>Ga0208325_1000147_pt1 | contig 19413 bp, 17 predicted proteins | sample PL_2010_330m_FD_185486 | JGI IMG/M metagenome (GOLD analysis project Ga0208325, IMG submission 185486) | Freshwater microbial communities from Powell Lake, British Columbia, Canada to study Microbial Dark Matter (Phase II) - PL_2010_330m... | ecosystem: Environmental > Aquatic > Freshwater >...
ATATAAATGTGGAGTAAATTTTTTAAAGGAAACGAAAATTCCACTTTTGACACAGTCTGTTCGCGGGAATGACAGAGTCGAGGAATGTATACGACGTTATTTTATGTGGCACTAGTCCGGCGCCCTAGGATGTGATGTAAATTTGACAAGCAAATTTACATCAAGGCACTCGGACATTAATTCGACTAAAGGTTTCAGCGTGCTTGCGCGCTCTGAAACCAAAGTCTCATTAAGGAGGCGTGATGCGGAAAATCTTTTTATTGTTGGTTGTTGCCGTGGTGTTATTGTCGACAAAAGCGTTTGCCGAAGAAAATTTTTTGGAAGTGTATACTTTCAAAAAGGATAGGGTAGACCAGGAGATCAAAGGAAATCGCGGATATCTATCCGGGGAAGCTCCGGAAATAAACGAAAAAAACCGAAAAACCCAAAGAACTCTTATCGGGGTGGATATACAGGTTGGCATTTCGAATGACGATGACGAGGATGTTTCCGAGGCTGTTAAGGAAAAAAAAGAAACGGAAAGTTTTTTTGGAGGCAAAACGGAAAAAACGGTGGAGCTTAGTAAACCGTCAGTGAAGAAAACCGTACAGGTTAGTGAAGTGTCAGAAAAAGCGCCGGTAAAAAATAAAGTTTTAATTGTCGAAGAGACCGAAACAGATTGGATAAAATAACGGGGTTCACGTTTCAGGTAGCACGTTTCACGCTACACGTTTTGCGGCGCGCGTTTTACGGCACCTTTTCTCCTTTGTCATCCCATGAAAGTTCTTTGCGTGGATGACAATATTTTCTCTCTAACACTCGCGCGATAGCGGGAGTTGTTTCTATATGTTTGTACGTGGTGGAATTCGGGGAAGGATTTGATTTTTCTCTCTCAAGTGTGCTGGTGCGTTGCCGAAAAAAAATAATGAAGAGGCATAAGGAAGTTGAGGCGGAACATGACGAAACCTTGGGTTAGATCCATATTTGAAAATCGCGCGCGCAAAGAAACTCTTTCGATTTTACTTATTGGCCTATTTTCGGTGATAGCTCTTTGCAGTATATTTGTAAGTCCCCAGCTTTATCAGTGGAACATACATGAAGGAGATATCGCGCTTAAGGACGCGTACGCGCCTTATGATTTCGCTTATTTTTGGGAAATTGATGATGAAAAGACCGCGAGCGCTAAAGAAGCCGCCGGCAAGATGGTGCCTTTCTCTTTGAGGCGGTCAGCCGCGCTTGAAGAAGATACCGCGGGCGAGGTGTCGCGATTTTTTGACGCCGCGGAAGCGGAAAGAGAACAGGGAATTCCCTTAAATGAAAAAGTGAACAATCTGAAAAACGCTTCCGGAAAAGAGATCCCTGATAAAAATCTTAAACTTCTTCTTGAGTATCCTGACGCGGAAGAACTCCGAATCAAAACTTTAGATGTTCTTAAAGATATTTTTCAGGTGGGATATCTCGATGACGAAGATCTTAAGTTTTTAGAAGAAAAGGGTGTAGGCAAGGTATCGCTCTATAGCGAAGAAACCGGGACTCAGACAGAAAGCAGTTTAAGCGCGGTCCTAAATAAATCGGCGCTTCAGCTTGTCGCGGATAATTTCGCGGCCGCGGAATTTGAAAAAGATCGTAAAGTGTCGCACGCGGTATCTTCTTTAGTTACGAGTATGGTTTTGCCTAACCTTCGTCTTGATGAGAAGAAAACAGAAGCTGAAAAGGGCGAAGCTGTTAAAAAAGTTGAAGCGGTATACAAGCGGTGGGAAGTGAAAAAAAATGAACTGATAGTTGAAAAAGGCAAACGAGTTAATCCCAAACATATCGCTCAAATCGTACAGCTTCGGAGTGTGTTCCGTCCCGGTACGACTCCGGCTTTTTTTCTCGGGGTTGTTTTTCTCTTTGCTTTGCTCGGCTCGATCGCGTTTGTCTTTCTATCCTTTTCAGGTAAAGCCGCCGTTTTTTTGGCTGATACTAAAACTATCGCGATAATACTCCTCAATATGCTGTTTATAATTACCGTGGCGGATTTTGTTATGCGCTCGCCTCAGCCGAGTTATTTTATTCCGATGGCAAGCATAGGCATGATTCTTACGCTTCTTGTGAATTTTAATGTGGCGTTTCTTTGCGTTATAATTATGGGAATTTTGATATCACTGCTTGTCGGAGGCGGGACGGAAGTTTTTCTGGTACTAATTGCCGGCAGTATGGCAGGTATGTTCTTTGTTCGGGACGCGCGCCGTCGTATGCAGATATTATGGGCGGGACTTTTGGCGGGACTGGCGAAACTTATCGCCATCGGGTGTATAGGCCTTATTAACGGAATGGGATTGGACTTTTTTGTGCATGACGGCGCGTGGGCGATTGCCAGCGGACTGCTTTCAGGATTTATTGTTATGGGTTTTCTGCCGGTGTTTGAACATCTTTTTAAGGTGCCTACGAATATCAGTCTCCTGGAACTGTCTGATCTTAACCATCCGCTTTTAAAAAAATTGGCGATGGAAGCACCCGGAACGTATCATCACAGCATTATGGTGGGAAATTTAGCGGAAGCGGCGTGTGACGCGATAGGCGCGAACAGTCTTTTAGCTAGAGTCGGTTCGTATTATCACGATATCGGAAAAATATCGAAAGCGGAATATTTCAGTGAAAACGAAATGACGTCCGGTTCAAAACACTCAAATTTAGCGCCTTCCATGAGCGCTCTTATAATCGCTAAACACGTAAAAGAAGGTGAAGAAATCGCGCGAAAATATAAATTGAACAGTAAGATCATAGATTTCATAACGCAGCATCACGGTGATAGCCTGATATTTTATTTTTATCAAAAAGCGGTAAAAAAATCTAAAGAACTGGACGCGCCGCCTAAAGAGGAAAATTTCAGGTATCCCGGACCTAAACCGCAGACTAAGGAAAGCGCGATCGTACTTTTAGCTGACTCAGTTGAGGCGTCAAGCAGAACATTGGTAGATCCGACGCCGGCGAGTATCAGAAACCTTGTTAAAAAAATCATCAACAACAAATTCATTGACGCTCAGCTTGATAATTGCGATCTGACGCTGAAAGATATGAATACGATCGCGGACAGTTTCGTCAGGGTGCTTACAGGGATATTTCATACGCGGCTGGATTATCCTGAGGATATCAAAAAGAAGGCGAACAAAATATTTTCGAATGATAACAATAAATCTCAGAAACCAAAATGAAAAACGACCGGTTGATTTTCGAGGCATGAAACGCGCCGCGAAAAAAATGTTGGAAATTTTGGGAGAAAAAAACACGGAGCTTGATATAGTTTTTCTTTCCAACCAAAAAATTCGGGCGCTTAACCGTGTATATTTGGGAAAAGACACCGCGACGGATGTTCTCGCTTTTTCCGACGAGAGTAAAAAAAATAGACGCGTCCTGGCGTCTTTTTCGAAACAGTCCGTTTCCGGACGTAAGGGAAAAGATAAGCGGGCCGGGAAAAAATTTTTGGGTAATATCGCGATTTCTTCCGATAAAGCGTTTTCGAATGCCGCTATTTTTAAAACATGCTTTAAAGAAGAAATTATGCTTTATGTAATACACGGGATACTTCATCTTTTGGGATATGACGACACGGCTCCTAAAAAAAGAGTTGTAATGAGAAAAAAAGAAAATGAATTCCTTCAGAAAACCAGACAATACCTATGATGATGGCGGATTTATCCGCAGTGTAAACGCCGCCTTGGAAGGTGTGGTGCACACTTTGCGGGCGGAACGGAATATGCGTCTTCATTTTCTGATCGGTTTTCTCGCGATAATCGCGGGGATTTATTTTAATTTCAGCGCCGGTGAGTTTATGTTTCTTTGTTTTGCCGTAACTTTTGTTCTGGTTTCGGAAATGTTTAATACGGCGCTTGAACGCGTTACTGATCTTGTCAGTGACAAATATCATCCCGCGGCAAAGATCATAAAAGATATCGCCGCCGGCGCCGTATTTGTCAGTTCCGTAAACGCTGTCGCGGTGGGATACATACTCTTGTATAAACGTTTTAGCGGACACATGACAAGATCTTTTTTTTCGATTAAGCAATCTCCGTGGCATATAACTTTCATAGCGCTTTTAGCGGTGATCGGTCTGGTTTTACTGATCAAGATCATTCGCAAAGAAGATCATCTTCTTTCAGGAGGGATGCCGAGCGGGCATTCCGCTACAGCTTTCGCGGTGTGGGTCGTGGTTTCCGTGGTCACGGAAAATATTTTGGTATGTTTATTGGTGTTTTTCATGGCCTTTCTTATTGCCAGAAGCCGTATGGTAACGAAAGTTCATACTTTGCCTCAGGTGATAGTCGGAAGTGTTCTCGGCGTGCTGGTGACGCTTTTATTGTTTCAGCTGTTGCGATAGAAAAATTGTGTTATAATACCGGAACTGAAAATAAAATATTATCGAACCAGCCTCGCGGGCATTTGTTTTTCAGCTATAAACTAAAGGTTAATTGCTGTTAGTGTTTTAGTCGGAACTAATAGTCTGTCAACGTTTAAATGAGGGGTAGAGTACAGAGATTCCCGCCTGCGCGGGAATGACAAAAAGGGGCGTGGGAATGACAAAAAGGATTGTCACCCTCAAAGGTTGTCATCTCAAAGGTTGTCATCCTTAAAGGTTGTCATCCTCAAAGGTTGTCACCCTCAAAGGTTGTCACCCTCGAAGGTTGTCATCCTCAAAGATTGTCATCCTCGCGAATGCGGGGATCTATAATACAAAACTGGCAGAAGGAAACCCTTCATTTAGAGGGGTGACGGACTCCTAAGGCGGTATAATGAAAAAAACATGGAACAGGGTTTTGGTGGATTTTTTTAACGGGGTTGTGATCCTTTTGCCGATAACTGTTACGGTGATTTTGGTAAAATTTTTAGTTGTGCAGGTAAATAACATAGTGCTTAATCCTATCATGAAATGTTTCGCGCCAATCATAATGGGATTTCATCGTATTTATGTGGTCAAAACATTGATTTTTCTGATGGTCATTTCTCTTATAACGATGATCGGATGGGGAGCCAAGATATTAGTGATAAAACGTTTTTTCGCGCATGGGGAAAAATTTTTTATTAAACTGCCGTTTTTGGGCAGAATATACAACGCGGCTAAACAAGTGTTTTCCGCGCTTTTAGGTCAAGGGAAGACGGCTTTTAAACAGGTCGTAATGCTGGAGTATCCGAGAAAGGGTATCTTTTCATTGGGATTTTTGACCAGTCCCACAAAAGGTGAAATAGGGAGAATTCTCTCCGATGAAAATATTAATGTGTTTGTTCCTACGACTCCTAACCCGACAAGCGGTCTTTTTTTGATTGTTCCCAGAGAAGAAGTGCATTTTTTGAAAATGAGCGTGGAAGAAGGAATGAAGTTGATTATTTCCGGCGGCGCGGTGTCCCCGCCGTATATGCCCGGAGATGACGAATAGATGGGGAGACTTTTGTCCGCGCAAAAAGCGGAAGGAATAATTTTAAGAAAGTATTTTTTAAGAGAGACAAGCTACATACTGGTGGTCTTTACAAAAGAATTTGGAAAAGTGCAGGGGACGATAAAAGGAGTGAGATCTCCTTACCCGCAATTCGCGGGGAATTTTGAAATTTTCGCTAAATGTGAACTGCTTTTTTACAAAAAAAACAAGCGTCCATTGGATCTAATTACACAATGTCAGCTTATGGATTTTTTTCTTCCGGCAAGAAAAGACATTGAAAGGTTGACATACGCGAATTATTTTATAGAATTAGTTAATGTCGTTACCGCGGATTATGACGCGAACCCGGTGCTTTACAAAACGCTCTCGGAAAGTCTTTCTAATCTCCGAGAGGATTTAAGCGCGAAACGCGCGTGCAGGATATTTGAACTGAAGTTTTTACAGGCTTTAGGACTAAGTCCGGAGATGGGCAGGTGCGTGAACTGCGGAATAGAGGGGCAAGAAAAAGTTTTTTTTAGGGCCGCCTCCGGCGGTATCATTTGCGGCCCTTGCGGAGGAGGATTTTTTGACGATGTGCCGGTATCCAAAGGGACGGTAAATTTTATAAAAAAAATTCAAGAAACGGATATCAGTAAAACACAGCACATTAAGGTCAGCAGGGAAGTCGGGGAAGAGACGGAAATTGTTCTTAAGAAATTTTTAAAGCATCATATTAATTATCCACTAAAGTCATTGAAGTTTCTTGAGGAGCTGGGAACCATGAGACAGTGGACTAAAACGTACAGTTGATTCGGAGATCAGGAGATTTGTGAATCATATCAATTGCGTTAATTGCGTGCACATTTTATCTTACGAAACGTATGCGTACATTTGTATATTAGACTATGTTTTGGGGACATAACAGATCCCCCGTCAAGCCCAGGGTTGGTTCATACTACATAAGCCAATCCGTAGGCGAATTCGGGTGACGAGGATAGTAGGGGCACATTGCATGTGCCCGCATTATACCATCCTACGAGGTTGAACTCGGGGTATTTTGTTAATGGTGTCTCAGCGCAACACCACCAACCTCGTAGGTTAGTGGTGTGTGGGGTCACCACTAACCTGCGAGGTTGGTGATTCAGAGACCCGTCGCGGGGAGGCGAATGTTAGCGAAAAACATCACAGCATGAGCCAGCCCTGGGGTACCTTCGACAGACTTCTCTCGACTTCGCTTCCCTCGGCTTTACTCGGGACAAGCGGGACAAGCGAGACAGGCAGGACAAGCAAGCCCGGGATTACTATGTTAGGGATAGACAGACGCGTTTCGACGGGCATTTTTTTTGAAAGTGAAAGGGTGTTAAGGTGTAAAAAAATATGGAAAAAGAGCGAGTTGAATTAAAAGATGTCGCGAATCTATGCAAACGCCGAGGGTTTATATTTCAGGACAGCGAAATTTACGGTGGTATCGGGAGCGTATGGGATTATGGACCTTTGGGCGTTGAACTTAAGAACAACGTAAAAAAACAGTGGTGGAAGTCCATGGTTTATGACCGTTCGGATATTGAGGGATTGGACGCGGCAATTCTTATGAATCCGAAAACATGGAAGGCTTCCGGGCATGTGGGGTCTTTTCAGGATATGCTTTCAGATTGTAAGGCCTGCAAAAAAAGATTTAGAATCGATCAGCTTAAGACCGAGTCTTGTCCCGAATGCGGAGGAGAACTTACTGAACCGAAAAGTTTTAATCTTATGTTTAAAACCCGTCTCGGATCAGTTGAGCTCGATGCCGAAGACATATATCTCCGCCCTGAAACGGCGCAAGGCATATTCGTGAATTTTGAAAACATACTCAATTCAAGCCGGCGGAAACTTCCGTTCGGAGTCGCGCAGATAGGCAAATCTTTTCGGAACGAGATCACCACCGGTAATTTTATTTTTAGAAGCCGGGAATTTGAACAGATGGAACTTGAATTTTTCGTGAAGCCCGGCGAAGACGACAAATGGTATGACTATTGGGTATCCGAGAGAATAAATTGGTATAGCTCTCTTGGGATCGATAAAGAAACACTCCGTCTTCGGGAACATAAAAAAGAGGAGCTTGCGCATTACGCGAAAAGATGCCATGATATAGAGTTTCTTTTTCCCATGGGATGGGCTGAACTTGAGGGTATTGCCAGCCGTACGGATTATGATCTAAAAAAGCACGCGGAGATCAGCGGGCGGAACCTGCAGTATTTTGATGACTCCTCCGGTAAAAGTTATTTTCCTTACGTTATCGAACCTTCCGGCGGAATTGATAGAGCCTTTCTTGCTTTTCTTGTGAACGCGTATAAGACGGAAACTGTCAGAGAAAAAAAACGCACATATTTGTCTCTTGACAACCGTCTCGCGCCGATAAAGGCCGCGGTTCTGCCTCTTTTGAAAAGCAAACCCGAGATAGTCGAAAAAGCGCTTAAGATTAGGGACGATCTTAGAGGCGATTACAGGGTGGTTTATGACGATACGGCGTCTATTGGAAGGCTTTATCGCAGACAGGATGAGATTGGTACGCCGTATTGCGTTACAGTGGATGTTGATTCTCTCTCCGACGGTAAAGTTACGGTGAGAGACAGGGATACCATGCGGCAGGAAAGAATAGAAACAGCAAAACTGAAAAAGTTTATTGGTGAAAAACTGGGGATATGACGTTAGTAGTGAAACACAAAAATGGGAGGAGAAAGAGCAAGATGACAAAGAAAACGGGCTGTAAAAAATGTGATACCAAGAAAACTAAAAAAAATGTATATTTTTTCGGCGGAGGTAAGGCCGACGGTGAGGGAAGCATGAAAAATCTGCTTGGAGGTAAAGGCGCGAACCTTGCTGAAATGGCGGGTCATCCGAAATTAAAAATTCCCGTACCGGCAGGGTTTACCATCACGACTCAGGTGTGTACCGCGTATTATGAAAACGCCGGAAAATATCCGAAAGGGCTTAAAGAAGAAGTTCAAGAAGCGCTTAAAAAAGTTGAACAAGTTATGGGGAAAAAGTTTGATGATGCCGAAAACCCTCTTCTTGTATCGGTACGCTCGGGCGCAAGACAGTCCATGCCGGGCATGATGGAAACCGTGCTCAACGTGGGGCTTACCACCGATACGATAAAAGGTGTTGTTAAAAAAACCGGGAATGAAAGGTTTGCTTATGACGCCTATCGGCGTCTCATAACAATGTATTCGGATGTTGTAATGGAAAAGGCCGCGGGAATAGAGTCCAAAGAGGGAAAAGGCATACGACAGCAACTTGAAAAACTTCTGAACGCCAAGAAAGAAGAAAAAGGCGTAAAGCTGGATACCGAGCTTGACGCGGGCGATCTGAAAGACTTGTGTGAAAAATATAAGACGAAAGTAAAACAAGTTTTAGGCAAAGCCTTTCCTGATGACGCGCACGAACAGCTTTGGGGAGGGATCGGAGCGGTTTTCGCGTCATGGAACGGGAAAAGAGCCATATCGTACAGGCGTATTGAAAACATCCCCGGCGAATGGGGTACGGCGGTTAACGTTCAGTCTATGGTGTTCGGAAATATGGGCGAAAGTTCCGCGACGGGAGTCGCTTTTACGCGGAATCCGGGTAACGGAGATAATAACTTTTATGGAGAATATCTTATAAACGCCCAGGGGGAAGACGTTGTAGCGGGAACAAGAACGCCCGCGCCGATAAATAAAAATTCGCAAAGTGAACATAACCGCCATGAAATAATGCTTTCGGATTTCATGCCGGACGCGTACAAACAGCTTGACGCGATTCAGGAAAAACTGGAAAAACATTACAGCGATATGCAGGACCTGGAGTTTACGATCGAAGACGGAACTTTATATCTGCTTCAGACCCGTGTTGGAAAACGCAACGGTCCCGCGGCGGTAAAAATGGCCGTTGATATGGTCAACGAAAAAATGATCACCAAAAAAGAAGCCGTTATGCGCGTAAAACCGTCTCAACTTGATGAGCTTTTACATCCGATCATTGATCCTGATGCCGAAAAGACGCATAAACCTCTCGGAAAAGGTTTGCCTGCCGGACCCGGCGGCGCGATTGGAAGAATCGTTTTTGATTCGGATTCCGCCGTTGAATGGGCGAAAAAAGGCGAAGATGTTATTCTCGTGAGGGAAGAGACAAATCCCGAAGACGTTGAAGGAATGAGGGCATCACACGCGATACTTACCACACGCGGCGGAATGACAAGCCACGCCGCGCTTGTCGCGCGCGGATGGGGAAAATGCTGTGTTGTCGGATGCGGAGGACTTGACATTGATTACAATAAAAAAGTCGCGACGATAGGAGGCGTTTCCCTCAAAGAAGGCGCGTGGATCACGCTGAACGGGACAAAGGGTCTGATATACAAAGACGCGCTTCCCATGATAGACGCGACTAAAGAAAATAAAACGCTTAACAGTTTTCTGAAGATATGCGATTCCATCAGAAACATGAAAATAAGAACCAACGCGGATACGCCTGAAGACGCGAAAAGGGCGCGCGAATTCGGAGCTGAAGGCATAGGTCTTTTCAGAACGGAACATATGTTTTACGGCGAAGGCGCGGAAAAACCGCTTTTTCTACTGCGGAAGATGATACTTTCCGATTCAGTCCTTGATCGAAAAGTCGCGCTTAAAGAGCTTTTTCCATATGTTAAAAGTGACATAAAGGGGACTCTTAAGGCTATGGCAGGCCTGCCTGTTACGATCAGGCTTTTGGATCCGCCTCTTCACGAGTTTGTTCCTCACCAGAAAGATCAGCTGTCGGAACTGGCGAAGAGTTTGGATATACAAATGGATGTTCTTGAAAAACGCGTATCTCTCTTAAAAGAAAGTAATCCGATGATGGGGCACCGCGGAGTGAGACTTGGTGTAACCTATCCGGAAATAACCGAAATGCAGGTGCGCGCCATACTTGAAGCGACAGCTGAACTGGTCAAAAAAAACACAAAAGTGTTTCCGGAAATAATGATACCGGTTGTAGGTATGGATAAAGAGATAAAAGATCAGAAGGCGATCATCGCGGCAGTTAAAGAGGAAGTGTTGAAAAAATATGGACTTAAAAAACTTCCTGTAATGATAGGGACGATGATTGAGATTCCGCGCGCGGCTCTTACCGCGGATAAGATCGCGAAAGAAACCGAGTTCTTTTCTTTCGGCACCAATGATCTAACTCAGATGAGTTATGGTTTTTCGCGCGATGATATGGGTTCGTTTCTATCCCCATATCTTGATAAAGACATACTTTCGCGTGATCCTTTTCAGTCGCTTGATACCGAGGGTGTCGGTCAACTGATCTCTATCGCCATTGAGCGCGGCAGAGGTGCGCGTCCCAAACTTAAAGTAGGCATCTGCGGTGAGCACGGAGGTGATCCGGATTCTATTTTGTTTTGTTATAAAGCGGGGATGGATTATGTAAGTTGTTCTCCGTTTCGTGTGCCCATAGCAAGACTTGCCGCGGCACAAGCTGTTCTCTTTACACAGTAACAGTTATCAGGGGAATCACGATCCGTACTGAAAACTGGTCGCTAGAAAAAGCAGAAGGGAGGGACGCGGTTTGTTTTCTCGGCCGCGAATAAAATATGGACGCGATAAAACTTTATCTGAAGGACATACGAGATTTACCTCTATTAACGGCCGAATCAGAAAAAACGCTGGCTATACAAATCAAAAAGGGGAGCAAAAAAGCGCGGCAGGAAATGATACAAAGTAACCTGCGGCTTGTGATCAACATTGCCAAAAAATACAGTTATTTGGGGGTTCCGATGCTTGATCTGATCGAGGAAGGCAATCTCGGTCTTATGAAAGCGGTTACCAAATACGACCCTTATAAAGGCTATAGGTTCAGCACATACGCGGCGTGGTGGATAAAACAGTTTATTACCCGTGCCGTGGCAAATCAGGGCAAAACCGTCCGTATTCCGGTGTATGTGATGGAAATGCTCATGCGGTTCCATAAAGTTAAAACGCATCTTCTGCAGAAACTGAAGAAAACTCCGCAAATCGGCGACATAGCAAAAAAAATGAAACTTCCCGTCGCGCGGGTACGTCAGTTAAATCATATGTCGGCAAATATAGCCAGTTTGAACGCGCCCATCGGAGAATCGGGAGATTCGGAATTTATGGACCTGATCGAGGATGAAAGTATCGTAAATTCCGTTGACGAACTTTCCAAGTTTCTCCTGCATGAAAGAATAGTGGGTCTTTTGGAAAAAATGACCGAGAGAGAAAAAAAAATACTTACTCTCAGGTTCGGTTTGGGTGAAGACGAAATTTCGCATACCTTGAGGGACACGGCGAAACATTTTGGAATAACCCGCGAAAGGGTCCGTCAGATCGAAGCGGCCTGTATGCATAAACTGCGAAAAATGATGGAAGATCAGGAACAAGAAGCGGAAGATCTAATGACCCAAAAACGGAAAAAACGAATAACGCTCCAAAAGAAATAAAGGGACTTTCCGGAAATCGTCTCAAAAAACCAACCCCGCGGGGTTGGTTTTTTTGCGTGTTAAATGCAACTAAACATAACTTTATGTAACCAAATATTGACAAAGTTATATTTATGCTATATACTTTAAGCATCGGAGGTGGTTAACATGAGTAAGGTGACATTTGCTGTAAAACTTGACGAGAATATACTGATTAAACTTAAGAAATTTTGCGTGGAACATGGGACGAAATATAGTTTTTTTGTGGAAAGAGCCGTACAAGAAAAATTGATTGAAGAGGAAAAGAAAGAAGATTTATTGGATTTCAAAACTCTTCACAAAGAAGAAACCCATGCTATGTCCTTTGAGGAATATTTAAAGGAACGTGATGTATAAACTCCTTCTAATTCCTTCCGCGAAAAAAGATTTGGATAAATTGCCAAAGAAAAATTTTACACAAATTAAAGACAAAATTCTGATGTTGGGGAAGGAGCCTCGTCCCCACGGCGTTTTAAAACTAACAGGCGACGAGGGTTATCGAATGAGAAGCGGTAATTACAGAATTTTGTATCGAATAGACGATAAGAAAAAGGTCATTTATCTTTACAGGATAAAACATCGCAGGGAAGTGTATAGATAGTAGGACGGACATCTATTTCTCGAATTGCGGAAAAACGAATGGATAAACAGGTGTCTGTTTCGGGTTTGCCGTTCGATTTATCGAAACATTATAAATAAAAATGAACGATTTACCAAAAAGGAAATTAAACAGATTAACCGATTACGATTATTCGAATGAAGGAATATATTTCGTTACAATTTGTTCCAAAGGTAGAGAGAATATATTGTCACAATTCAGGTAACCGTTTATAATAATGGCATCTTGAACAAAATAATAATCGTAGGGGCGGACCCAAGTGTCCGCCCTTGAATGGCTCCATTTTTTCATATATTTGCAATTTATCCTTTACAAGAAGGAAAAAATAGTGTATATTTGTCCTTGTGGGAAAGGATGGACATTATGACCCAAAAAGACAAGATTAAGCAGATTATAAGTGATTTTCACCAAAGGGAAATACCAAAGCTGGTGGAGAGAAAGCACAACTGGAGTGTGTCTGCCGGCAAAATATTTTCTATCATGGGTGTGAGGCGTTCGGGGAAGACATTTTCTTTTTACCAAATAATGAAAGAAATACTCAAAAAAGGCGGAGACTTAAGAGATATCCTTTTTATCGATTTTGAAGATGATAGGTTGGATCCGGTGAGTAAGGGTATTCTACCCGTGGTATTGGACGCGTATTATGAATTGTATCCGGCAAAAAAAAGTACGACCGTGCACGTATTTTTTGATGAAATACAGAATGTTGATGGTTGGGAGAAGTTTGTCAGGAGGTTATTGGATACCGAGAAAGTGAAAATATACATAACAGGTTCATCTTCGAAAATGTTGAGTAAAGAACTTGCAACTACATTGCGTGGCAGAACCGTTGCTCATGAGGTGTTTCCATTTTCATTTAAGGAGTATCTGAAGTATAAAAAGCTTTCTCCTGAGGTTGTTTCTTCGAGGAATAGAGTGCAGGTTATAAGCGCGTTTGAACAATATTTGAATGTTGGAGGTTTCCCTGAAATTTTTGACGCGGAGGAATCTGAAAGAATAAACATTTTGCAGGAATACATCAATCTGATAGTGTACAAAGATTTGATAGAGAGACATAATATTAAGAACCACGCGCTTGTAAAATATCTCATCAAATACTTTTTAGGGAACATTTCAAATTTGTTCTCAGTTAACAAAATGTATAACGATCTAAAATCGCAGGGGTATAAAGTTTCGAAAGATGGGATCTTTAACTATTTGTCCTATCTTGAGGACGCGTATTGTTTCTTTCCTGTTTCAATATATTCAGACTCAGTAAGGGTACGGCAGGTTAATCCAAGAAAGATATATTCCGTTGATCATGGTTTGGTTACTGCTTGTGTGTGGAACGCGAAAGAGAACACGGGTAGACTTCTGGAGAACCTTATCTATGTTCAGCTTAGAAGAGTATCTCCGTGGAGGGGAATCTACTATTATGTTACGAAAAATGGAAATGAAGTTGATTTTGTTGTTTTAGAAAAGGGGAAGATAAAGTCTATGATTCAGGTAGCGGAAACAATAGCAGATAGAGATACCATGAAAAGAGAAATAAATGCGCTTCACGAAGCAATGGAAGAGCATGATATCAAATCAGGAACCATTATAACGCGTGAGGAGGAGAATGAAATAAAAATAGGTAAGCGCGTAGTTAATGTTGTTCCAGCCTGGAAATGGATGTTGGTACAGCCGTAGAGTAATAACCTGATACTCCTCGGGTTGTGTTTCATCAGGATAAGATCGTAGCGCAATATAAGTTGGCAAGGAACATTGACATTTGTTATAATGTGCCTGCGATGATCCATAGCAGAAGATTTTAGATAAACACCTATACGGACACCTGATAAAAATGTAAATAAGGGCACGGCATGCCGTGCCCCTACAACGTGTTTAAATTGAACGAATTACAATCCGTGCGCCTGTAGCTCAGCTGGATAGAGCGACTGCCTCCTAAGCCGTCTTATGAAATTCCCACAACCACTTTAAATCACTACAATTATGTTCTCCCGCAACAAGTTACAGCATTTTTTCATTTGTAACACTTTATACCAATTCCCACGGTTTAAGACCTACTATAGACACTTATATGGACACCACTCCTGACCCAAATGCTGTTTTAATGATGCCGATTTTCTGTACTTGTCAAATTTTGCGAAACAAAATATCCGGGATCTCAAAAAGCACTTATAGACTCTCTCAGGACATTTCAATGTTGGTTGACAAAGATGGGGTGTGGCGTATAATGGATGTGGCGCTTTGAATGACAGAAAAATTATGTAAAAAAAAGAGGAGAATATGACGACCGGTGATATGCATTTCATAGGTGGGTTGATCGTGGTAGCTTTAGGTGGGCTGTGGAGTTATCATGGCGTTAATTTAAACCAAACTAAGTTCGCTAACAATATTATCGGACAAGCACAGAAAACCGGAGATAATATAATTGAAAGCCAAAAAGATGGTTTTGAGGACGCTGAAAAAGACAGAAAAGGAAAGCATAGCGAAGTTATGGAAAAACTTGAAGAGAAAGCCGAAACGAAGATAGAATTAGATAAAATTAAAGCCCCTCGAACGTTATCTCACGAACAACAGAATCGTATCATAAATAAGATTGAGGAGTTTCATGGAACCACATTTGTAGTGATGACATATCCAGGGCAACCAGAGGCCGTAGAATTTTCAAATGCAATTGCGAATATCTTAGTGCGTGCGGGATGGAATCTAAATCCAAATAATTCAAGGGGTACATTGCTTGGTTCAGCGTCAGGAGTAGTGGTAGTAGTTGGGAGGCAGGCTGGAGCAAAAGCGGAGAAAAAAGGCAAAGCGCTTTTAGAAGCTTTAGTTTCGGAAGGAATTTTAGCTAAACTTGGATATGGTAGTTTGCAAATAAATCCGATCGCAATAGAGATTAAAATACAGGTTGCAAATAAAGAACATCATTTGTGATGGAAGACATAAAAACCTATAACAATCCGCTGAGCTCAAACGTTCGGCGACAATAAGGAGGTTAGATGTTATCTCAAACAGAAAAAGCAGTAAGAAAAACGTTGATTACAGTATGTCGCGGAGAGAAAAAGACAGTTCATTGTAAAAAAATTACGTATAAAGAGCTATGGGAAAATCATAGTGAGTCCGGCAATAATTGGGGGCAAGGGTGCACACCTGAGGTTGTGAAATGGATCGTCAATATTTCGAACTATGATATTAGACAAGGACGTCCCCCACTGAACTCGCTCGTGGTTAGAAAAGACACAGGCCAGCCGGGAAAGGATTGGGAGAATTGGCACAAATCCACCGGAAGCTTATATGAATCTTTAGCTCATGCCCAAGCTGCATGTGGGGTTTACTGGCCTGAGAAAAGTGTCCTTATTCAATTTCAATCTTCGGCAAAATTTCCAACAACGCGTTTCACCTGACTTTTTCGTGGCTTCGCCGATTCAAAAGCAGGTGAGCATGAACGTATATGAGAGAAAAATAAATGTCTGTGTCGATTTATCTAAATAAATGGATTACGCAGTTTATTGGAAAACGATTGGAAATGAACTGATGTTAGTATTTTTTTTGTCGGAAACAAATAGAATAGGCGTCTTCATATGAACATAGCTCAAAAACTTAAAAAGCTCTTTTCAATAAGGGGAGAAACACCTTCATCTAACTTAATAGTGCCACCTAATCTTAAGAGCTCTGAATATGAGTATCCTGCAGATAAGGAGATATTGCGTATTTTGAAAAAGTTAGTGCCACTAGTTTTTTTGACAAAAATAATAGTGGATTTGTTTAGTTCTTTTCGGAGCATGATGTTGCATGCGGATGCAGTTAAAATAAGACCTACCAAATTCGATAATATTTATAAAATGGCAAAGAGATGCGCAAACATACTGGACATTGAGATGCCCGATATATTTATAACACAGGATCCTTATGTAAATGCTTATACGATAGGTGATGACAAAAAAGCAATAATAATTTTAACTTCAGCATTAGTAGACAACTATGACGATCAAGAATTGATGTTTGTTATAGGACATGAAATGGGACACATAAAAAGTAAACATGTGCTTTATAACACGTTAGTTAACCTGATATTTGAAACAACAACGATGAAAAAATATATACCTGATAACATGAGGACAATTCTGGAAATTATAAAATTACCAAGCTCTCTTTATTTACCGGCATGGAGTAGACGATCGGAAATAACCGCCGACCGGGCGGGTTTTATATGTGTTCAAAATGCAGAAATCGCATGCCGGGCGTTGATAAAACTTGAATTAGCTACCAAAAGATTGGATTCAGCGGTGGACACAGATCAGTATTTACGCCAACTCATAGATATAGAAAAAGGGATTTGGAAATACACAGAGTATACTCGTACGCATCCATTTACTCCAAAAAGAGTAAAAAGTATACGTCTTTTTGCGAATTCTGAGTTTGTAATAAACAGATTATTGGGTAAAAGTGTAATGAGTTATCATTTAAGCAAAAATGAATTAGATAAAGAGGTGGGGCGGATAATATGCGTTGCATTTAAAAAGATGCCAAAAAGTGTATATTTGGATTTCATTATGATAAAGTTGGCTATAGCAATTGCATGGGTGGATGGTAAGCTACACTCAAAAGAAAAGGTTTTAATTGAAGATCTTGTAAAATTCTCAGATCTCTCGGAGGAGAAAAAGGTAGAATTAAAGATGTTTCTTATTAAAGGTTTACCAATAGTGGAAGTGTATGAAGAAGTGACGAGCGTGGGCGTGAATAAAAAAGCATTAATTAATTTCTGTGTAGATATTTGCAAATGTGACGGTCGTGTTTGCAAGGAAGAAATGAATGCACTTTATGAGCTGGGGGACATATTTCAATTGAATAAGCAAGCTATTAAGAATTTGGTAGCAAAAAAGTGGATAAGGATGACTCGTAGAGCGGGTAGGAGAATCAAATCTCATGCTGTGGGTATAGTCGAAAAAGCCACAACAAAGGTTAGAAGAAGGTAAGATATCATATGAAAGTAGGCGGAGGTACTTCCCCTAGAGCATATTTTAAAAATGGAAGAGAAATGGCGTTAAATTCCCCCCTTCGGCAAAGATGTGTCGTGGGAAGGGGTGGGTTAAATCGCTATTGACGTAATTAGCGACAACTTTTTATTACGAAAGAATAAAAAAATATTTTGTTCATATGACAAATATGAGGCAGACCTTGACAAAAAGGGCGATGGATATGAAAAAATGGATAATCAGTTTAGGGGTTATTGTTCTAGTTGTGGGAGTAGCACTTTTTATTGTAAAAGGAACAATACGTTTTTCGTTGTTTCAGATATATCGTTCTGTTCAAGATCACGATGTTCCAACATTTGAATATTACGTGGATATTGATTCTGTTTTGGATAATCTAGGAGATGATTATCAGAAGTTAGTTACAAAGTATGTGTCGGAAACGATAGATGATGTTGATGATGAATGGGCGACAATAGGGATGGGCATGGCTTCTTTCCTTATGCCCAAAATGATTGAAGAAGGAAAAAATCAAATCAAACGGGAAATAATTAGACAAATAGAGCAAATTGATGAGACAGAGGACGAAGTTTATAAAGCAGGTAGCGAGGAAGATTATGGAGATAAATCGTCGGGTGAAATAAATGCCGAAGAAATGTTTAACAAAGATAAATTTAAACTCAAAGGAATATTCTCTTTTAAAAATGATTTCAGAATCAAACAAGAAGGGAAAATTGCATATTTAAAGTGCAAAGGTGAGAATGGTGAAATCATTATTCATATGAGAAATATGCCAGGACGATATTGGAGAGTTGTTAGAATGGAACTTCCTGACTTACTTAATGTTGATGTGACAGAAAAAGAGGACAATGAAGATTTGAGTAAATCTTCATTAGGTTCGCAATTATCCGACGAAAGTGAAAAAGGCGATTATGAACCAAGAGGATATGTGAATGACTTTGCAAGCGTACTGACATCAAAGGATATTGTTGCATTGAAAGCGCTGTGTAGTGATTTGGAGAAAGAGACAACTGTCGAGATGGCTATAGTTACTGTTAACACAACCAACCCAAAGAGTATAGGAGAATATGCAGGAGAATTATTTTCTGAATGGGGCATAGGGAAAAAGGATAAGGATAATGGTGTTTTGATTCTTTTAGCAGTACAGGATAGAAAAGTTAGGATAGAAGTAGGGTATGGATTGGAAGGAGTTATTCTTGATAATTTTGCCAATAGCATTATTGAGGAAGTGATGGTTCCAGAACTTAAAAAGGGACAATATTATACAGGGCTTAAGGAAGCAGCAAAAGTAATTGTAAGCAAGATAAAAAGCAATTCAAACGATTGACACATAATTTGGGGGACACAACACCTAACTACGATAAAACAATTCGCATAACAATTCGGGGGACACAATACTTAACTATGATAGCTATATGGAAAAATAATTAAGTATTGTGTCCCCTGAATTATACATAAATTCACAACAAGGCATTCCAGTAGACGTCGCGTTGCGTCGTTGCCGGCTCTTAATGTTTATGTTCGACAAAAAGTTAAAATTATGAATAAGAAAAAAATTAAAAAAAATCCCAAATTATTTGTTTCCTATAGTTGGAGCTCTCAAGAGCATGAGCAATGGGTAGTACAACTATCCACAGAATTACGCGAATCGGGAGTAGATGTGATATTGGATAAATGGGATTTAAAAGAGGGGCATGATGCTGATGTTTTTATGGAAAGAATGGTAGTTGATCCCAAAATAAAAAAAGTTATGCTGATTTGCGATAAAATCTACGCTATGAAAGCAGACAAAAGAAGTGGTGGAGTAGGAACAGAAGCACAAATAATTTCAAGAAAAATATATGAAACAACAGACCAAAATAAATTTGTAGCTGTTGTCTCTGAAAAAAATGATGAGGGAAAACCATATCTTCCTACATATTATAAAACAAAAGTTTATGTCGACCTTAGCGATGATGAGTTATATGT
>Ga0208325_1000149_pt1 | contig 19286 bp, 23 predicted proteins | sample PL_2010_330m_FD_185486 | JGI IMG/M metagenome (GOLD analysis project Ga0208325, IMG submission 185486) | Freshwater microbial communities from Powell Lake, British Columbia, Canada to study Microbial Dark Matter (Phase II) - PL_2010_330m... | ecosystem: Environmental > Aquatic > Freshwater >...
TATTTATATTGTTATGTCAATAAAAATCTATATGGTTGATATTCGCGCCGTTTGGAGATTTGTGAGGCCAAGTGTCCCCTTTTCTGAGATTAAACCTGTCCCCGGACATTGGGGGCAAGTTGACCGTTGATTTTGTGAACGGCACAAAATCTCATCTGACTTTTGACAAATACTTTATTACCAGCTATACTTTGAAAAAGAAATAAGGAGTGTAAATGCCTGCCAGAAATAAAGAAGGAAAAAAAGAGAAAAATTTCACCTTCAGAAGTATACAGCAAAGATTCCTCAATGCTTTCGCATTGATGTCTATCATACCGCTCTTGATCTTTCTTTACATCCTCGTCGCGGAATTGTTCACGTTCAGCGTGCTCGTCGGCGTGGTAGGGCTTCTTTTTTCCATTACGATCTTTCTGGCCATAATCGGTTACCTTTTGTCCTATGACATATTTACGGACATAATGATCCAATTTGAAAAATTAAAACAGCGTGATAAAGCCAAGTCGGACTTTCTCGCCATTGTATCACACGATCTAAAAAGTCCGATACTTGTAATAAAGACCCGGCTTCAATTAATATCGACCGGGGCGTACGGCCCGGTCAACAAAGAACAGAAAGAAATACTTACGCTTTGCCAGGAGGTAAGCGGACGGATGAACGATCTTACCACGAGCCTCTTAAAAATGCATCGGGTTGAAATAAACGGTATGGTCATGCGCAGAAAACTCTGTAATCTCAACTTTTTAGTGGAAAAACAAACAAGAGAATTTGAACCCAGTATCCGCCAGAAAGTGATAAAGGTCAAAAAACAGGTGCTTTGCGATAATTTTGATTTCTGGGCTGACGAAAATAAGATACAGCAGGTAATAAACAACCTTTTATCCAATGCCGTTAAATTCACGCCGGAAAACGGAATTATAACCCTGATCATCTCCAGGGCCGATGACAATATGCGTCTCGAAATTCATAATACCGGCCCGCATATCCCGTCAGACAAGCTTGAAACTATCTTTGATAAATATAAGAAGCTTGATTCCTCAAAGAAAGGTTTCGGACTCGGACTTGCTATTACAAAGAATATAGTCGATATGCATAAAGGGCATATAGATGTTGAAAGCGATCCTCAAACAGGCACCAAGTTCATGGTAAGCCTGCCATGCGACCTGAGAAAAGGAAGAAAAAGACAACAATAAGATCGGGCCATCCGCATACTACTTTTTGAAAGCTATATTGAGTATATTCTTCAAAAGTTTATCGTAACTCAGCCCTGCCTTCTCGGCGGCTTCAGCGAACTCGTCACCCATGGCTAACTCTGGATTAGCGTTTGCCTCAAGGATGAAAACCTCTCCTTCAGGGGTCAATCGCAGGTCAAATCTTCCATAACTGTCGATCATCAGCGCCCTGTACGCTCTCTTGCAGACATGCAATATCTTCTCCGGTATCCCTGTCGGAAGTCGGCCCGCGAACTCGTTCTTTATCCCCCATCTCTTCCTGTATTTCCCGTCCCATTTGGCCTTATAAGTAGCCAGTTTCGGTTCATCGTCCGGGACCTGGGTGAACTTCATCTCCCGTATCGGAAATGTCCGCAGTCTTTTATTGCCGAGAACACTGACATACAGTTCCCTGCCGTCAATATACTCTTCGGCTATCGCGGCCATATCAAACCGTTCATGAATGAACTGGACCCTCTCCCTCAGATCCTTTTCGTTCTCCACAAATGACGCCCTGGCAATGCCCATGGAAGCCTCTTCCCGCGCCGGCTTGACCATGAGAGGGAACCTGAGTTTCCTGGGATGCCAGATACGCTTTCCCTTGTGAAAAACGCGGAAACCCGGAACTTTTATCCTGTGGTACGTTAATATTTTTTTCGTAAGGCCCTTATTGTTGCATATCATAAGGCACTCGGGTCCGCAGCCAGTGTAAGGGATCTCCATGAGCTCGAGAAAGGAAGGTATGCTCTTATCCATGGAGGCTTTGCCCAAAAAGATCTCGGTCAGATTGAAAACAACATCGGGCCTCTTCCCCGTCACCTCGTCCAGCAAAAGTTTTATATCGTCAAATATCCCGAGAGTCCTGACCTCATGTCCCATGTGTTCCAGGGTCTCGACAACAGCCGCCTCCGTGAACCAATCCTCTTTTTTGAACTCTTCGGTAAAATCCTGATCTTCCGGCGGAGTTCCCGCGCTGTCAAATATGACGAGCACCTTCAGTTTTTTCATTTCTTTTCCTTGTATCTTCCCGTATAAAGATAATTCATTATCTGCGCGGTAATATAGACCGACATCTTCAGTACAGCGCCCGCCTCATCCCGGCCCGCTTTCAACCCTAATTCCCTGCACCTGCCGATGAGCTCCTTCAATAGATCATTGATTATATATTTTTTTTCACCCGTCCATAAAGCCACGGAATCGAGGATCTCTTTCCGATGTTTTCGGATCAGCTTGAATGCCTTTTCTTTTGGTTCCCGGCTGCTGGACCTGGGAAAGATCTTTTTGAGATGGAAATCGTGGAAATCGGGGTAATCTTCGGCGTAAAATTTTCTCCTGCGTTTGTAATGCATGCTTAAAAGGGCCTTCATGCTGGTAACATCCCAGTGTATCTCTCCATTTGGCTTAAGCGGAGGTTTAGCAGAGACCTCTTTCATCAGGCTATCAATATATTCGAGCTTTTCCAGCGCCTTCCAGCCCTTGTATTTTTGCATCCAGTTCGATGCGGGATCAAGCCATACGGCAAAAGTCTCGGCAAAATCCTCGTCAGGATGGTACTGGGCGTACCATTCCTCCAGATGCCTGACAAACCTCTTGCTGTAAGGACGGTATTTGTACTTTTCAGGATAATCCGCTGAAAAGGATCCAAAAAGCTTTTTCCACTGTTTTCTCCTGTACAAAAAATATGCGTAATTAATAACATGTCCCATTTCATGACGAAGGAGCCTCATGCAGGACGTCTTATCCCCGCCTTCCACTTCCAGCATCATCTTGCCCTCCAGCTTCATCAACCGTGGATGCGCAAGATAAAAAGCTATCCCTATTACCGGTTCACCATCGGGACATAACCATTCATCGGACAGATAGCAGTGTGGACGAAAATTGATGTTCCGTTCCCCAAGTTCCCTGTAAAGCTGGTTGATACATTCCTCCAGCCAGGTACCTTTTATTTTCAGGCCCAAGTCACAGAATCGGAGTGAAAGCAACTTTTTGCGGCTTAACTTGCTGAGGTTGACCGATTTAGCCTTTTCCATGGAATATATTTTACCACAAGAAGGCAAATTTGGCAGGATTTAACGCCCGTCAGGGGTGCTTGTCTATTTCTTCTTCCAGATCTTTTAGCTCACCTTTTTCACCGTCTATATCAAGAGACTCGACTTCAGGGTTTACTCTCGTCTTCTTTTCCTCCCAAAGGCTCCATATAAACGCGCCGATCCAGCCCGCGATCGTCCACCCGAGAAATATATTCAACGCGAGTATAGAAAACCGGTCTTTCTTGTTCATGCTATATGCCATCATAGATGGTATAAAGTACACGACCACAATGATCAGAAGAACAACCAGTTTAATCACTTTCGTACCTCCCGTAGTATTTCCCTAAAGTTTACCCTAAACTTCCTCAATGTCAAAAAATTAGGGGTCAGGTAAAAAATCAGGGGTCGGGCCTATAGGAAATACATCCATAGAAAATAGGCCCGACCCCTTTAACCCTGCTAAGACAGGTCTTTGCTCATTTTAAAAACTTCAATACTTTTACGTCTGCCGCTGAAAACGGAAATCCTTCGGTCAATGTTATGACCGAATCTTTCATATAACCTGATAGCTTTCCCATTATCGGTCGATACCTCTAACGCGATCCTTTTATTGCCCCTCTCTTTTGCCCTTTGTTCAACGGTCTCAAGGAGCTTTGCCCCGAGCCCGGTCCCCCTGAATTTGGGATATATCGCGATATTACTGAGATAATACTCTCTTTTGGCGATATTTCCCATTACGTTCAGCGCCTTGAGCAGATCGACCATTCGCACAAAAATTCCCCATTTCAGATATCTCAGGACCAGGAGACTGCCCCGAATAGTTTGTTTTTGCTTCTGGATATAATCATACCCCAGGGCCATACCTGCTACTTCTCCGTTCACTTCGATAAACTGCGTATGTTCAAAACTGAAAAAGTTCTCTCTGTGTCGGAAAAGATTTTTCATGATATTTCGCACCCCGGGACCGAAAATATGTAAAAGATACCTGCGGCCGGTAAATATGACAAGGTGGGAAAAATCCTTAGCGTCCTCGGGTTTTCCTCTTCTTATTGTAATGTTTTTCATGAGCCTCTCTCAGGTGTAATATGTCGGATTAGATTTTTATTATTCTAACATTAATTGAAAAAAAAGTCAAGAAATTTAGTGAAATTAGGAAATGTAGGGGGCGGCCCCATAGGCAATATACATTCTTAGAAAATGGGCCTTACCCCTTTAGCCCGCTCTCCCGGAAAGCTCTGTTAACGCGCGAAATCTATCGGTATGAACTGATGTTACCTGGCCCGGAATGATCCGCCATTTCCAGTTACCTTCCATTTTCTGCGGCTGGTTCATCCTGGCGTCCTCACCCAATCCCAGTATATCCTGCATGGGAATGACAGCAGTATCGGCCGGGGACATCATGGCAAGCCTTATCACTTCCCAGCTGATCTCTTCGGCCGGCCCTTCGCGGCGCAGGTAACGGAACAGTCTTTCTCTTTCTTCCCCGGTAGATTCGTTCTCAAGCCATCCAACAAGCGTGTTGTTATCATGAGTCCCCGGGTACACCACACAATTCCTTTCATAATTGTGCGGGAGATACGGGTGTTCCGGATTATCATCCCCAAAGGCGAACTGGAGCACCTTCATACCGGGGAACCCGTAGTGACGCATGGCATCTCTTACGTCAGGGGTAATGATCCCCAGATCCTCCGCAATTACCGGGAAATCCGGTATATGTCCCAGCAATGTATCGAACAAATCATACGTTGGCACATCCTGCCACTGGCCGTTGATGGCTGTCTTCTCGCCAACCCGGACCTCCCAGAACTGGAGGAGCCCCCTGAAATGGTCGATCCTCACAATATCATAATAACCAAAAGTACGCTCCATTCTTCTGATCCACCAGGAATACCGTGTGTCCTTCAGAATATCCCATCTGTAAACCGGATTATTCCATAACTGGCCGGTCTTGCTGAAATAGTCCGGCGGAACGCCGGATACCACAATGGGCTTTTTCCCCTTATCCAGCTTGAATATGTGCGGGTTCACCCATACATCAGCGCTGTTATAGCTTACATATATGGGAATGTCCCCGATGATCTTTATATTTTTCCCATTGCAGTAGGACTTAAGCGAAACCCACTGTTTTAAAAAGATATACTGAAGGAACTTTTCCCTCTCCATCCTTTCCCTGAAATCCTTTTTTGCTTTTTCCAGGGCTTCTGGCTGGCGGTCCCTCAGCTCATCAGGCCATCGGCTCCAGACCTGTCCCTGAAATTCATCCTTGAGGATATTGAAAAGGGCGAAATTTTCCAGCCATTCGGCATTTTCCGAGCAGAACTTCTCGAAGTCGCCGTTACAAACCTTTTCCTTGAAACGCTGGTATGCCTTATCCAGGACCTGATGTTTATATCTCCCGGCTGTCTCATAATCGACCACTCCGGGAGTAAATTCCGGGACCGGCCCTGTATCCTCCGCTGAGAGAAGCCCTTCATCCAAAAGGCGCTCAAAACTGATCAACAGGGGATTCGCGGCAAAAGCCGAATAGCTGAAGTATGGAGAATTGCCGGATGAAGGATCGGTCGGATTCAAGGGAAGTATCTGCCAGTAGGACTGTTTTGTGTCCGCAAGAAAATCCGCGAAATTGTATGCCTCAGGCCCAAGGTCGCCTATGCCATACGGCGATGGTAAAGAAGTTATATGGAGCAACACCCCGCTCCCTCTGCCCTGCATTTTCATATCTGTAAGTTTACACTAAATATTCGGTCTTTGGCAAATCCGCATTCTGGCAAAATCATCCGTGTTCCGCCCCTGTGTTGCCACAGGTTTACCTTTATTCTAGACCCGTCATTATATCTATATTTATTGTGGTGATGTCAATATAATGTGGGCTAAACATTAAATTCCTAACACTTCTTCGGGGAACTTTTTAATGGCGTCAAAGGGAAAGGGGAGATCTTTTTCGGATTCGTTCTTCGGTTTACGTTTCGTTTCATTAATTTTAGGCGGCGCCACTGCTTCTGGATCGGGAAACAAGGTCATCTGAGGCCCCAGACGTGACTCCTTTGTCATCTCTGTTGCCATTCCAACGGAAGCAGTGACAAAAAACAGTATCATTATCAGACTTAAACAAACAGCTCTTTTCATAAGGCCTCCTTCGGGCATATGAAAAATAGGGACAGACACCTATTTTCCCTATTATTCTAATTACCCAGTAGCAGGTCACCCTTAAGGATGACCTGCTACTGGATCCCACGATCAAGTCGTGGAATGACAAAAAGACTTCAGAAACTAATGTTACAGCGTACTAGTGGGCGTTTCTTCCCAGCTTACTATCACGTAAGGATACAACTCGGCGGCGGCATCAATCGCGGTTTCATTATAGGTCACAGAAGAATGAGCCCTGTGTGTTGAATTGCCCTCCGTGACAAGCCCGCCACTTATTACGACATGGGCCCCCAGATCTGCGTTGCCCATAACATAAATAACGCCGTCGAAATTTACATGCGCGGTAACTTCCAGATCACCGCTCACTATAAGAATACCCGAACCGCTAGTGTGTGAAGTATATTTCACGCTCCCCTCAACCCAGTTAATACCGGTTGGATCAGCAGGCTCATTATTCCCTGGGTTAGTGTACACTGTGGCAAGCGCTTTCATCTCGTCTGGGGTTATTCTAAAAATGTCTTCAAATGTCACTGGCTGGGCAACCTCCTTAATAGGCGGATTGCCTGTCAAAGTGGGCAATCCCTGCTGGGTTATCTGGTCTTCGTCAGTGGTGACTATACCGGCATTGTCGCTTCCTCCATCAACCTCAGATTGTGCCTTGAGGGTTACGCTCCCGGAGGTTGTAAGAGCGCCTCCTAATGGGAGGCCGGTTTCCTTATCCGCGATAACACTAATGCTTCTCTGCGCGCGGGGCGATGTTTTATTCGGCACATAGCCCGAAGCGTCTATCTGCTTCTGTGTTCCAGCAAGCGAAGTTACGGTGACATCATATATTCCCTCCCCGAAAGTAGCTGTCTCGCTGGTATAAGTGCCGTCCCTGGAAATCTCGTAGATCGCTTTTTCGATGCCGGCTTCTGCCAGGAAGAACGCTTTCAAAGAGTCCCCCTGCTGCTCAGCCTTTATGATCTCATTGTTGACCAGCACTATGAATCCTATGACCATTACCACCAGCACTAATACAAACCCCGAGACCACCCAGAGAACAAAACCTTTTTTGTTCATCTCGCCACTTCCTCTTGTTTAATTCCTTATTGTGACATCTGTCTCCAGACCCTGGCTCACTTTCCTGTCAAGGAGCCCCTTCTCCATGGCCATATTTATATTTATCCTTCTGTCGCTGCCACTGATCGGCGTGAAGCTCAGGCTCGTTACGCCTCCTGTCAGCATGACCTCATCCCCGCTACTGGACGTATCCGGATCGTACATTATTTTATCGCCTGAGAGATAAAAGGACCTTTCCGTCCCATCCAGACCGCTTGTAAATCGGATAGTATCAGCAGTCGGGATAGTGAATGACGTGGCTTCCCTGATACCGCTCCTCGTGGTCTCGGCCGGCGCCTTTTCTCCACGGACCAGTTTTTCCATAACGATCGCGGCGTCCTGCTGAAGCGATATCGCCTCAAGGGAGATCCTCCACGCGGTATAACATGCCAGGAAGATGCTCACAGCCCCCGCAATGACGATCAGCGTGATACCCGCGGCTATGATCAGTTCTGGAAGAGTGAATGCTTTCTCATCATCTTTCAGCCGGACGGTTGTCATTTTGTCCCCTATTCATAAATGTTGAGTTATGTAAGTAACGAGCGAATCGTTCACGGTCCTTACGCCGCCCCGGCCCATTTCCTGCCAGGACAATGTGATCTTGACACTCTTACACCTATAACCGCCTTCAACAACTTCAACAACGGTTATGGTCTGGGTCCCGGTCAGGTCATCGGGCGTCCCCTGCGTCAGGTCCGGGCCCACATCTACGACAACACTACCCGGTCCGCTTGATATGATACTGGCATAGGGCGTGTTCTTCAGCTCTTCCCCTTTGGCTCGCATAGTGTTCCTGACGGCCACTCTGTTTTTGACGCTGACCACCCCCATTTTTCCGACCACAAAAGTGGCCAGGACGCCGCTGAGCGCGATAAGTAAAATAGCAACGGCAACGATCAGCTCGATAAACGTTATTCCCCTACTCTTCATCCCATAAATTAAGTCCGGTTTCGGGATCATCTTTTCTTTCCGGTTCTCCCATGTTCGCCTTCGTTGCTTCACCTTGATATTGAACATATACCCCATATTCTTTCCCTAATTTTAATTATGCCTGTGGTTTTGACGGTTGTCAATGAAGTGGGCTGGTGGAGTTTCCCCGATTTTTCAAGGAGAACTTTTAAGCTATTGTTCTTAGCAGGGACGGAAGCTTTACTCCAGCGGCAAAATTTCCTCAGAAAAAATCGGTTAACCCCGTCATTTTCCGTCGGAAACCAGCGCAAATGGCGGGGACCAAGCTTGACCGATTTTTTATGCCCTGTACAGAACAATAGCTTAAAAGTTTTTACTTATGGAAAAATATGCGCAAATCCGGGGGAAATTGGCGCCATTTTAATTGTTATACCAATTTATTTTCATTTTTACGTAATAGCCTATAGCTGCGCAGGTTAATTCTTTCAATCCAGAAAAAACGGGGAAACTCCTTAGTGGGGAGGGGTTAGGCCGCGGAGATTATCTGCTGCTGGTTTTCGTAGATCTTTTTGAGCTCTTCGAATTCAACGGGCGATGCCTCTGGAATGAACAGCCAGGTCCCGGGCTCCGCATATCAGGTATCCAGCTTTCATCACCGCCCGGGACACACCACTTTAGGCCGTACAGCCTCAGCCCTGGTCGCTTCCAGGGAAGCTGCAGGAGACCCCCGCTGTCCCCCCGGGACACCAGCAATCACTAGTAGCGCTCGTCCCAGAGCCGTTGCAGTCGCCATCCGCCGAGAAACCCGGGCTCGCGCAAATGTCAGCATGGGAAGATCCGCCATCGGTGCAATCCCCCAAGACAGATCCAATGCGAAAATGACACTTTGTTTTGAAGCGGGGTCCTCTTCGGTGAACCCGGTTCAAGCGATCCGAATGGATCCCCGCATTGGGCTTTAGCCCCAGTTTGTTCCTTCACTTATATCACTGAAACCGCTACGGCTAATGCGATCCCCAGAAGATTACCGAACATATCCATGGCATATCTGGTATTGTCTCTGTTTTTGACCTCCTCGGCAAGAGCAACCATTGCTGTCAGATATACGATCCTGCGGGTATTCTGCTGTTCTGTTAATTCAGTTGTTGTTTCGAAATCATATTTTTCAGGCTGGTACTGCAGGTGTTTGAAGATCCTCACAAGGTCCTCTTCGTGCCATTTGCTCAGATATATTTTTTCATAGCTGAGATCAAATACGCCGGACTCTTTCAGGTACTTGGAGTTCCTGGCCTTCAATATCTTCATATACTTGGTCAGCGCTATATTCTTCGCGGTGATCTCTTCCTCCGAGTTTGTGTTTACGTTATAAATCATAACCACCATTTTAAGCGCTTTATCATCATCCAGCTCTTCGAAAGTCTTGTACTCCTTGCCCTCGACTTTATATCCAAGCTGCTGCCTGGTAGTAGCACAGCCTGTCAGACTGCAGCATAGTGCTGCTATTGTTAATAAAAGAAAATGTTTCTTCATATTAAATGGGGCAACACTGCAATGGGTGGATTACTGTCTATACGAATAGTTTACATTGATTTGGCGGAAATGGGAAGGAATTATTATACTGCGATTTTTCCGGTCTGGCCGCAACAATTATCAATACACACTTACACCCGTGCCACCAGCTTTTTGAGGTTTGCCTTCAAATCTTCCATATCCACACTATGAACCGTATCGCATCACGGGTTAAAGTCTACTTTATCCGCGTCAGGCAGACCCTTTCTCGCGTCATCAAGCGTTGTCTTAGGTTCCTGCTTCTTCTGCATTTCCATGACCTGTTTTAAAAATTCCTGCCGGTTTTTTTCTGATCGTTTCCTCCCGGCCCTTTTCTCATCCATGATCATCAGGACGACAACGGCCGCGGCAAGTAGAACAGTAATAACAACAAATATGACTATCTGTTTTATGAGCTTGATATTCACCGGCACCACTCCTTTGATCGCTATTAGAAGACATTGCTGTCCTGGAAATTCTTACGCAATGTCCTGTTGGCCATGTAGCAGATAGGACAGATCTTTTGGACCATCCTCGCTATATGATAAAGGATCGAGCGCTTTTTGCAGCCACGGGTATATTTGCAAAGCCGGCAGTTCGCGCAATACCTGACCCAGAAATCAGATTCCATCACACTTCCTCCTTCTTTCGACCGTCTCCCGGATCCTTCTGCACTTGCAGTTGTATCGGATCAACCAGCCGGGTGCTCCCCGCCTCAACTGTGACGTCTTTCTCATAAGGTTTGTATCCGGGATGATGTATTATTAATTTATATTTTCCAGGCGGGGCAGTCATGCTGAATCTGTTCTCCTTATCCACTACTGCTTTATATGGGACCGGGGTGTCTTCGCGGACAAGTTCCACATATATCCCCTCTGAGTTTCCTATAGAGCCTGGCTTGTCGCCCTGAACGTAAACATGGCCTATAAGCGTGCCTTCTTTTTCTTCGGCTTTCGGCTTGGGCCCGGCGGCCATCTTTTTTATTTTATCAATAATACCCTTAGGAGTAGGCGGGGGGGCGCGTTTTATCCCTCCGACGGACACGTAATATAATTCCCCCTCTCCATCAGATAAGACCACATCCCTTTCCCTGATCTCCTTGACATCAAAACCGCCGACTTTATCACCCTTGTGATGCAATCTCCCACTGATTATGACCGCTGACCTGCCATGAGGCTCGTAGCCTATCCCATCTATACGAACACCTCTTAACCCCTCCACTGCCCCCCTGCTTTTCCCTTTGGCCCGTAAAGGGAATAAAAGAGGGACTATCAGCAAAACGCTGAGTGTGACAAATAAAGACTTACAAACTGTTCTTTTCATCTTAAGCGGTAAGCATTGCTCAACAGAATTCTATCTTATGATTACTGACCTCAACAGAGTGATGCTTATCAACAAAAGATAAAAGATTCTGCAGGACTCCGTCAATATATCTATTGTCTTTCCCGATCATGCTGAACCCCAGGGTGGCCAGCTGCCATTTATCATTATTACCAAGCTCGCCTATGGACACGTTGAATTTTGACCGAACCTGAGTTTTCAGGCCGGTTAATACCGTCCGTTTTTGCTTCAAGGACTGTGAACTATTGATAAACACGTCAATATATAAAACCCCGATATGCATAGCTACTCCTGATTGTCATTAATATTAACACCATGAGACGCTTTATGCAAATCTATCTTCGTGTATTCGCGCGCCGCATCCGAGACCGACAAAATGCTTGCCCCAGGCCTTTGTGAACATCTCTATGGCATGTTCCCGTGTGCAGGGAGATCGGGCAACCTTATCAGTATTTCATGGAGAAAGCATCATAGTCACCCGCATACCCCTCCCATGCGACCTGCACATCATGCACGTGTGCCGACGGGGGGCCTTTTTGGCACCAGAGTATCATCTTCTCGACATCCTCTTTCTCTCCTTCGAAGACAGCTTCCACATCCCCGCCAGCGCAGTTCATCACCCAGCCGGTAATGCCCAGCATCTCCGCCTCCTCTTTTGTGTAGGAGCGAAAGAACACCCCCTGGACATATCCCGAGATCACAACATGCGCCCTGACCCTCGCCATACCCCTCCTTATCCCTGGGAACGTTTCCAAAATCAATCCCAAATCCGTTTTAGTCATATTATAGTATGGTATACTTATAAAAAAAAGGGGGTTCTTGTGTGGTTTTTCATAGTGGCTGTCCTGCTTCTTATAGCTGGATATTTCACTTACGGAAAGATCGTCGAGCGTATATTCGTAATAGATGAGAACCGGTCTACTCCGGCTTATACGGAACAGGATGGGGTGGACTATATTCCTATGCCGACCTGGAAGGTCTTCATGATACAACTCCTTGATATCGCGGGTATCGGACCTGTCTTTGGACCGATACTCGGCGCTCTTTACGGTCCGGTTGCCCTGCTCTGGATAGTGATCGGTTCTATTTTCGCCGGGGGCGTTCATGATTTCCTCAGCGGTATGCTTTCCATAAGGGATAAGGGGAAAAATATCCCGGAGATCGTGGGCGACGCGCTTGGAATGCCCGCGCGGCAGGTAGTCCGGGTTTTCTCGATAATACTGCTTGTTCTGGTCGGGGTGGTATTTGTGTTAGGCCCGGCCAAACTGCTTAATGAGCTGACCAAGATCGATCTGAACCTTCTTATCATTATAATATTCATATATTACTTCCTGGCCACGATCCTTCCGATCGATAAAATAATTGGCATGGTGTATCCGTTCTTCGGGGTCCTGCTCCTTTTCATGACATTTGGCATTATCGGGGCCCTTTTCTTCCGCGGTTACGATATACTCCCTAATCTTGATTTTGCTGTTAACACTAACCCCAACGGCAAGCCCATCTGGCCCTTACTGTTCATAACCATTTCCTGCGGCGCGTTGAGCGGATTTCATTCAACGCAATCCCCTCTGATGGCGCGGTGCATCAAAAACGAAAAACGCGGCCGACTGGTCTTTTATGGAGCCATGCTGGCCGAAGGTATTATCGCGCTTATCTGGGCCACTGTTGGTCTTTCTTTTTATAAAACTCCCGATGCTTTGAACGCTGTTATAACCGCGCAAACACCATCGGGCGTTGTTTACCAGGCTTCTGAATCGCTTATGGGTAAGCTCGGGGGATTCTTTGCCATCCTGGGAGTCGTGGTCCTGCCCATCACGAGCGGTGATACCGCGTTCAGAAGTACAAGGCTGATAATCGCGGAAGCATTCAAGCTCAACCAGCGCAAGATACCCAAAAGACTCCTAATAGCCGTCCCACTGTTCATTGTAGGATTTCTTATCTCAACTCAAAAATTCAATGTTATATGGAGATATTTCGGATGGGCTAACCAGACCCTTGCCACGCTTGTCCTGTGGACGGGGGCGATATATCTTATCAGGAAGAAAAAATTTCACTGGATCGCGTCATTGCCCGCGACTTTCATGACCGCTACTACATTAGCATTTATCCTTGAAGAGAAGATCGGGTTTTCTTTAAATCCAGTACTATCAGGATGGATCGGTGTTATACTGGCCTTATTTGCCTTAATCTCGTTCTTGATATACAACAAATTCCGCTATAAAGATCAACGGCCATAGACCCCTCACTTCGGCCTCGCCCGGAGGGCTCGCCACTTCCTCGGACATTTCGTCCTCGGTCGGCCTCGCCCGGAGGGCTCGCCACTTCCTCGGACATTTCGTCCTCGGTCGGCCGGGGTTAAATCAAGAGAAAGCTTACTTACCGCTCCTTCCTGGCAGGTTTTCCAAAGGCATCGAGTTCTTCCGGAACGAATACGGAAAGGGTGGTCTTGATCCTCTCTTTTTCCTGCTGTTCCCTGTTCTCTACGATCAGTTTGACTATATCGCCCTTCCCGTCTATCTTATCTGCCATGGCATTGTCCAGCTTAAAGGTGCATTTCAGGCCTGTTATTTCGCCTTTTGCCTGCGAGACCAAAAGGCCGAGTCCGGCTGCCATGCCCACCTTGTCAATGGTCGTGGCAACGGCGCCTTGTTCAGCACTCACGAGGCACACACCATTTCCGGAATATTCATAGGCATATTGCTCGTACATGAGCCCGATAGCAGCGAATATGACTGCCGCGGGCCAGCGAAAAACAGATTCCTTAACGCCGTAAAACTTATTCGTCTCGACCGGCCGTATCACATTCCCGTCTATATCCAGCTTGATATCCGTTACCTCCCATTTCCTGAAATCCGCGCCCTGCCCTATGGCCATGCCCGCGACCTGGATCTCCATGCCTTCTGGTGTTCTCCTGTAGAGGATGCCGATATCACAATCGGTCTTCCTTACTGTCACGGTCTTGTATTCTATGCCTTCCTGTTCCTGCGCTGAACTTCGCATAACCATGACTATCCCGAAAATGACCAGAAATGTTATCAGTTTTTTCACGAGTAATACCCTACTCCTTCAGGCCACCGGACAGCGCGGCACCAAGAGCGTTACCCGCTGTTTCCATCTCCTGCGCCAGCCGCATTTGGGCCAATTCGTGCAAGACAAGCAGAACGACCAGCATACCTACTGCCAGCATCCCCGGTATAGGCCGTTTAAAGCCTACAAGAAAACCAAGACCCCCGCCTATTATGATCCAGTAGAGAAAGCAAAGGACATGATTGTGCGGGTCCTTTAAACCCAGTCTCAGGGCGAGCAAAACAGGCACACTTTCCAGGACATTGGCCAGCGCCCGCATGGTTTCGTTCCCGCCCTGGCCAAGCCAGCATATCAGCACAACAAGTGCCGCGAAAACAATGCCACCCTCAGCTCCGATCAGCGTGGCTTTCTGATGATCGGTCATTATCCCCTCCCTTTCAGACGCAACAAATATATGATAATTTTGATAACGGCATAACTGACATAAAATATAATAAAACTACGCATAAGATACAAACCGAGTCCGCCGGCCTCATCGAGCGTAAGCTCTATTTCACTAAGTCTAAATCCCAGGATCAGCCAGAAATTGACAGCAAACATTGTGAGCACAAACCCCGCGAGAATAAGCCCTTCACGAACTATGACCTTCACTTTGCCCCCCACTGTTACTGGTCTATATCCGCATCGCCTGCAGCTGACGCAGCACCTTAGCCATCCCACCCTTGACCACCATGCCAATGGCTTTTTTCACCCGCGGCCCCACACCTATCTGCGGATCATCAACGGTCCCGATTACGACAAAGTCGAAGATGAGATCACCCCTGCTGGACCTCAGATACGGGACCAATCTGTTTATATTGGCGTTGAGAAACTGCCCGTTCTGCCAGTGCGGATCCACGGTAAAATTCAAGCGGTGGATCTCCATGGTCGTCAGGGATGTTATATTATCGTCATGCATCCTGAACTTCGTGTTAGAGCTGAAAAGTCCGTCCTTAAAAATAAAAGGTGTATAGCTGCTGAAATAAGGAAAGAACTGCATGACGTCTATATAACTTGTTTCCATGACCATTTCCACGTTCGTCCAGTATTTATAGACAGTCAGCTTTGCGTTCAGGGCAAATCCGCTGTCCCTGTAGCGGTCGTTGGGGATCCTGAAGCTTAAAACGCATGCCACCGGTATGGCGCCGTCCGAAGACCTGTCACCGGATGTAAGCGATAAATCAAACTTATCAAGGGTGATCGTGAAAGGCCCGTAAGGAACATAGAGGTCCTTGTAATTTACAACCGAATCTTTAATGGTCAGCTTTTTTACTGCCTTTATGAGATCATGGAGTGGGGAGACCTGCATTTCCGGTTCCTGTGCGTATGCTACCCCCGGCTCATAGCGCGACTGTTCTCTCTTATTGTAAGATACATTGAAGCCGCCTTTCCTGTCCTTCGTCACATTTAAAGTCCCTTTTTCGATAATTATCTCATCGAAGACCACTTGCTTTTCCTGTTTCAACATTTCCTCGTTCAGGATTATGGTGAATTTTTCAGCGTTGAGCACATTCTCCTCTAAGTCTATCCTGCTTGCAATACTGAAGTCACTGAAATTTACCGCATAATCTTTCAGGTTCAAAGATACGCTTTCGAATTCCACTTCCGAACCCAGCATATCGCTCAAAGCGTTCTCCAGTATTTCCTGGCCGTAGAATTTCATATACAAAACGACAGCGCCTGTCACAACCGCGGCGAGCAGCGCGCATATCACGAATATCTTCAATATGATCTTAAGCGTTTTCATCCTTCACCCTTTTTCGAACGAAGTAATAAAAGGCCAGGCCTCCGAAAAGACATATCATCGTTACCAGGTAAAAGACGCAGTTTATCCCCAGGTGGTCCATGGTCAGCCCGAAGATTATCGGCGTGACAACGAATGCCAGGCTGTGCGAGGCCTGCACAATACCCATCCATGTCCCCATCCCGGTCTTCTGTCCTATTTCCACGTGTATCCCCGAAAGCGCGGGCACGGCTATGCCCGTTCCCACTCCCACAAAAGCCCCGGCGACCAGAAGCGCCGGGAACTCCGGACAGAACGGCATTGCCAGGAGCGCGAACATGCCCACGGTAATACCTATACACACCTGAAACGATTTGCCGTACCTGTCAAACCTGTCCGCCAGATTCCCGAAAGGCACCTGCAAAATACCCGCCACGAATATGCCCAGAAATATCAGAAACCCTATGTGCGCGGTATTCATGTCTATTTTTTCGGCCAGCGACGGCACAAACGAGACAAAGACCACCATCATCAATATTGTGATAACAGCTATAATAAGCACGGCCTTTATGAAATTGTGTTTGATGAGTTTCCCGAACTGACCGAAGCTTTCCACTTTCTCGGGCGCTGGGCTCCTGGAATCCGGAAGAAGGAACAATACGATAAGAAAATTGAACGCGCCCAGTATGGCGATCATGTAGAACACCGCGTCAAACCCGTAATACTGGTCTATTATCCCTCCCATCAATGGCCCCACTGCCAGCCCCATATAGAACATCATGTTAAGAACTGACACTGTTGCCGCCTCTTTCCCCTTTCTGGCGAAATCCCCCACATACGCCACAACAATGGGCATGATCATCCCCAAAGCGAATCCGTGAAACAGCCGTAAAACAGTAAGCGATACTACACCTTCGGCTATGGGATAGAACAGCGTGATAACAGTGTACAGCAGTAATCCCGAAGTCACAAATACTTTCCGGCCGATCCTGTCAGAGACCTTCCCCACGACAGGCATGATAATGCCGCGGGAAAAACCGTACCCCGCGAAGATCATCCCCAGCCAGAAACCATTGGCGCCGTGCAACTCGGCAAACAACGGCAAAAAGGGCGAGATCACCCCTACGCCCACCATCGCCGAGAACGAGGTCATCAAGAGTATGAAAAAAGTCTTTCTTTCCATATAAGTTAAGTTTACTGACTTTGTCATTCCTGCGCAAGCGGGAATCCTTGATATGGTAACGGGGATCAGGCAACGCTTGCCAGCTGTGACCAGATAATATTATTCAGCTGTCTGAAATCACCTGTTTTGAAGTCGGATGTATCTACCGGGGGGAGTACGGTCACTTTACCGTTCACTCTGGTCTTGAAGAGCCAGCCGCCCTTGGGAATGGCTTCCTTTGTGCCTTCCACGCGGATGGGCAGGATCGGCTTTTTCTCTTTTATGGCGAGCTTGAACGCGCCGTTCTGGAATTTGCTCATTTCGCCTGTACTGCTCCTGGTCCCTTCTGGAAAAAATAATACTGACACGTCATTCCTCAGCCACCAGGCAGCTTTTTGCAAAACCTTCTTGATGCTCCCGAAGCGTCCGCGTAAAAGTCTGATATGTCTGATAAGAGAAAGGTTCCAGCCGAGAAAAGGGACTTTGAAAAGACTTTCTTTGGCCACCCATTTGAACTGCATGTGCGTTTTATACAGGACGATAATATCCGCCATGCTTTGATGGTTAGCGACTATAACGTATGTCTGGTGCGGATCGATATTTTCGATCCCTTCCACCTCGACATTCCAATACGGGTTCAACCGGCAGATACTGTTTGCCCACCAGTAACACTGAGCATGGCCTACTTTTCTTTTTTTGTCAAAAGGCAAAAGCGCCAGTGTTAAAAAAAGAACGACAAAAAAAAGGATTATCGTTAAAAACGCGCCGGCTACCCATATCATTAATGAGATGATAATTCTCATTTTATTTATTCTTCCCGCCTGTAAAAAAACTACTCAACAGAAACGACCTTCACCTCGAATGCCAGTGTCTTGCCGGCGAACGGGTGGTTGAAATCCAGGACAACAGTATCTTCCTTGATCTCCACTATCTTGACGACCCATGCCCGGCCATCCGGGGTCCTGGTCTGAAGGGGCATGCCTACCTTCAGCTCTATCTCACCGGGCAGCGATGAACGGGGAACTTCTTTAAGCGCTTTTTCATCTCTTTTACCATAGCCATCCTCAGGAGGTACGGTGAATTTCTTATCTTCGCCTACCCGCATTCCTTTAAGTTCTTTTGAAATGCCGGGAAGGATCTTGCCTTCCCCGTGGACATATTCAAGAGGTTGACGTCCCTGAGAACTATCCACGGCCTGTCCATCAACGGTGATCATGTATTCAAAAGAAACTTTCTTCCCGTTTTCCACCACCCCTTCATCTCCCTCACCTTGCGCGTAATGGGATACCGCGCCAATAACCAGGAACACAAATAATGCCAGGAATAAACGCTTCATAAAACTCCTTTCTCTTGTCTGTATGACAACTGGCAAACCTCTCGGAACTTTTTATTAGTATAACACCGACTCGCCCCGAATACAATTTTTTCCCCAAAATGCTTCTCGCGCATCACTCCTCATTTCCTCACCGGGACGCGGAAAAATATCGCGTAAAGAACGGGCACTATGATGAGTGTCAGGACCGTCGCGAAACCGAGCCCGCACATGATGGTCACTGCCATGGAAACAAAGAATCCGTCGGTCAAAAGTGGCGTCATCCCGAGTATGGTGGTCAGCGCGGCCATGGATACGGGCCGCAGACGGCTCACTCCTGAATCAACGATCGCGTTGTATATTTCTTTACCCTGCCGCCGATCACAATCTATCTGATCAATAAGAACGATGGCATTCTTGATAAGCATGCCTGAAAGGCTTAAAAGACCGAGTAATGACATAAAACCAAAGGGCTGTTTTGTGATAAGCAGGCCCACTGCCACACCGATGATCGCCAGAGGCACGCACAGCCATATGATAAGCGGCTGCCTGTACGCGTTGAAAAGAAAGACGACAATGAGGACCATAAGTATGGCAAATTTCGGAAGGTTCGCGTTAAGACTCTCCTGGGCTTTCGCGGAATCCTCAGCTTCGCCGTCCCATCCCATGGTATAACCCGGCATGCCTTTTAAGGGCCATTCGGCTTTGTCTGTTATAGCCTGTCCGGGCTCCACATTAAGGG
>Ga0208325_1000152_pt1 | contig 19066 bp, 25 predicted proteins | sample PL_2010_330m_FD_185486 | JGI IMG/M metagenome (GOLD analysis project Ga0208325, IMG submission 185486) | Freshwater microbial communities from Powell Lake, British Columbia, Canada to study Microbial Dark Matter (Phase II) - PL_2010_330m... | ecosystem: Environmental > Aquatic > Freshwater >...
CAGTTTGTTGTTGGATTATAGTTCTAACGTCGTCCACGATGCCCTGCCCTTGTTCAAGTTGCGGCGAACAAGTTTACTATTGACCTTATCCAATAAATGTTATATAATATAAATACCCTATTAGAGGGTATTTTAATTAATAATTTAAAATAGCTATTTGACAAATAATTATATTAATATCATAGGGAGGTGATTATAATTGATTCTCATTGAATTATTAGGTTTTGGAAAAAACCGAGTATTTTTTCAAGAAATGAGGAAAAAACTGATTCCTTTTTTAAAAAAAGTTATTTTGGAAAATAGGAGTGATTATATAATAGTTGCTTCTGGTTGGCGAGGTGAAGCCAAATGGTTGAAAGTTTTTTTAGTTAAAATGGGTATTCCTTTAGAGAAGATTTATCTTGAAACAGAAGCCTGCATGACCTCTGAAAATATTTCTTTTGTTTTTCGTAAGTTATTTATAGAAAATGGAGAATGGTCGAATTTCAACCCAATTCATAAGATAATATTTGCGGGAGAAAAAGGAAGTAAAAAAGAGGTTATTTGGTTAGCAGGAAGAATATATTCGAGAATCACTCGAGGTGAAAAAATACCCGAAATTAAGTTTTTCCCTTTAGAACTTATGAATTACGAGGATAGAAAGAAAAAGGAGAAAAAGCTAATTTTTAATAAGATTGCTTTTTATCTTCCAGTTTTTCATGCGTTTATGAAAGTTTTAAGGGAAAAGGATATAATATAAGATGTAAAGGATAGAAAAAGTAGAGACCTATTGATTTTACCTCATAGGTCTCTTTTTATAAGGAGACTTAACACGATGTGTTAACTTCTACTTTCATTTTAATTTAAAATATAGTAAAATAAAAAGGAACATATAAAATAAAAAATATGAATAAAAAAGGATCAGCTTCAATTTTCTTTATAATAATAGGATTGTTGTTTGTCGGGGGTTATTTAATAAATGAAGGGATTGTAACAATAAATCTTCCTTCTACTACAACAACGACAATTGGATCGACTGTGCCAACAAGTGTTTCCACAACAACTACTTCTCCTGAAGAGTTTTGCCAGAAAAAGGATACTGATATGAAGCTTAGTTTATCAGAAGCTAAGGATATCGCTCTTTTAAGTGAATGTGGTGATAGACTTAAAGATACTTATATATGTAATGAAATTACTGGAACTTGGTGGATAAATTTAGATATAGAAAAAGAAGGTTGTAATCCTGCTTGTGTGGTTAATGTAGAAACAAAAACAGCAGAGATTAACTGGAGATGTACAGGATTAATTCCGATGTAGATTGATTGTATTGTTAGTTACCACTTTTTATGCTTTTATTAATCTTGCGAGATTTAGATAATTTGAACTTTGGAGAAGAATCGGTTTCTTTTGAACCCTATGAAACAATTTTTGATGTCATAGACAAACCCCGTTTTTATCTTAAGCGAGATATTGAAAGTGGACAAGCTGTTCCGCCAAAAGATATAAAATACAGAATTGGCGAATAGATTTATCCTATTGACCAATATATTATTTAGAAAAGCCTATTGCTTTAAGTGTAAAGGGCTTTTTTTATTTCGAACGCAGCGAGAAACAAAGTTCTGCGAGTGAAAAGAGCAGGTTCTTAATTTCTGATTTTAAAGGATTTTTTATGATATAATTAGTAAAATCTATAAGGATTATTAATAATGTTATCAAAAGAAGATATTGTTCAGGAAATTATTGATTCTGGTTATTTGAAATCGCAGAATATTATTGAGGCATTTTTTGCTATTGATAGAAAAGATTTTGTAGTTTCTATGTATAAAGATGATACTTATTCAAATATTCCTTTGCCTATTGGTTTTGGGCAAACAATTTCTCAACCTCTTACGGTCGCTTTTATACTAGAACTTCTTCAGCCACAAGCAGGAGAAAAGATTTTGGATATTGGTTCTGGTTCTGGATGGACAAGCGCTCTTTTAGCTTATATTGTGAGTCAAAAATCAAAGAAAGGAAAAGTAATTGCTATAGAGAGAATACCTGAATTAAAAAAATTTGGAGAAGAAAATATAGCAAAATACAATTTTATAAAAAAAGGGATAATTAAATCTATTTGTGATGATGGTTCTTATGGCTATAAAGAAGAAGCCCCTTTTGATAAAATTCTTTGTTCTGCCACAGTAGAAGAAATTCCTCAAGCATGGTTAAAACAATTAAAGAGAGGAGGAAGAATAGTTACTCCTTTTGATGGAGAAGTGCAACTTTGGATAAAAAAAGGAAAAAATCAATTTGATATTAAGCGTTTTCAGGGCTTTAGTTTTGTTCCTTTGATCACTGATGAAAAATAAGCACACGTTGTTTTAAAGTTGTTTTTTGGGCTTAAATTTGGTAAAATTCTCAGGATGCCTAAAGGAAACAATATTACACTTTCTATATATGCTGGAGCTGGTGGTCAAGATGCTGAAGATTGGGCTTTGATGCTTTTAAAAATGTACCAGAAATATTCAGAAAAGAATAATTTGAAGTTTTCGTTACTAGACAAGAAAGAAAATGAATATGGTGGTATTAAAAACGCTGTTGTGGAAATGAGCGGGGATAATGTTTATGGAATTTTACAAAATGAAAATGGCGTGCATCGTTTAGTAAGAATATCCCCTTTCTCTTCTGCAAAGCTTCGTCATACTTCTTTTGCTTTTGTAGAAGTTTTGCCAATTATTGAAGAAAAAGAATTCCCGTTAGAAGAGAAAGATTTAGAAATTGAGACTTTTCGTTCTTCAGGTCCAGGAGGGCAAAATGTTCAAAAAGTAGAATCAGCTGTAAGAATACGCCATAAACCTACTGGGATAGTTGTTAATTGTCAGGAAGGGAGGTCACAATTCAAAAATAAGGAAAAAGCGTTAACTGTTTTAAGAACTAAATTACATCAATTAGCTGAGAAACAAAAAGTGAAAACATTAGAAGAAATAAAAGGAGATAAAATAAAAATTGAGTGGGGGAATCAAATTCGTTCTTATGTGCTTCATCCATATAAATTAGTAAAAGACCATCGTACTGGTAAAAAAATAGGGAATGTCGAAGATGTACTAGATGGAAATTTAGATAAAATTCTGTAAATTTAGAATAAATATTATGTCTTTAGTTTCTTTTAAAAATGTTTCCAAAGCTTATGGCGGTTCTTTGATTTTAGATAATATTACTTTTGAAGTAAAATCAGGAGAATTTATTTCTTTAGTAGGAAGGTCAGGTGTAGGAAAAACAACAATCTTAAAATTATTGATAAAAGAAGAGGGTCCAACTAAAGGAAGAATTTTTTTTGATGATAAAGATATTAATAAATTTAAACCAAGGCAAGTAACTTTTCTTCGTAGGAAAATAGGGATGGTGTTTCAGGATTTTAGATTACTAGCCAATAGAACTGCATATGAAAATGTAGCTTTTGCTATGGAAGTTGGTGGATATTCTGAGCAGGCAATAAAAAAAGATGCTCCTGAATTATTAAAATTAGTAAGCCTAGAAGAAAGAGCTAATAATTTTCCACATCAACTTTCTGCTGGAGAAAAACAAAGAGTTGTTATATGCCGAGTTTTGGCTCAAAGACCAGAATTAATATTAGCTGATGAACCTACAGGGGATTTAGATCCAATAAATACATGGGAAATTATAAAACTTTTAATGAAAATCAATGAACTTGGTACGGCTATAGTTTTAGCTACTCATGATAAAGAAGTAATAAATACTTTGGGAAAGAGAGTTATTAGTTTGGATAAAGGTAAAATTATTCGTGATGAAGAAGAAGGGAGATACTTAATTTAGTAATTTAATCATATGTTTATTTTAATAAAAAGAGTTTTTCGTACAGCTTGGCAAGGATTAGTTAGAAATAGTTGGCTTTCTTTTACTTGTATAGCAATGCTGACTATCAGCTTGATAATTTTAAGTTCGATTTTTATATTTAATAGCGCTAGTAACGAACTTATTAATATCTTAAAAGAAAAAATGGATATTAGTATTTATTTCCAAAGGAATGTTCCAGAAGAGGATATTTTAAGAATTCGTGATGAGCTTATAGGAAATGAAAAAATTGCTAAAATTGAATATATATCTCAAGAAGAAGCATTGAAAGTTTTTGAAGAGAAAAGCAGTAGGAACCCCGCCATTAAAAAAGCATTGGAAGAATTGGGGGAAAATCCTTTAGCAGCTTCTTTAAATATCAAAGCCAAAGACACAAAGTACTATACAGAAATTATTGATGGAATTAATGATTCAGCTTTTAAGGATAAATTAATCACCATAGATTTAATGGAAAATCAAAGAGTGGTTGAAAGGATTAATGCTTTATCAACAGGAATAAAATTAGGTTCTATTTTAGTCATTCTTATTGCTGCGTTTTTGAGTATTCTTATTAGTTTTAATACAATTCGCATGGCAATTTATTCTTTAAAAGGTGAAATCGAAATAATGAAATTAGTTGGAGCTTCTAATTCCTTTATACGTGGCCCATTTCTCTTAGAAGGGGCTCTACAGGGTATAATTGCCTCTTTTGCTGCGATTTTAATCTTAATCCCTCTTGTTATGTGGGGTAGTCCTAGAATAGAATCTTTTATCTCTGAGATAAGTATAAGTTTGTATTTCTGGTCTCATTTTTGGTATATTCTTTTATACCAAACATTATTTGGTATATTCTTGGGTATAGTATCTAGTTTTTGGGCGATGAATAAATACTTGAAGGTTTAAATATTGCGGGATGGTGCAATGGTAGTCACGTCTCCCCTTGGAGGAGAAGATCGGGGTTCGAGTCCCTGTCCCGCAGCAGTCTTGTGCTTAGTATCGAGAGACCGAGACACCTTTAAAAGGTTTTTTTATATAGTTTGACGAATCTACCAATAGATATATAATTTAAGTAACAAACTATTATGTTTTACCGCAAGATAATTATTTATCTAGCAAGTCTCCTTAAGACTCAAAATGCCTTCTTTTAAGGCATTTTTTATTATAAAAATATTACAAATAATAATATTAAAATAAATAATAAAAATATGAAATTAACTAAAAAACAAGAAGAAATAGCTAAGGAAAGATTAACTAAATTCTTTTCTAAAACCTGCGAAGTATGTTCCGGCAATGAGTGGATTCTATCCGATAGATTTTTTGAATTAAGAGAATTCGCAGGAGGTAATTTAACTCTTGGTGGAAAAAGTACTACCCTTCCAGTTATAGCTATTACTTGTAAATCGTGTGGAAATGTTTATTTTTTCAGCGCTATTTTATTAAAATTAATTGAAAAATAATATGGAAAATCATGATCAGAGCATTATTACGATTTCAGGAGATACAAATATTGAGAAACCGGCAGATCGAGATATGTTTCCTGTAGAAAAGATAGATTGGAAGAGGCTCAGAGGGTTAATAAAAAGAATTAATTTTAAGAATAATCGATGGGAAAATGCTGGATGGTTTATGGCCGCGATTAGCATTGCTTTCTTTATAGCGTCCTTTACTTTACCTACTGGTAAAGATATTTATATAACCTATTTCTTTATTGCCAGTGGTTTTTCTTTGATTATAACTCTCATACTGTTTTTTATTAGCTGGACATTTTCAAAGCTCAATCAGAATTCAAAAAATGAGGCGTTGAACGAAATGGATCAAATGGAGACGAAAACAATCAAAGCAAAAGATGACGAAGAATTAGAAATTATGGCAGAAAACTTTAAATATTTAAAAGATAATTAAAATTTTTTATGAATTTTTTGCAGTTTATTATTTTTGTACTTATCCCTAGTGGAATAATAAGTGCAATAGTAGGTAGTTTAGTCACGTATTTTTCTAATAAAAACTTAGATTTCCAACGACGAATAATGGAAAGACGAAAGGAAGTGTATACTAAAGTACACGAATTATTTAAAGGTTTGTATAGTACTGCTACTCCCGAAAAACGTTCTGAAACAATTGAAGAAGCATTGAAATATTATCGTGAAATACAAATTTGGGGATCAGATAAAGTTATTAGAAAGTTTACGATGTTTTTAAAAGCCGTTGATATAAAAAACAAAATTCCACAACAAGATAGAGATTGTATTTATAAAGAATTTATAATAGCAATACGTCAAGATCTTTTGGGAAAAACAGGATTATCGAAAGATGAAATAGAGGTTTATGGGAAAATTATTTAAATTTAAAAATGTAATTCTTTTTGGTTTATTAGATCAAATAATTATTAATATTATTGAATTATCGAAGCCAAAAAGGTTCCAATATCGTTCCATAGCCCCATAGACGAATTAATAAAAAAGTTGAAGGAAATAAAAAAAATGGGTTTTGTACCCACTGTTAAAAAAAGAGTACAATATAAGGAAAGGTCGAATATTAATAACTTATCTCAATAAAAAATATGGACATTTCAATCTTTTTCGCACAATTCTGGGGTGGATTCTCTGTAATTTTTGGTTTGTTGTTTATTATAACAGGGCAATTGGGCAAAACCATAGAGATGACTGACAATAAAGCTTTTGTTATCTCTACCGGTTATATTACCTTACTCATGGGGCTAGTCACAGTGATTTTGCATAATGTTTGGGTTGCTGACTGGAGAATTGCCATTACTATCCTTGGCTGGTCTACTCTGATTAAAGGAATTATGAAAGTTGGGTTTCCAGAACAGATACATAAACAAGCACAAAGATTCATGAAAAAGCAAATGATTAGTGCCGCCTTCATGGTTCTTTTGGGTATTTGGTTGCTTTGGATGGTTTTATAAATTAGGAAATAAATATTTACATCGAAAGGTAAATAAAGAATAATATGCCATTTACACATCAAATACCGCGAGTTTTTACTCGGGAAAATATTGAAACAATTAATCCTGGTCAGTTTGGAGTATACGGCCTTCTTAAAGAAGGAGTCTATGTCTATGTTGGAAAGGGAGATATCAGAAAAAGACTTTTAGACCATCTGAACGGAGATAATCCTTGTATTGTTAGAGTTCGACCAACACACTGGGTTAGTGAAGTATATGCTGATCCAATTATGAGTTCAAGGGAGAAACAACTCATTCTTGAATATAATCCGTTGTGCAACCAAAAAGTTGGATAATTTTATGTCTTTAAAGACTAATCAGAGAAGTCCGAGAAAAGAGTAAAGAGATTAAAGATAAATAGGGTTCTTGGAAAATACATTAAAGTAGTTAGAGCTTGATCGGTCTGAGAATGAATGTTTTGTCTAAATCTATCTGGATTTGCTTGACTGGGAATAGCGAATGAAAAATGCACCCTCCATAAAGAATACTCTGGAATAGCGGGGTATTTTTATTTTAAAATGAGACATGAAAATATACCCTTAAGGAGTGTCTCATTTGTTTCATTTATAATAAAATAGTTCCGACCGAGACACGTTAGTTTAACTCTAAAATTATCCCCCAAGGATCCTTTATTGATTTGACTTGTATAGGTTCTAGACTGGGGAACACAGCTGTTTGGTTTTTTATCGAGAGACGAGTTACATCAAAATCGCCAAATAGGTGGTTTTTTGGTATAATTAAAAAGGTCGAGCGTTCTATTAAATATTGATAATAAAATTAAAAATAATATGGCAAAATTTAATGCTAAAAATTTAACAATAGCTGTTCTTTTTGGGGTTCTTTTAATTGGAGTAATAGGAATTGTTAATGCCCAAGAAGCATTGCCAAAAGGCGGAGATGGTTTTGAAACAGCGGTTAAACTGGAGCCAGGAAGTTATAAAGGAAGAAGTTTAGAGAGCCACGAAGTAGAATATTTTTATATCGCTGGCATAAAACCAGGTCAAGAAATAAAAATAAAAGGTACATTTACTCCTGAAACTAAACTTAGCGCAATCGCTACAGTAGATTTATATGACGAAAATAGAACAGATTTGGGTGTTGGTTGTTATGAATCAGGCGAGGGTACTATGGATATTCCCTGCGAGGTTTCTTGGATAACTAATTCAGACAGAGAGACGTATAAGTATTATATTATAGCAGGAAGCGATACTTGGAACATAACTTCTTATTTGTTGGATGTATTCTTGGTAGATCGTTATGATGCTGGAAGTCAGACAGATGCTGGGGATACAGTTGAAAAAGCAATAAGTGTTGGGTCAGGAGAATATAAATCTTATCTTTCTGGGAAGCAAGGTACAGATGCCAAGGATTTCTACAGAGTAGCTGTTAAAAAAGGACAAACATTGATTGCTAAAGTAACTCCGCCAAGCGAGGTAAGAATAAATGTGGCTGTATATGATAGCAATAGGGCAGTATTAAAAGAAGAATACGCGCCAAATCCTGGTGCAATTGTTACAAATTCTGTGTCAATAACAAAAAGTGGAGATGTATTCGTCGGCGTTATTTGTGACGAGTATTGCAGCAAGGAACTTGTTGCTTATACTTTAAATATTACAACAGAAGGAGTAGTAGCTGAAGAGGAAGAATATGATGAGGAGGGTTTACCTTATTACGGCGTAGATGAAGCAGTACCTGGAGATGGAGTTGAAAAAGGAGGCCTAAATTGGGCATTGATTCTGGGTATAATTGCTTTAATTGTAGTAGTTGTTTATTTTCTTTTGAGAAAGAAAAAATAATAATTCTTAGCTTTCATATTTAGCTTTAACCTTGTGTATAGCAAAAGGCAGGGTTTTTTTGTAGAATCATAGATAATATGAAAATTATTTCATGGAACGTTAACGGAATAAGGGCAGTATATAGAAAGGATTTTTTAAAATGGATGAGAAAAATCAATCCAGATATATTATGCCTGCAAGAAATAAAAGCGCAAAAAGAACAAATACCAGAAGAATTAGTAAAACCGAAAGGATATCATGCGTATTTTAATTTTGCAGAAAGAAAGGGATATAGCGGGGTAGTTATTTATACCAAGAAGAGACCATTAAAAATTGAGTATAAATTAGGATTAAAAAGATTTGATCAAGAAGGAAGGATTTTAAAACTTAGATATCCTGATTTCACTTTAATTAATCTTTATTTTCCGCATGGGGCGCATGATAAAAGGAATCTTGCTTATAAATTAAAAGTTTATAATTACTTTATTAATTATTTGAAAAAGATTCAAGATAAGAATATTATTTTGACCGGTGATTTTAATATAGCCCATGAAGAAATTGATTTAGCCAGGCCAAAAGACAATAAAGATAATATAATGTTCACACTAAAAGAAAGAAGGCAGATAGATAGAATAATTAAATTAGGATTTATTGATACATTTAGAAAATTTAATAAAAAAGAAGGAAATTATACTTGGTGGCCGTATAGATTTAACGCAAAAGAAAAAAATCTTGGTTGGCGGTTGGATTATGTTTTTGTTTCTAAAACAATAATTTCAAAAGTTAAGAAAGGCTTTATCCTTAATAAAGTTATTTTTTCTGATCATTGCCCAATAGGAATAGAAATTTGATTGGAAGATTTATTTCAGCATATTATGCAAACTTATAAAGATGAACAACTTATAGCTAATTATCTTAGGGGTGATGGAAGGTCACTGGAGGTTTTAATTAAACGTTATCTTAAATCAATTTATAGTTTTGTATATCAATATACAAGGAATTCTCAAGATGCTCAAGATATTACGCAGGAAGTTTTTATAAAAGTATGGCGTAGTTCCAGAAGGTTTGATCAGAAAAAGAGTTTTAAAACTTGGATTTTCAGTATTGCTAAGAACACTGCAATTGATTTTTTTAGGAAGAAAAAAGCGATACCATTTTCAGTATTTGAAAATGCGGAAGGAAATAATATTATTGTTGATGCGCTTGTTGATACAGCACCTATTCCTGATGAGCTTTTTGAACAAGCAGGTATAGCGCGAATGTTAAATTCGGCAATGGATAAATTATCACTAAAATATCGCATGGTGTTATCGCTTCACTATAACGACCACTTTACTTTTCGGGAAATATCAGAAATTTTAGAGGAATCTATTAATACTGTAAAAACCCGCCATAGACGGGGAATCGTGACATTAAGAAAATTTTTAAAAGAAAAATGAACCAAAATAGCTCTCTCAAACGTATTAGTATATAGAGAGCTATTTATATTTAGTTTGCCGAAATATGAGACAAGATTTTGAAAAACTTTTTTCACATTTTGAATCCGCAGAACCTCCAGTGGGTCTTTTTGACCGCATAATTTTTGCCATCAAGAGAGAGCAGAAATTACAGCATACCAGAAAATTATTATTTGGTTTTTTTTCTCTTTTAATTGTTTCATTTGTTACAATACCTCTCTCTTGGTCATTACTTGTGCAACAAATAAATAGTTCTGGAATTTCTTATTTTGTTTCTACTGCATTTAACAATTTGAGTATTTTTTCAATTCTTTGGCAAGACTTTAGCTTAGCTATTTTGGAATCATTACCAGTTATAGGAATTATAGCTTTTACCATAAGCACCGGCATAGCTCTTTTTACACTTAGATTATTCTTATATAGAAAAAGATTGTTATTGGATTATTTAATACATAACGTTATATAAAATTACTTTTTAAAAATAAAATAAATTAAAATTTATATATTTTATGAATGAAGAAAAACAAAATAATTCTCAAATAAAGCAATCTTTAAATGAATCAAGCAAGAAAATAAATCACGATGTTCTTAAATGGATTATTATTGGGCTTGCTGGCTTCGCTGTTATTATTTTGATATTTAGTGCTGGTATGTTTATTGGTGGAATGAAAGCGCGATTTTCCTATCGTTGGGCTGAAGAATACCATAGAAATTTTGCCGGACCACAAGTTGGGTTTTTTGGTGACTGGCAACGGGATTTACCTGGTGGAAATTTTATTGAAAGCCATGGCGTTTTTGGAGAAATTATTGAACTCAATGATTCTGGATTTGTGGCTAAGGGACGTGAGAATATAGAAATAGTGATTGTAATTATGGATGATACAATAATCAAAAGAGACGGAATAGCAATAAAAGATGGATTAAAAGTTGGTGATTTAGCGGTAATTATCGGTTCTCCTAATCAACAAGGGCAAATCGAAGCTAAGCTTATACGAATATTTAATCAGAATGATCCACAGAGTTTACAAAAACCTCTTCAACTTCCTTTCTAGATAAATTATGTAAAACATAAACATGATTTTTAAATTATTTAAACAATTATTTAGACAAATGATTCGGCACAAACTGATAACAGGAATTGTTGTTTTGTTAATTATTGGTGGTGGTTATTTTGGTTATCAAAATTTATCATCCAGAAATAAAGATGAGGTGCAATATGTTACAACAGATGTTAAAAAAGGAACACTTGTAGTTTCTGTTTCCGGTTCTGGACAGGTTTCTGCTTCAGATGAAATAAATATTTTACCAAAAGTTTCTGGAGATGTTGTGTATGTTGGTGCAAAGAATAATCAAGAAGTTCAAAAAGGCGCGCTTATTGCTCAGCTTAATACAAGGGATGCTCAAAAAGCCGTTTTGGATGCAGAAATTGATTTAGCTAATGCAAAAAAAGATAATGATATCAGAAAAACAGCAGAAGAATCTCTTGCTGGAACTTATCAAGATGGATTAGATCTTTTGACGAGTATTTTTAAAGATTTATCATCAACGATGCCTGTTTTAAAAAGCATGTTTTTAGAAAGTAGTCAGAATAGTGATATAAATGATATTGATTATTATTTGAGATTAGTTCGTTTTTATCTTAGCGCATATGGTAGCGATTTAAACCAGTTATCTTTTTGGAATGGTAATCTTGATGATGAAGCTGAGCAGAAATATATTATTGTACAAAAGCAGTATAATACAATTCGGGAAAAATATTCTGCGCTTAACTATAGTTCTTCATATGATCAGATAGAGAATGTATTAGATGGAACTTATGATATGACAAAAATACTTTTAGACTTAGTACGACAATCATCCAATGTTGCGCAAAAATATCCGGACATTATTGAGGAAGAGAATGTAATACCAACTATTTCTACATCAATATCGGACTCACATGCTTCCCAGCTTAGCGAATTTACGTCGTCTCTTATTAGTATTGTGAATTCTGTTTTATCGATGAAACAATCAATTGCTAATGAAAAAGAAACAATGGAAAATATAGACTTAGATATTGAAGAGCAGAATCTTACTATCAGACAATACGAATACGCCTTATCCGACGCAAAAGAAAAACTTACCCAGCATTATATTTATGCTCCTTTTGATGGAATCATCACGGAAGTAAATATTGAAAATGGGGATTCTGTTTCGTCTGGGACAACTTTGGCAACGCTTACTGCGAAACAAAAAATGGCAGAGATTACACTTAATGAAGTTGATATTGCTAATGTTGAAGTTGGACAGAAAGCTACAATTACATTTGATGCGCTTGATGATTTGAGTATTACAGGAGAAGTCTCAGTTGTTGATGTCGCAGGTACTGTTAGTCAGGGCGTAGTAACCTATGATATTAAAATTTCCTTTGACAGTGAAGATGAAAAAAAGGTAAAACAAAGCATGAGTATTTCAGCAGCAATTATTACTAATTTAAAACAAGAGGTTCTATTAGTCCCTAATGCGGCTATAAAATATCAGGATAATACCAATTATGTAGAAATTTTATCAGATGACAACACTATTACATATCAGCAGGTTGAAATTGGAATTTCTAATGATATGTATACGGAAATTATTAGCGGACTTAAAGAAGGGGATAAAGTTATTAGCAGTCAAACTACTAGTTCCTCAAATTCATCTTCAGGATTAAGTAATAATGGGTCTAATCGATATGGAAGCGGAATGAATATAATGATGATGGGACGTTAAAGATTATGATTGAAGTTAACAATATATTTAAAATATATAAAAGTGGTAATGTAGAAACCAAGGCGCTCGGAGGTGTTTCTTTTAAAATCAATGATGGTGAATTTGTGGCGATTATTGGGCCTTCTGGATCAGGTAAATCAACATTGATGCATATTTTAGGTTGTTTAGATATTCCGACAAGTGGTAAATATTTTTTTGCAGGGGAAGATGTTTCTTGCTTTTCCGAAGATCAATTGGCAGATATTCGTAAAAATAAAATCGGATTTGTTTTTCAATCATTTAATTTACTGCCGCGGACATCTGTACTTCGTAATGTGGTTTTACCTCTTGTTTATGCAGGTATTAAGAGGGATGAGCGGGAAAAACGCGCCAAAATAGCTCTGCAAGACGCTGGATTAAATGAATCGCATTTTTATCATCTCTCTAACCAGCTTTCAGGAGGTCAAATGCAAAGAGTAGCTATTGCCAGGGCTCTTGTTAATAATCCAACTATTATTTTGGCTGATGAACCGACTGGCAATCTTGATAGTAAAACAGGGGAAGTTGTTCTTGAAACTTTTCGTAAATTAAACGAACAAGGTCGAACAGTTATTCTGATTACTCATGAAAAATATATTGCTGAACAGGCTAAGCGAATAATTTCTCTTAAAGACGGAAAAATCATAGAAGATATTGCTAATCATCATTCTAAAACAGTTCAGCAAATTAAAGAATAAAATTTATGTTCATTGGTGATTTATTTGAAGAAATATATTTTTCTATTTTTGCTAACAAAGTCAGGTCAGGTTTGACTATTTTGGGTATTGTTATTGGTGTTGGGTCAGTGGTGGCTATGATTTCTATTGGTCAAGGAACGCAGGTTTCTATTGAGGAAAGTATTCAGTCCATGGGGTCAAATTTACTAATGGTTTCTCCTGGTGTTCAGCGAGGTCCAGGAACTCAAGTAAGCTCAGGTCGCGGTTCAGCACAATCTATTACTATAGATGATTCTGAAGCGATTGAGCAAGGGATTTCTTCTATTGAAGCAATCGCGCCAGAAGTTTCCAGCAGGTATCAGGTTAATGCTAAAGGTACTAATACCAATACTTCTGTTTTTGGTACCGTTGTTTCATATACGAAGGTAAAAAATCTTGGAATAGACATTGGGACATTTTTTTCCGAACAAGATGTAAGAATCTCATCAAAAGTAGCAGTGTTAGGACCTACAACTCGTGATGATTTATTTGGTGAAAATTCAAATCCGATAGGAGAAAATATTAAAATCAATAAAATTAGTTTTATCATAATAGGTGTTACTAAATCCAAAGGTGGTACTGGATTTGGCAGTCAAGATGATATTATTTATATTCCTATTTCAACTGCTCAACGTTTTCTGTCGGGCAACGATTATGTAAGCACTATTAATATTCAAGTTGATGATGAAAAACATATGTCAGTTGTTGATGAACAGGTTACGGCTCTTTTGTTAATCCGTCATAATATTACAAATCCGGATGAAGCAGATTTCTCAATTATGAATCAGGCGGATATTTTAGAAACTATGTCTTCCGTATCTGGAACTCTTACTCTATTACTTGGAGCAATCGCCGGAATTTCTCTTATTGTTGGTGGCATTGGAATTATGAATATGATGTTAACTACAGTTTCCGAAAGAACTCGTGAAATTGGACTTCGCAAATCTATTGGCGCTAAAAATAGAGATATTAGTTCGCAATTTCTTTTGGAAGCGATAGTGTTAACTTTCATTGGAGGAACAATTGGTATTATTTTTGGATGGATTACTTCAATTATGATAACTCAATTTAGTGATACTACGACAAGCATTTCTCTTTGGTCAGTCTTATTAGCGTTTGGTGTTTCGGCTCTCATAGGGATTGTTTTTGGCTATTGGCCAGCTAAGAAAGCGGCCAGCCTTAATCCAATTGATGCCTTGCGCTATGAATAAAAAATTAGAATTTTTAAAAACATGAATACAAAAATCATTTCAGTTTTTATCGGGATTGCAGTTATTATAGCCGGTGGGGCTTTTTATGGAGGAATGAAATATGGACAAAACAGGGGCTTTTTTAATCAATCTTCTCGTCAGGGTTTCCAGAATTTATCTTCAGAACAACGTGCGCAGTTTTCTCAAGGAAGAATGGCTAGTGAAGTTGCATCAAATTTTCTTAATGGTGAAGTTATTAATAAAGATGAAAAAAGTTTAACTTTAGGGATATTAGATGGCGGATCAAAGATTATCTTTTTTTCGGATTCTACTCAAATATCAAAAACAATTGATGGATCAATTAATGACATTGAGGTTGGTAAACAAATAATCGTTGGTGGCGATAAAAACGAAGATGGGAGTTATACAGCAAAAACGATTCAACTCTCTCCTCGTTAGCTGACAACGAAAAAGAATTGGTAGATGTTTTTTAAAATCGCCAAAGAGGTGATTTTTTGGTAGAATTAAATAATGAAATCTCCTCATATAAAATTTGTTGTTGACCAAAGATTAGATATAGAAAATCACTTAATCGGAGTGCAGTCTTATAAAGCAAAGCTTCATTCTAGTCACAAAAAACAAAACAAACGCTATGAAAAACTTTTAAAACTTTCTGTTAGAGAAAGAAGAAATTTTATCAAAAAAGAGATTTCTGATTTCTACTCATCTAAAAATAGAAGCAAATTAAAAGAAATTAAAAATGATTCTCAGAAATATTGGGACAAGATAGAAAGAAAGTTTTTTTTAAGAATTAAGAATGTTTTTGGTAATCCTTTTCCATATAATTCAATAAAAGGCGTATTTTCTACTGCTGGTAGATTTGGTTATAGTATAAAGGATAAATGGTTTGCGACTAATATAAATTCAAATAAATTTGTGGTAGCAGAAACGGCAATGCATGAACTATTTCACTTTGTTTTTCATTTTTATTTTTGGAAAGAATGTGAAAAATATAAATTAAATTGGAAACAAATATGGAATATTAAAGAGGCAACAACGGTCTTATTAAACTCTGATTTTTTAGATTTAAGATTAAAGCCCGATAATGGTTATCCAGAGCATAAGAAAATAAGGAATTTTATCTCTAAAGAATGGAAAAAGAATAAAGATTTTGAGAAAGTTTTAGATAAAACCTGTAAATTTCTCGCAAATAATAAATCTGGCTTAGCAAGGTAATCACTAAATAATAATAAAATAAATTCCAACATCATTCCATAGGAAGAGCAAAAATCGTTCGTAGTATTAATGAAAAGGGAGGGATATAAAACAACCAATGAAATTTATAAAAGACATTTTAATAATTGATTTTGAGGGGTTAGCAGAACCGGTTCAGATTGGAGCTGTGCTTTTAGATAAAGAAACTTTAGTTGAGAAAGATCATTTTTTAACATATATTTTTGCTGACCTGAAAAATAAAATTAAAATTACCTCAGGAATATCCCAAGAGATTTTGGAGAATGCACCCAGTCAGACTGAAGTTGGACGAATGATTTTCGAAAAATTTGGCGCAGATATAATTATTGGATCATGGGTTGCAAAATCAGATATTAAAAATTTTAAAAAGATAATTGAAGCTGCTGGATTAGATTTTAATCTATATGATTACCATATTTTAGATATTTGGCCAGCTGCATATATTTATCTAATAAAAAAAGGATATAGCGGTGGTATGCGTTCAGAAGAAATCTTTAAAGAATTTGGAGCAAAATCAAGAGGACTTCATAATGCATTAGAAGATTGTAGGATAGCAGCAGATGTCTTGCGTAAGATTGTTTTATAGCTTCTCAAGGTCTCTATAACTATAATTAACTTTTAATATAGATTGAATTTTATTACACAAGAAGACCCTGAAATTATTCAACACTTCTAGCTTTTTGATTTTTTTATTGAAGAACTAAGACGCATCAAAATCGCCAAGGAGGCGATTTTTTGGTAGAATAAATATATAAAAAAATATGGAATCAATAATTCAAAAACAATGTCCAAAATGTAAAGCCAAAGTTTCTGAAGTTGCTAATTTTTGTTTTAATTGTGGGTATTGTTTAAAATTTAGGCAAGAGGATACTTCTGTTTTAAAACAAATCCTCATATATTTTGTGAGCTTTTTTCTTGCGCCATTTGGTTTGGTATATGCTTTTAAATATTTGAAACAATCAGATAAAAAATCTAGAATGATAGGAATAATTTCTTTAATGCTAACATTTTTTGCTATAATAGCGGTTATTGTTATAGGAACAGGGTATATTCGACAAACATATAATGCACTTAATTTAATTAATGATCTCGGATTATAACTAATTTAAGTAAGGATTTAAAATTATTATGGAAAAATCCTAATTTAATTCGGAGCTTTTATTAAGAGATTGAAATATACTGAAATCGCCTTTTTGGTGATTTTTTTGGTATAATAAGATTAGTTAGTAAAATAAGACAAATAGATGAAAGAAAAAATCGCAATTATTGCAATATTAGCAAATATTATTTTAGCTGTTGGAAAGATTATTGTTGGGGTAATAGCAAATTCTGCCGCTGTTTTAGCTGAAGGTATTCATTCTTTTATGGATGTTTTTTCTTCAGCTATTAGCTATATTGGTATTAAAATTTCAAAAAAACCCAGTGATAAAAAGCATCCATATGGGCATTATAAATTTGAGGTTTTTTCAGGACTACTCATAACTTTAATTTTATTAGGAACAGGCGCATGGATTGTTTATGAAGCATATCAGAAATTTTTAGATCCTTCTTCAATAAAAATTCCAGTTTTAGCTTTTGGAGTGATGATTTTCTCGGCAATAGTTAATGAAATAATGGCACGTCTTAAAATTCATTTTGGTAAAAAGGAAAATTCAATTAGTTTGCTTTCAGACGGAGTTCATTCCAGGATTGATGTTTATGTTTCATTAGCGATTTTTATTGGATTATTTTTAACTAAATATTGGATTTATGCTGATTCACTTTTGGCTTTATTAATTGGTCTTTATATTATCAAAGAATCATTTTCATTGGGCAGAGAAGCAATTGATTCTTTACTTGACGTTTCAGCTGGTGAAGAAGTAGAAGAAAAAATAAAATTAATTGTTGCAGAAAAGAAGATTGGAATTTCTTCTTTAAAAACACAAAAGAAAGGTTCTGCTGTTACTGCTAATTTAGAGATAAAATTATCAAATAATTTAAGCGTAGAAGAAGCAACTAAAATATCTAATAATTTAAGAGAAAGATTAATAAATGAAATTGAAAGTTTGCAATATGTTGTTATTCAAATTCAAAGCCATGAGGTGGAAACTGGATTTTATAAACCCGTTTTTGGTAAAGGTTTTGGATGGCAAAGACGAGGTAAGTTCAAAGGTGAGGTAGAAGAAGCAGCTGGTAAAGGGCCTAGTGGTTATTGTATTTGCTCAAAATGTGGTTATAAAATTGCTCATCAAAAAGGGATTCCTTGTTCGGATTTGGAATGTCCTAAGTGCCATATAAAGTTAATGAGGGAATAAATTAATTATTGGAAGTTTAAAATCGTCAAAGAGGTGATTTTTTGGTAGAATAGAAATTAAATATTATTAATATGTTAATTGACGATGTAAAAATTAATGTAAAAGCTGGGCATGGCGGTCGCGGTGCCGTAGCTTTTAATAAAGTGATGATGAGTCTTGGGCCTACTGGTGGTAATGGCGGTAAAGGAGGCAGTATTTATTTAGAAGGAGTGTCAGATATTAGCGCTCTTTCTCAGTTTCGTGGTAAAAAGGAAGTGTTAGCAGAAAATGGACAAGATGGAAGGCCTCAGTTTCATGACGGAGAAGATGGAAAGGATATTATTTTAAAAGTACCAATTGGTACATTAGTACATAATTTATCAACCTGTGAAGATCTAGAGATTATTACTATTGGACAGAGTTTATTAGTTGTTAAAGGCGGCAGAGGCGGTAAAGGTAATTTTAAATTTCGTTCATCAACTAATACAAGTCCAATTGAATTTCAAGAAGGTTTATCTGGTGAAAAATATGAATTAAGGCTTGAGCTTAAATTAATTGCTGATGTTGGATTTGTTGGTTTACCAAATGTTGGAAAATCCAGTTTATTAAATGAGCTAACTAATGCTAAAAGCAAGGTGGCTAATTATCCTTTTACAACACTTGATCCAAATTTAGGTGTTTATTATGAATTAGTATTGGCTGATGTTCCTGGATTGATTGAAGGAGCTTCTGATAATAAAGGTCTTGGAATTAAATTTTTACGTCATATTGATAGAACAAAAACGCTTTTTCATTTTATTTCCTCAGAATCATCTGATCCAGTAAAAGATTATGAAATTATCAGAAATGAATTAGGC
>Ga0208325_1000153_pt1 | contig 19002 bp, 30 predicted proteins | sample PL_2010_330m_FD_185486 | JGI IMG/M metagenome (GOLD analysis project Ga0208325, IMG submission 185486) | Freshwater microbial communities from Powell Lake, British Columbia, Canada to study Microbial Dark Matter (Phase II) - PL_2010_330m... | ecosystem: Environmental > Aquatic > Freshwater >...
GCTTCAGCCCCAGGATGCGATGAGCCGACATCGAGGTGCCAAACCTTGCCGTCGATGTGAACTCTTGGGCAAGATAAGCCTGTTATCCCCGGGGTAGCTTTTATCCGTTAAGCTACGGCCCTTCCACTCGGAACCGTAGGATCACTTTGCCCGACTTTCGTCCCTGCTCGACTTGTTGGTCTCACAGTCAAGCCCCCTTATGCCAATGCACTCAATGGCTGATTTCCATCCAGCCTGAGGGGACCTTTGGACGCCTCCGTTACCTTTTGGGAGGCGACCGCCCCAGTCAAACTACCCACCAGACACTGTCCCCCAGCTTGAACTAGGGTTAGAGGCTAAACTTACCAAGAGTGGTATTTCACCGATGGCTCCACCGAGGCTAGCGCCCCGGCTTCAAAGCCTCCCACCTATGCTACACATGATAAGTCCAGACCCAGTGCCAAGTTGTAGTAAAGCTCCACGGGGTCTTTTTGTCCTGTCGCGGGTAACCCGCATCTGCACGGGTACTTCAATTTCACCGAGTCCCTCGTTGAGACAGCGCCCAGATCGTTACACCTTTCGTGCGGGTCGGAACTTACCCGACAAGGGATTTCGCTACCTTAGGACCGTTATAGTTACGGCCGCCGTTCACCGGGGCTTCAGTTCGGAGCTTCGCTTGCGCTAACCCCTCCCCTTAACCTTCCGGCACTGGGCAGGTATCAGCCCCTATACTTCAGCTTTCGCTTTTGCAGAGACCTGTGTTTTTGTTAAACAGTCGCCTGGGCCAATTCTGTGCCACCTAGTGAAACTAGGCACCCCTTATCCCGAAGTTACGGGGTTAGATTGCCGAGTTCCTTAACGAGGGTTATCTCGAACACCTTGGGACATTTATCCCTACCTACCAGAGTCGGTTTGCGGTACGGGCGCTCCTACTTCAAAGGCAACGAGGCTTTTCTTGGCGGCATGGGATGAGCCAAGTCGCTTTGGATTTCTCCTCAACTTCCCCCCACCTTCAGCTTAACATCCGGGGTGGATTTGCCTGCCCCGGCATCACCTATAGTGGGAGACGTACCATGTCCATTAGGCACGCTCAGCCTACCCTCCCGCGTCCCCCCTTTGCCTCAATAGGAGCGGTACGGGAATATTAACCCGTTGTCCATCGCCTACGCCTTTCGGCCTCGGCTTAGGCCCGACTAACCCTACGCGGATTAACCTTCCGTAGGAAACCTCAGGTTTTCGGTGGACGTGTTTCTCACACGCCTTACGCTACTCATGCCGGCATTCTCACTTCCCTTGGCTCCACCATTACTCACGTAACAGCTTCACTGCCAAGGGAACGCTCCCCTACCCTCCCTGATTGCTCAGAGAGCCACAGCTTCGGTAGCAGGCTTAAGCCCCGTTAAATTGTCGGCGCAGTACCACTCAACCAGTGAGCTGTTACGCATTCTTTAAAGGGTGGCTGCTTCTAAGCCAACCTCCTGGCTGTCTGTGCAGTGCTACTTCCTTGCCCACTTAGCCTGCGCTTAGGGACCTTAGCTGGTGGTCTGGGCTGTTTCCCTCTCGACCATGGAGCTTATCCCCCACAGTCTCACTCCCAGGTTTGGGGTTAATGGCATTCGTGGTTTGGTTGGAGTTGGTAAGCTTCTTGCCCCCTAGTCCATCCAGAGCCCTACCTCCATTAACTAAAACCTGAGGCTGCACCTCAATGCATTTCGGGGAGAACCAGCTATCACCGGGTTCGGTTGGCATTTCACCCCTACCCACAGCTCATCCTACAGTTTTGCAACACTGAAAGGTTCGGGCCTTCACTCCGATTTTATCGAAGCTTCACCCTGGCCATGGGTAGCTCACCCGGCTTCGGGTCTGATCCATGTAACCTGGGAAAACCCAACGCCCTATTAGGACTCGCTTTCGCTGCGGCTCCGCAACTAAAGTTGCTTAACCAGCCACATAGATCAACTCACCGGCTCATTCTTCAATAGGCACGCCATCAGAGCATAAAGCTCCTCTGACCGCTTGACAGCACACGGTTTCAGGTTCTATTTCACTCCCCTCCCGGGGTGCTTTTCACCTTTCCCTCACGGTACTTGTTCACTATCGGTCATCAAGGGTATTTAGCCTTACCCTGTGGTCAGGGTAGCTTCCCACAGGATTTCTCGTGTCCCGTGGTACTTAAGTACAGACAAGGAGCCTACCCCTTTCGCTTACGGGACTCTCACCCTCTATGGTTACCCTTTCCAGGGACCTTCAACTAGGGTTTGGTTTGTAACTCCCTGACCCATTCTGGACTGGGTCATGTCTGCCTTGCAACCCCCTATAAACATAGGCTCCAGAGCCACTGAGCTTATAGGGTTTGGGCTCTTCCCCTTTCGCTCGCCGCTACTCAGGGAATAATTATCCTTTCCTCGGGGTACTGAGATGTTTCACTTCCCCCGCTTACCTCCCCCAGCCTATGTGTTGAGCTGGGGGTGTCCTTCTTTAGGAAGGACGGGTTGCCCCATTCGGGAATCCCCGGCTAGGCTTGCTCGACAGCTCACCGAGGCTTATCGCAGTCTTGCTACGCCCTTCTTCGGCCCTTGATACCAAGGCATCCACCGTGCGCCTTATTCCGCTTGACCTGCTTCAGATTTGATATTAGCCCTCAGTATTCAATTGTTAATGTGCTGGACATAAAATAGCGGCTTGGTGAAATTCACCAAGCCGCTGCTTGGCTTACGATCACCAACTTCCCTACTCACGTCTCCAAGCTTGTCATCGTCCAAATACTAACACAAGGCAAAAGCTTTGTCAAGCATAATTTATACCAGATTTGTTGACATATAGCTATTAGTGTGATAATATTACACCCTAACGCTCAGCAGTTTCGGCTGACGGCTAAGGATTGAAAGTCAGCTTTTAATGGATGAGCTATAGCTCATCCATTATAGTTGTGTGGGCAAGGAGGAAGAAGTGCCTACGGTTAACCAGCTTATACGGAAAGGGCGCAAGCAGGTGCTAAAGAAGACCAAAGCACCAGCACTGCACCTTAGCTACAATGCGCTTAAGAACAGGCTTGTGCCGGGGAAGAGCTCCCCGCAGAAGAGGGGGGTCTGTGTCCAAGTTAAGACTACCACCCCCAAGAAGCCTAATTCGGCACTGCGCAAGATAGCCAGGGTGAGGCTGACCAGTGGCATAGAGGTAACCGCTTATATCCCCGGTGAGGGGCATGAGCTTCAGGAACACTCGGTGGTCTTGATTCGCGGCGGAAGGGTAAAGGATTTACCCGGCGTCCGCTACCACATCATCCGCGGGGCACTGGATACCACCGGGGTTGCCAACCGCCGCCAGGGGCGAAGTAAGTACGGAAGTAAACGAACTGCCCAGCCCATTGGGGCTGCCCCGATAGGTGAAGCAGCTCCGGCGGCTGAGGCGGCTCCAGAAGCTGAGGCTACTGAAAAAACCGAAACCGAAACATAAGAGATAAAAATGCCAAGACGAGCTCGTGCAACAACAAGACAGATACCAACTGACGCCAAATATGACAGTGAAATCATAGCCGGCTTGATTAACAAGATAATGGCAGGGGGCAAGAAGAGCCTGGCGGAGAGGATAGTCTATGGTGCCCTTGACATGATTGAACAGCAAGGGGCAAAGGAGCCGGCTAGTTTCTTGGAACAGGCTGTGAGGAAGGTCACCCCCCAGCTTGAGGTCAAGCCGCGCCGCGTTGGGGGCGCCACCTATCAGGTACCAATAGAGGTTAGACCAACGCGGGGGCGGTCTCTGGCTCTGCGCTGGCTGGTAGCATCAGCCCGGGCCAGGGGGGGTAAATCCATGGCGGAAAAGCTGGCGGCGGAACTTAGTGATGCCTTCCAAGGACAGGGGACAACAATAAAGAAGCGTGAGGACACTCACAAGATGGCTGAGGCTAACAGAGCCTTCGCCCACTACCGATGGTGAGGAGGGGACTGTGCCCAGGAGTTTCCCATTAGAACACATACGTAATATTGCTATTATCGCCCATATTGACGCCGGTAAGACCACCACTACCGAAAGAGTCCTCTATTATACCGGCCGTACCTATAAGATTGGTGAGGTGGACGAAGGTACGGCGGTGATGGACTGGATGGACGAGGAGAAGAGGCGTGGCATTACCATCACCGCTGCCGCTACCACCTGCTACTGGCAGGAACACCGCATTAACATTATTGATACCCCGGGGCATGTTGATTTTACCGCCGAGGTAGAGCGAAGCCTTAGAGTGCTGGATGGAGGGGTGGTGGTCTTTGACGCTGTGGCCGGGGTTGAGGCCCAATCGGAGACGGTATGGCGGCAGGCGGATAGATACAATGTATCCCGAATCTGCTTCATCAATAAGATGGACCGAATTGGCGCCAACTTTGAGCGCACCCTGTCCATGATTAAAGACCAGCTACGCGCCAATCCCCTCCCCGTGCAGCTGCCTTTGGGCAGCGAAGAATCGTTCGTGGGCGTTATTGACCTCGTGGAGAACAAGGCATGGCATTTTGATGCCGACCCCACGTTACCGCCGGTTGAGGCGCCCATTCCTGAATCGGAGAGGGAAAGGTGTGAGCAGTTTCGCCAGCTCCTGATTGAGAGACTGGCTGAGACTGATGACCAGGTTATAGCGGATTATCTTGGGGGCGACAGTATTAGCCCATCCGATTTAAGGCAAGCCGTGAGAAGGGTAACCCTGGCGGCAAAAGGGGTACCCATTCTTTGTGGCAGCGCCCTCAAGAACAAGGGAATTCAGCCACTACTTGATGCCATCGTCAGCTACCTTCCCTCGCCGGCGGATATGCCGCCGGTAAGGGCCATTGATACCAGGAAAGGCGGCGAAGTCACCCGGCCACCGAAAGACGACGCCCCCTTCTCCGCGCTGGCGTTTAAGGCGGTTCCCGACCCCTTCGTCGGCAGACTGGTCTATTTTAGAGTGTATTCGGGCAAGGTTAAGGTGGGAGCGCAGGTACTTAACGCAACGCGGGGCAAGAGAGAGCGCATCGGACGCCTGCTGCGAATGCACGCCAACCATCGTGAGGAGATAACCAGGGCTGATACCGGTGATATCGTTGCTACCTTAGGTCTCAAGAATACCTTCACCGGCGATACCCTGTGCCATTACTCCCAGCCGGTGCTTCTGGAACCAATCCGCTTCCCCGAGCCGGTGCTCTCGGTTGCCGTTGAGCCCACAACCAGGGCTGACCAGGACAGGCTGGGGTTAGCCCTGCAACGCCTGACCGAGGAAGACCCCACCTTCAAGGTAAACTACGACCAGGAGGGGGGGCAGACAATTATCTCGGGTATGGGCGAGCTTCACCTGGAGTATCTGATAGACAGACTGTTCACTGAATTTGGCGTCGGGGCAAAGGTGGGGAAGCCCAGGGTCGCCTATAAGGAGAGCATTACCACACCGGTAACGGTGGAGGGGAGGTTTATCCGCCAGAGCGGCGGGCGGGGGCAGTACGGCCATGTCTGGCTCCGGCTTGAGCCTAGGGAGCGGGGCAGCGGCTTTGAATTTGCCGACCGCATTAAAGGGGCGGCTATCCCCAAGGAGTATATACCAGCGATAGAGATGGGCGTCAAGGAGGCTATGGAGACCGGCGTGGTGGCTGGCTATCCCGTAGTTGACATCAGGGCAACCGTCTATGACGGCGGCTACCACGAGGTTGACTCTTCGGAGATGGCGTTCAAGATGGCAGCCTCAATGGCGCTACGGGACGGCGTGATGAAAGCCAAGCCAATACTGCTTGAGCCGATTATGAAGCTGGAAATAGTTGCACCAGAGCAGTTTCTTGGTGATATAATGGGTGACCTGAATTCAAGGCGGGGACATGTTGAATCTGTGGGGACACGCCACGAGATGGTTGTTATTCGTGCCCTTATACCCTTAGCCGAGACCTTCGGCTACGCAACCAGTCTCAGATCGCTAACCCAGGGCAGGGCAACCCATACCCTGGAATTTTATCGCTATCAGGAGGTTTCTGCCGAGCTGGCAGATGAGATAACGGGTAAGACCAAGGTTAGATAGAGGTTCTATATGCCGAAGCAGAAAATTAGGATTAAGCTAAAGGGCTACGACCACAAGATTCTGGACCAGTCGGCAGAGCAGATTGTAGCTGCGGTGGAGCGGACGGGGGCGGTTGTTATCGGGCCGGTGCCCCTACCCACCCGCATTAAGAGGTTCAGCGTCATCCGCTCCCCCTTTATTGACAAGGACTCGCAGGAGCAGTTTGAGATTAGAACCCATAAGCGCCTGATTGATATTGTTGAGAGTACGTCCAAGACGATAGACGCCCTGGGCAGCCTGAATCTACCGGCAGGGGTTGAAATAGACATTAAGCTATAAGGTTTAAGGATATGGTTCAAGGGATTATTGGTAAAAAGTTGGGCATGGAGCGGCTCTTCAGAGAAGATGGCGAGGTTGAGGCAGTCACCGCCATTGAGGCTGGCCCGTGCATTGTAACCCAGCTCAAAACCAGGGCTAAGGATGGATATGACGCCGCCCGGCTCGGACTTGGTGAAGCCAAGAAGGGGCGGCCCAAGTACCTGCGGGAATTCAGGGTAGCCGACAGTGAAGCGGTTAAAGTTGGAGATAAGGTTGACGTTAGCCTCTTTAAGGAGGGCGACCTGGTTGATATTAGCGGGGTGTCAAAGGGTAAGGGCTTTGCCGGGGTGGTGAAACGCCACCATTTTGCCGGCGGGCCAAAGACCCACGGACAGTCCGACCGCCACCGCGCCCCCGGCTCCATCGGCTCAACTACCTCACCGGGCAGGGTGCTCAAGGGGATGCGGATGGCAGGACATATGGGCAATAGTCGGGTTACGGCTCGCAATCTGGAGGTACGTAAGGCTGACCCGGCTCGTAACCTTTTGCTGATTAAGGGGGCTGTCCCCGGGGCAAGGAACGGCCTATTACTGATAAAGAAAGCGGTGGGGAGGAAGTAAGTGCAGCTCCCAGTTTATAGCCTTAGCGGCGAGGTGGTTAAAAAAATTGAAGTAAGCGACAGCGTCTTTGGCGTGCCCTTTAATCAGACAGTGGTACATCAAGCCGTGGTAAGGCAAGGGGCAAATGCCCGCCAGGGAACAGCCAGCACCAAAACTCGCGGTGAGGTCGCCGGCAGCAGTAGAAAGCTATTCCGGCAGAAGCATACCGGCTTCGCACGGGCGGGCAGCAAGAAGTCGCCACTACGTAGGGGCGGCGGCATCACCTTTGGCCCCAAGCCGAGGAGCTACCGCCAGGAAATGCCGAAGAAGATGAGGCGCCTGGCACTAAGGTGCACCCTATCAGCTAAGGCAAGGGATGAGGAGCTAATGGTCCTGGAGAAGCTGGAGCTTGCCCGTCCCAAGACCAAGGAGATGGCAGGGATTTTGACGGCGCTGGGGGTGGATTCCTCAGCCCTTATCGTCACCGGTGAGCCGGAGGAAAACATAGTTAAGTCAGCTCGCAACCTGGCAGAGGTCAAGACCATGCCCGCCAATATACTCAATGTGGTTGACATCCTCTCCCACAAGAGGTTATTGATGACCGAGGCTGCGGTACGCAAGGCAGAGGAATTATGGGACCCCCAGAAATCTCCGATTTCTGGGGTAAAGGTACGGGGAGAGAGCAATGCACCTGTATGAGGTATTGCGCCGCCCGCTGGTAACGGAGAAGAATGCCGCCCTCCAGGTCCAGGGCAAATATGCCTTTGAGGTCGCTGGAGAGGCGAATAAAGAACAGGTTAAGCAAGCGGTAGAGAAGGCGTTTAAGGTTACGGTAACAAAGGTTAATGTGATAACAGTGCCCGGTAAGGGGCGGAGGATGCGGGGAAGAATGGTCATAAGCTCACCGTGGAAGAAGGCAGTTGTTACCCTTAAACCAGGAGACAAGATAGAAATTGTGGAGGGGGTCTAAGTGGCACTAAAGGTATATCGCCCCACCTCCCCCGGTAGACGGGGTATGACCGGCGCTAACTTTGAGGAAATAACCAAGAGCAAGCCGGAGAAATCGCTGCTCCGACCCCTGAAGAAGAAGGCGGGGCGCAGTAATCAGGGGAAGATAACGGTTCGTCACCGCGGCGGCGGAGCCAAACGCCGGCTACGCGTGCTGGACTTCAAGCGCGATAAGCCTAGCATTCCGGGCAGGGTGGTCTCAATTGAATACGACCCCAACCGCTCCGCCCGTATTGCCCTGATTAACTACGCCGACGGGGAGAAGCGCTATATTCTGGCTCCCTCTGGACTTGAAGTTAACAATGTTATAAAGTCTGGTGGTGACGCCGAGGTTAAACCGGGCAATGCCCTGCCCCTAAAGCTAATACCAACCGGGACGCTAATACACAATATTGAGCTGGAGACAGGGGGAGGCGGGCAACTGGTGCGAAGTGCCGGAGCCGCTGCCCAACTGATGGCTAAGGAGGGTGAATATGCCCTGGTCAGGCTGCCCTCCGGCGAATTGCGGCGTATCCGAGGTGATTGCCTGGCTACCATCGGGCAGGTGGGAAATGTCGACCACCGCAGTATCAGCCTGGGCAAGGCAGGCCGCAAACGGTGGTTGGGCCTGCGCCCCACGGTTAGGGGCACGGCGATGACCCCCCGCGACCATCCTCATGGTGGTGGTGAGGGTAGATCCCCGATAGGCCTGCCCGGACCGAAGACACCCTGGGGTAAGCCAGCCTTGGGCTATAAGACGCGCAAGCCCAAGGCTTCAGATAGGCTGATTATAAAACGGAGAGGGAAGTAATATCATGTCACGGTCAATTAAGAAGGGTCCAGCCGTTGACGCCAAACTACTGAAGAAGGTTGAGGCGATGAGCCGCTCTGGCGAGAAGACGGTAATCAAGACCTGGTCGCGCTGGTCTACCATCGTGCCCGAGATGGTGGGTTTTACCATCGGCGTCCATGATGGCAGAAGGCACGTGCCCATTTATATCACCGAAAATATGGTCGGGCACAAGCTCGGCGAGTTCGCCTCGACGCGAACCTTCAGGGGACACATGACCAGGGCTGATAAAACCACCTAGGTGAGGAAATAAGACAAAAATGGAAGTGAAGGCAGTAGCTAAAAATATCGGCATATCACCACGCAAGGTGCGCCCGGTGATAGAGCTGGTGCAGGGGATGAGGATAGACGAGGCGCTGGACCTGCTCAAGTTTACCCCTACCCCCACGGCTAGGGCTGTGGCTAAGGTGGTGAAATCAGCGGCGGCTAACGCCGAGAATAATGCTCAGCTCACCCCTGCTGATTTGAAGATTGTCAAAATATTTGCCGATGAGGCGAGAACCCTGAAGCGGTATCGCCCGGGGACGCGGGGGCGGGTAAACCCCATCCTTAAGCGTTCCAGCCATATAACAGTTATCGTTGCTGAGGAGGAACAGTAATTGGGTCACAAGGTTCATCCCTTTGGCTTTAGAATTGGAGTCATACGCGATTGGCAGGCCAAGTGGTATGCGGAGAAGAACTACTCTGCATTTTTACACGAAGACCTGAAGCTTCGCCAGGCTATTGAGTCCATAGGCCCTGAAGCCGCCATCTCTGACGTGGAGATTGAGCGCCAGGCAAATAAGGTGTCGGTAACCATTCATACCGCCCGCCCCGGCGTGGTCATCGGGCGGGGAGGACAGCGGGTTGACGAACTGAGGCTCCAGCTTGAGGGACTTATTGGAAAGAGGATTCAACTTAATATCCTTGAGGTTCAGCAGCCCGAACTTGACGCCTATCTGGTAGCCAGGGCAATAGCTGAGCAGATTGAGCATCGTGTTGCCTTCCGCAGGGCAATGAAACAAGCAATATTCCGCACCACCCAGGCCGGGGCTAAGGGAATAAGAATAAGCTGTGCCGGCAGACTTGGTGGTACTGAGATAGCTCGCCGCGAGATTACGCATCAGGGGCGGGTGCCGCTGCATACGCTGCGGGCTGATATTGATTATGGCTTTACCGAGGCGCACACCACCCTGGGCCGGATCGGGGTGAAGGTCTGGGTCTACCGGGGTGATATTCTGCCCGAGGTAACTAAGCTGGAGACTACCGAGGAGACTACCGAGGAGACTCCGGCTGAGTCATAGCTAGAGGAAAAAGATGTTACAGCCGAAGCGAGTAAAATATCGCAAGAGCCACCGGGGCCGGATGAAGAGTAAAGCCAGCACCGGCAGCAAGATTGAATTTGGCGATTTTGGCTTGAAGGCGCTGGAACCGGCCTGGGTTACCAGCCAGCAGATTGAAGCGGCACGCCGTGCCATCACCCACCATATCCGCCGTGGTGGCAATGTCTGGGTCCGCGTCTTCCCCGATAAGCCGGCGACCAAGAAGCCAGCGGAAACCCGCCAAGGTGGGGGCAAGGGTGCCCCAGACCACTGGGTGGCTGTGGTCAAGCCGGGGAGAATCCTGTTTGAAATGGGGGGAGTCAGTGAGCCGGTAGCCAAAGAGGCAATGCGCCTGGCGTCGCATAAGCTGCCCATAAAAAGCAGATTTGTCGCCCGGGAAACCGCCGTAGCCGTTGGTACCGAATAAGAAAGTGAGAGTTAGCTAAGTGAAGGTTGAAGAGATTAGGGCCCTCACCACTGAAGAACTTAAGAAGCAACTGGAGGAGGCTCACCAGGAGCTGTTTAACCTTCGCTTCCGGTTGGAAACCAAGCAACTGGTAAACCATCGTGAGCTCCCCAGGGTTAGAAAGAGGATTGCCCAGCTCAAGACAATAATAAGGGAAAAAGAACTGGCGACAAGGTAGCACTATGGAAACAAAGCGAAAAACTAGGCTCGGTCTCGTTGTAAGTGACAAGATGAATAAGACAGTGGTGGTGGCGGTGGAAACTCCCAAGCGCCACCCCATATATAAGAAGACCGTCAGGAGGGTGGTCAAGTATAAAGCCCATGACGAGGAAAATAAGTGCAAGAAGGGGGACAAGGTAAGAATTATAGAGACCCGCCCCCTCTCCAGAGACAAGCGGTGGCGGGTAGCTGAGATAGTAACCAAGGGAGAGGTGGTGGAGATTTCGCCCGAGGAAATAACCCGGGAAGAGTTAGCCAAGGTCAAACCGGAGAAAAAAGCCAAGGAAGAAGTAACCGAGGTTAAGGCTGAGGTCGAACCGGAGAAAATAACATGATTCAATCCTACAGCAGAGTTAAAGCCGCCGATAATACCGGCGCCAAAGAGCTTATGTGCATTAACGTCCTAGGCGGTAGTGGCCGGAGATACGCCCGAGCCGGCGACGTTATCGTGGCATCGGTGAAAAAGGCGACCCCCCGCGGGCTGGTAAAGAAGGGGGAGGTGGTCAGGGCGGTTATTATCCGCTGCGCCCGCCAGCAGCAGCGCCCTGATGGTTCCTATATCAGGTTTGACGAGAACGCAGCCGTGATTTTAACCGATAAGAATAATCCTAAAGGGACAAGAATATTTGGACCAGTAGCCAGGGAGCTGAGGGATATGAATTTTACCAAGATCTTGTCTCTGGCACCTGAGGTGGTGTGAGAGGGATGAATATCAGAAAGAGCGATACCGTGCTCGTTATTGCCGGTAAGGACAGGGGTAAAAAGGGCAAGGTGCGCTTTGCCTACCCCAAGGATGGGCGAGTGCTGGTGGAAGGAATCAACTTTATCAAGAGGCATAGCCGGGCGAGGGGGGCAGCCAGGCAGGCAGGCATAATTGAGCGTGAAGCGCCAATCAATGTGTCTAATGTTATGCTGCTGTGCAATAAGTGCAACCACCCGGCTCGGGTTGGCTCCCGCCTTCTGGCTGATGGTAAAAGGGTCCGGTTTTGTCGCTCCTGTGGCGAGGTGATTGACTAAATGTCGGAGCTTAAGGATAAATATAAAAAAGAGGTCGTTCCCAAGCTGATGAAGAGCTTCGGCTATAAGAATGTAATGCAGGTGCCGCGCCTGGAAAAGATTGCCCTTAATATCGGACTGGGTGAGGCAATCCAGAACGCCAAGGCTATGGAAGCGGCAGAAGGAGATTTAGCTGCCATCTCGGGGCAACACCCGGTTATAACCCGCTCCAAGAAGTCCATCGCCGCCTTCAAGCTGAGGGCGGGGATGCCTATCGGACTGAAGGTGACCCTCAGGGGGGAGCGCATGTACCACTTCTTTGAGCGGCTGGTTAATGTTACCCTGCCCCGAATGCGTGAGTTTCAGGGGGTTCCCCAGAACTCCTTTGACGGGCGGGGCAATTATACACTCGGGTTTAAGGAGCAAACCATCTTCCCCGAGATAGAGTACGATAAGATAGACAAGGCGCGAGGGCTGGAGGTATCAATTACGACCACGGCTAGGAGCGACGATGAAGGCAGGCAACTGCTGGAATTATTGGGCGTGCCCTTTGCCAAGGATTAAGCGAGGATAGTAATGGCTAAACTATCGCAAGTCATAAGATCGCAGCGACCGACCAAATACAAGGTGCAGCAGCGTAACCGCTGCTACCTGTGCGGTCGACCCAGAGCCTACATTCGCAAGTTTGGCTTGTGCCGGATTTGTTTCCGCAAGTTAGCCTTAGCCGGGCAAATTCCCGGCGTCAGGAAAGCAAGCTGGTGAGGTTGATATGAGCGTCTCTGACCCAATAGCTGATATGTTAACCAGAACACGAAACGCCATTATTGCGAGGCATGATTTCGTGCCCGTGCCATCGTCAAGGATGAAGCTGGCTATCGCCAAAATCCTCAAGGAGGAGGGGTTCATCACTGACTACGAGGTGCTAAGGGGTAAGCCCCACCGCACAATCAAGCTCCACCTCAAATATGATGACAAAAATCAGCCGTTTATCTCCGGGCTGAAACGGGTTAGTAAGCCCGGGTTGAGGGTATATGTGGGGCAGAAGGAAATCCCCAGGGTCTATGGTGGCCTGGGGGTGGCTATCGTTTCCACAGCTAAGGGTGTAATGACCGGGCAGAAAGCCTGGCGCAGCGGGGTTGGCGGTGAACTTCTATGCTATGTATGGTAAAAAGTCTCGGGGTGATATATGTCTAGGATAGGGCAGGCGCCGATACCGGTACCAGAGGGGGTAAAGGTGAACATTACCAAGGAGCTGGTCACCATAACCGGCCCCAAGGGGGAGCTTAGCCGCCGCTTCAACCCGGATATGGCTATCACCCTGGATAATGGCGAGCTCCTGGTATCAAGGCCCAGCGACGGCAAGACGCACCGCTCACTACACGGGCTGACGCGAACTCTTTTGGCTAACATGGTTGAAGGGGTAACCAAGGGCTTTGACAAGAGCCTTGATATAGTGGGCGTGGGCTACCGGGCGGAAAAGACCGGCGATAAGCTGGTACTCCGTATTGGTTTCTCACAGCCGGTGGAGGTATCACCAATACCCGGCGTCTCCCTGGATGTAGAGGGGGGAAACCGTATCAAGGTCTCGGGTATTGACAAGGAAGTGGTGGGTGAGATGGCGGCCGAAATTCGGGCCATTCGTCCCCCTGATGCCTATAAGGGCAAGGGGATTAGATATCTTGGTGAGCCAGTCCGTCTCAAGCCGGGCAAGGCAGGTAAGGCTATAGGTCAGAGGCAATAATGACAAAGGTTGATACAAGGCTAGCACGTAAAAGAAGACACCTCAGGGTCAGAGCCAGGGTAACGGGCATCGCGCTGAGACCGAGGCTTTGCCTCTTTCGCAGCCTGAACCATATTTACGCCCAGGTGATTGATGACGCTAAGGGTCATACCCTGACCTCGGCTTCAACCCTTGAGCCAGAGATTGCCGGCGAGGCTAATGGCAAGGCAAAGACAGCCCGCGCTGAGCTGGTCGGTTCGTTGCTGGCCAAGCGGGCAATAGATAAAGGAATAAGTCAGGTGGTCTTTGACCGTGGTGGCTACAAATACCACGGCAGAGTTAAAGCCTTCGCCGAGGCGGCTCGGCAGGCAGGACTAGAATTTTAGGGAGTTTTGAGAATAAGTGAAACCGCCGATAAGTAAGATAGACCCAACCGAACTAGCACTAAATGACAAGCTGGTTTATATCAACCGGGTGACCAAGGTGGTGAAGGGAGGCAAACGCCTCAGCTTCAGCGCCCTGGTGGTAACTGGCGACGGCAATGGGCATGTCGGCATCGGGGTGGGCAAGGCTAACAGCGTCCCCGAGGCGATTAACAAGGCTGGCGCCACCGCCAAAAAGAACCTGATTAAGGTTCCTTTACCCAGGGCGACCATCCCCCATGAAATAAAGGTCAGATTCGGAGCGGCCAATGTCCTGCTGAAGCCGGCGGCACCGGGCACCGGTATTATTGCCGGTGGCAGCATTAGAGCCGTGGTTGAAGCCATCGGAATCAAGGATATTCTGACCAAGTCACTGGGCAGCCCGAATCGGATTAATACGGCTAAGGCGACAATAATCGCCCTCAGCCAGCTCAAGGAGCCAAAAGAGGAAATAGCCCGGCGCAAGCTAGCCCCGGCTAAGGTTGAGGAGGTAAGCGGTGGCTAAGTTGCGCATCACCTGGGTCAAGAGCGGCATTGGCTATGCCAAGACTCAGAAGAAAACACTGAAGGCTCTGGGGCTTAATCGGCTAAACCAGAGCGTTATCCATGACAACTCCCTCCCCATCCGGGGTATGCTTGACAAGGTGAGGCATCTGATTAAGGTGGAGGAGGAAGGCTGATGTTAGAAAAACTCTCCCCGGCCCCCGGCTCTAAAAAGAATAGGAAGAGGGTGGGGCGGGGGGATGGTAGCGGTCACGGCACCTATTCCGGGCGCGGTTGCAAAGGGCAAAAGTCCCGCGCCGGCTATAAGATGCGTCCCGGCTTTGAAGGCGGGCAGCTGCCCCTGATCAAGCGCCTGCCGGAGAAGCGGGGCTTCGTCAACATCTTCAGGACGGAGTACAGCACGGTTAATATCAGCCAGCTTGCCGTCTTTGAGCCAGAGAGCGAGATAACACCGGAGAAGCTGGTGGCTAGTGGGATAGTGAAATCCCTAAAGCGCCCGATTAAGATTCTGGGGAGTGGTGAAATTGCCCACCCGCTGGTGATAAAGGCAGATAAGTTCTCGGCGGCGGCTAAAGCCAAGATAGAGGCCGCCGGAGGAAAGGCGGAGGAGATTAAGGGTGAGACCGCGACAGGCTAGACCACGACTACTACAGGCAATGATTGACGCCTTCAGTCTGCCCGACTTAAGGCGGCGGATTCTCATTACCTTTGGCATCCTGATAGCCTTCCGCTTTGTCGCTCACATACCTCTTCCCGGCGTAGACCTTGTGGCGCTGCAGGACCTGTTTGAGCGCAACGCCCTGCTCGGTATGCTTGACATGTTCAGCGGCGGTGCTATGAGGCAGTTCAGTGTGGCGGCGATGGGGGTCTACCCCTACATAACGGCGTCAATTGTTATGCAGCTACTGGTGCCTATCATCCCCCAGCTACGAGCCCTCTCCATGGAGGGGGAGGCAGGCAGAAACCAGATTAACCGCATTACCCACTGGTTGACTGTCCCCCTGGCCGGTCTTCAGGGCTATGGACAGCTCATCTACCTCCAGCGCGAGGGGGTCATCGGCTCGGCGGCAGCACTACCCATGTTCACCATGGTTGTATCCTTAATCGCCGGCACCATGTTCCTGGTGTGGCTGGGCGAGCGTATCACCGAGTACGGCATTGGTAACGGCATATCAATAATAATCTTTGGCGGTATTGTGGCTGGCTACTGGCAAACGGCAGGACAGGTCTTCATCGCTGCCGGACAGGGGCAGTGGGGTGGTGCCGTTGTTTATATTCTTATTGCCCTGGCTACAACCGTATTTATTGTCTATTTTACCGAGGCACACCGCCGCGTCCCCGTCCAGTATTCCCGCAGTACCTTCCGTGGCGGTCGCATGTACCGGCAGTCAGGCTCAACCCATATCCCGCTGCGGGTAAACACCGCCGGCATGATACCCCTTATCTTCGCCATGTCAATAGTTGTCTTCCCCGGCGTCGTTGCCAGCTATTTTGCCAATCCCACTACAGCCGACCCTAACTTCGCTAATTATATTATGAGCTTATTTGACCCCAATGCGGCACTGCCTATGGGCTTATTCTACTGGGGGCTTTATTTTCTGCTGACGGTTGCCTTTGCCTTCTTCTATACCATGATAATCTTTGAGCAGCAGGACTTGCCCAATACCCTGCAGCGACAGGGAGGGTTTATCCCCGGTATCCGGCCCGGCGCCCACACCAAGGAATACCTTGACGGGGTGATAAAACGTATTACCTGGGCGGGAGCCTTATTCCTGGCAATGGTGGCGGTAATACCCTTCCTTGCCCGGGAGATTACCGACGTTCAGATGATACAGCTATCCAGCATGGGCATGCTTATTGTGGTCGGTGTTGTTCTGGATACTATGAAACAGATGGAGGCGCAACTGGTAATGCGCCGCTATGAAGGCTTCATTAAATAGGGAAAAAGGTGTATATTATCTTTCTGGGCGCCCCCGGGGCAGGTAAGGGAACTCAGGCAGCCAATGTGGCTGGGGAGCTTGAGCTGGTTCATATCGCCACCGGCGACCTGTTCCGGCAGGCGCTGGAGAAGGGAACGGAACTAGGCATAAAGGCTAAGTCTTATATGGAAAGGGGGGAGCTGGTCCCTAACCAGGTAACAATAGATATGGTTTTGGAGCGCCTCTCAACCCTGGATGGCAAAAAGGGGGTAATCCTTGATGGTTTCCCCCGCAACCTGGAGCAGGCTGAGGCACTGGATAAAGCCTTAGCTCAGCAGGGCAAGAACGTGGACAAGGTAATATATATTAAGGTCTCGGAAGAAGAGCTGATGAAGCGCCTGGGCGGGCGCTGGATTTGCCGCCAGTGCCAGACCCCATACCACGTCACCAACTCCCCACCCAGGGTCTGGGGTAAGTGTGATAAGTGCGGCGGCGAGCTTTACCAGCGCCCCGATGACAGGGAGGAAAGCGTTAAAAAGCGGCTTAAGGTCTATTTTGCCGAGACCGCCCCGCTGATTGATTACTACACCGGGGCGGATAAGCTGGTGGAAGTGGATGGTGAGGGGGATGTGGCTGAGGTGGCAGGGAGAATAACCACCGCCGTTAAAGGAGCATCCATAGCTGGATAGATGGGTATAATTATCAAATCGGAGCGAGAGATTGATATCATGCGCCAGGCAGGCAGGATTGTAGCCACGGTGCTGGAGATTCTGATGAAGCAGGCAAGAGAGGGAATGAAAACCAAAGAGCTAGACGCTATTGCGGCCACAGAGGTGGAGAGGTTGGGAGCCAAGCCCTCGTTTAAGGGATATCACGGCTTCCCGGCTAACCTCTGCGTGTCGGTAAATGACGAGGTTGTGCACGGGATTCCCGGGGAGCGTGTCCTAAAGAATGGTGATATAGTATCATTAGACTTTGGAGCATTATTTATGGGTTTTCAGGGTGATTCTGCGGTTAGTATAGGCGTGGGGGAAATCTCCTCCCAGGCTCAAGAGCTGATTAAGGCTACCGAAGGGGTGCTGACCGCCGGCATTGCTGCCGCCCGCACCGGGGCAAGACTGGGGGATATTTCGGCTACCATGCAAAGCTATGCCGAATCAAGGGGTTATTCAGTGGTGCGCGAGTATTCCGGTCACGGCATCGGGCGAGAGATGCATGAGGAGCCCCAGATACCTAATTTTGGGCTACCGGGGACGGGGCCGATGCTGGAGAAAGGCATGACCTTCGCCCTTGAGCCGATGATAAACGTGGGTGACTGGCATACCCGGGTTGGCGATGACCACTGGACGGTGCTGACCGCAGACGGCAGCCTTTCCGCCCACTTTGAACATACCATCGCCATTACTGATGGTGAAGCCGAGGTGCTCACGGCAAGGGAAGGAGCCTATGCCTAAGAAGGAGGCTATTGAGGTTGAAGGGAAGGTAGTTGAGCCGCTACCTAACGCCATGTTCCGTGTTGAGCTGGCTAACGGGCATAAGGTGCTGGCTCACATTTCGGGCAAAATAAGATTACACTATATTAGAATATTATCCGGTGACAAGGTCCTGGTCGAGCTTTCCCCTTATGACCTGACTCGAGGCAGGATTACCTACCGGTTTAAGTAATTGGAGAGCAAGTTATGAAAGTAAAGGCTTCGGTTAAGGTTAGATGCGAAAAGTGCAAAATAATAAAGCGACGCGGTGTGGTCAGGGTCATCTGTTCCAACCCGAAACATAAGCAGAGGCAGGGATAACCAGCAAGGAGGATGTAGATGGCGCGTATCGCCGGGGTAGATATACCCAAAAATAAGCAGATTGCAGTTTCATTGCAGTATATCCATGGCATTGGCCCCAGCCTGAGCCACAGGATTCTGGAACAAGCCAGCGTTAACCCATCAACCAAGGTAAGCGAACTGGCTGAAGAAGAGGTCAATCGCATCCGGGAGATTATTGACCGGGAGCACAATGTTGAGGGTGAGCTGAGGAAGGAGGCTGACCTCAACATCAAGCGCCTGATTGAGATTGGCAGCTATCGGGGCACCAGGCACCGCCGTGGTTTGCCGGCCAGGGGGCAGAGGACAAGAACCAATGCTCGCACCAAGCGTGGTCCCCGTAAAACTGTTGCCGGTAGAGGACAGAGGCGAGGCGTAACCAAGAAATAAGTCTATAAAATAAAAAACTTATTAAGGAGGCCGCAAAAATGTTTGGAGGAATACTGTTTATAATTGGTATCATTCTTATTGCCGTGAACTTCACCTACTTCGCCCACGAAGCACTCCTGCTAGCCGGTCTCATCCTTGCCGGAGCAGGCTTAGCCTTTAGTAAGATATTCAGGGAATTTTGACGCTATTTTAGGAGGACTGAGTGCCAGAAAAGAAGAAAACCAGAACAAGAAGGCGGGAACGTAAGTCCATCCCTGCGGGGAGGGCTTACATCCAAGCTACCTTTAATAACATCATCGTGACCCTCACCGACCCCCAGGGCAATGTTATTGCCTGGGGAAGCTCGGGTACTGCCGGGTTTAAGGGTTCACGCAAGGGCACCCCTTATGCCGCTCAGATGGCGGCTCGTGATGCCGCCCGAAAAGCCATGGTTCACGGCCTGCGGCAGGTAGAGGTATATGTGAAGGGGCCGGGCAGTGGACGGGAGGCAGCTATCCGCTCCCTGCAGGGTTCGGGC
>Ga0208325_1000154_pt1 | contig 18895 bp, 16 predicted proteins | sample PL_2010_330m_FD_185486 | JGI IMG/M metagenome (GOLD analysis project Ga0208325, IMG submission 185486) | Freshwater microbial communities from Powell Lake, British Columbia, Canada to study Microbial Dark Matter (Phase II) - PL_2010_330m... | ecosystem: Environmental > Aquatic > Freshwater >...
ATTAAACTCTATAAAAGGCTTAGATGGATTTATCTGAATTTGTCCCTCTGTCCTGTTTAGCTTCCTACCATCTCCCCATAATTCCAAAATTAACTTATATGAACCAACTGCTAGTGATTCCGCTGTGGACATACCAGCTACATCTTTAAAGTACACTGTACCGTTTTGTGGGCATATAACTTCAGCTATAACCAAGCGAATATCATCACTAATATTTGGAGCATAATGTAAAAAATGTAGAGTCCTGCCATTTTTATCGACAATGGATATGAAGGGAGCGATTTCTATTTGTGTTCGTACCACATTGAAATGCGATAAAACACTATTTATAGGTATATTTCTTATCCAACAAGTTAACCTGTAACCATGAGCGCAATCCCAGCTAACCTGTATTTTAGGTTTCCCCCAAATATGAAATAGTGATAGTATAGCTATTAGAAAAGCCACCACCCCAATAATTCCAGTGATAAGGGTAAACCATTGCCAGAAGCACATACCCCTATTCTACTACACCTTAACCTCGAGTCAAGTATATAATTCTGCTTTATTTGATGGGCTGCATAAATAGAAGGTGCTGTAGGTGCCCTATAGACTTGCGATCGGGCTATACCTGGTATGCTGGTCGATGATTTCCTGCTCATCGATGACGTGCCAGTAGATATCTGCCGTTGTAGAGGCGTGAGCGTGCCCTAGCATTCTGGACACGGCTTTGAGGCTAGCACCCTTGGACAATGCCTGTGTGGCGAAGTAGTGTCTGAGCTGGTGCGCTGTGATGGTTTGTATGCCTGCCTGTCGGCAGAGGTGCTTTAACAACAGGTGAATTGCCGTCTGTGTCATCTTGCGGCCAGGCTTCTTACCGGGAAACAGGAGTCTGGTGGCTGCAACGTGGCGCAGGTAAGCCTGGCACACGTCCCTGGTGGCAGGCGAGATAGGGACGGAGCGTTGCTTGTTCCCCTTGCCGATGACAGTTACCTTCATGTGGGCAAGGTCGAGGTCGTTGACTTCAAGGCTGAGAAGCTCATCGAGCCTCAAGCCGCAGTCTATAAACAGGTGGAGCATGGCTGTATCGCGTGGCGTCAGTGATGGCAGTGAGAGCAGTCTATGGACGTCCTCAGGAGGTGGGGATTTGGTTTCCCTTTTTGGGAGAGGCCTGGGCTTGATACGAGCTGCGGGATTGGCTGCTAGGTGTCCGTGCTCAGAGCAAAAGGTGAAGAAGCTCTTGGCCGCCCAGATAAAAGCGTTGGTGTTGGCGGGTTGCTTTCCTTCATAAATAAGGCTTGTCACGTAGTTTGTGATGTCGGCCTGGGTGGGACTGGGATACCGCTTGAGCAACTGGAGGATCTGGCGTGTGTAGGCCCTGATGGTCCATGGGCTTTTGCCTTCCTGGAGAAGGCGCTCTAGCCAAGGGTTAACAAATTGGGACACTTCGAGTCCCTCGTCGTAGGCTTCAGGGTTGGCGGCCTTCTGAAGTTGCAATAGCTTGAAGACGAGTTCCCGGACTAGCCTGTGGTTTGCAGGCGTTAGCTTGTCGATATGCCCTGCAAGATCTGATGTCATGGTTTTGTCCCGTTAGGGGGACTGAGTGAGCAGTGCTCGGAAGCAATGCGCATGCCCAGTAGTTTTGGGAGACGATTCGTCATATGTCATCCTCGGGTTCGGCGATGTTGGAGGGGATGATGTGCTGGCTTGCCAGATATGCAAAGAAGTTCGTGAGTGCGTTAAGTGTTGTGGCGATAGTGTCTGGGTTTTGGCCCAGGGCTGAGAGGTGTGCCAGTGCTGCGTGAATGTCTGAGGAGGTGGGGTTAGGATAGACGTCGAGGAAACTGGAGACGATAAGGGAATAGCGCCTTATGGTGTCGGGGCAGCATCCAGTGTCGATCAGGTGGTGGCACCAGGGGTTGATATAAGTTTGGTATGTGGAGGGGACGGGCTCGTGATCGTCTGGGATGGTAACGCCCTCGGACTCGGCAAGGGCAGAGATGAACTCTCGTATGAGGCGCTGGTGGGATGGGGATAGCCCATTGAAGACTTCAAATACTTCAGGGTTCATGCTTCACCTGCCTAGCGTGGAGGTCACACGGGAGTGATGCTGCCGGCGCTACTTTACTATGGTCGGCGGTACTTAAGTCATTGCCAGACTTTGGGCGATGTCTGGCAGTACCTCGGCTCGCTAGGTGGCTTTCGCCAACCTCCTGTGTTTGGCAGATATCAAGAGGTGCATCGGCTTGCGAGGTAGGGTTGCCGTTGACCTGTCGGGCTGGTGGGTCGGCGCCATGGGGCATGAGATACAGCGTAGGAGTCACGCTGGCCTTACGATGATAAGCGGCAGTTGAATCTGGCTGCGACGGTGGCTTGGTGGGTGTGGAGGTCTCCTCTGCTTGGCGCTTTACGTCAAAAGCCGACGAACTTCGGTGGTTGACATGCCCGCTGCTGCTATGAGCGACAGGTATTTCCGTGCCCGACGCCCTGAGCTTGGCAGATGGTAACATACATCCAGTGCTGCCCCACATAGACTTCAAGATACCACTTTTGGTAACAATTATTATGAGTCAATTCGGCAGCTTGACGGTTAGAACCAGGCGCTGCTACAATGCCACTGCGCATAAGTGAAAAGATTAAAGCTAAGATTGAGGTGAAATAAGTGCACAACTATGAATCAGAAAAAATTCGTAACATCGTTTCGCTGTCTCATCCAGGCGCCGGTAAAACATCACTAGCTGAGGCGATGCTTTTTAATTCGGGGGTAATTAGCCGCTTAGGCAAGGTTGATGATGGGACGACTACTTCAGATTACGACCCTGATGAGATTAAACGTAAGATCAGTATTAGTTTATCTTTGCTGCCATGTCAATGGAAAGATTACAAGCTGAACCTCATTGATACGCCGGGTTACCCTGATTTCGTCGCTGAGGTGAAAGCAGGGCTAGGTGTTAGCGAAGGTGCTGTTATTATAGTTTGTGCTGCTTCCGGTGTAGAAGTAGGTACTGAGCAGGTATGGGGATATGCTAGTGAGCAAAAATTGCCTTGCCTTATTTTCGTCAATAAGATGGATCGTGAGAACGCTAACTTCTTCAATGCCTTAGAAGATATTCAAACCAAACTGGGGGTACGGTGCTTACCTATTCAATTGCCGATAGGTTCTCAGAAAGATTTCCACGGAGTAGTAGATTTAGTAACAAAGAAAGGGTACAGTGGTACTCCGTTGCAGGAAACTGAAGTACCTTCGTCCCTTCTAAACGAGGTCAATTTCTACCGTGAGAAATTAGTTGAGGCAATAGTGGAGGTTGATGACGAACTTATCGCTAGGTATTTAGATGGGAAAGAAATAAGTGAGGAGGAGATTTACCGCTGTCTAAGACAGGCTACTATACTGGGGAAAGTTGTGCCAGTTTTACTTGGTTCCGCCTTAAGCAATATTGCTATCACCCCTCTCCTGGATGCTATTCATGATTATCTGCCCTCACCCAGGGAGAGAGGCGTGTTGACAGCTACTAATACTTCGACTGGGGCCGAGGAGGCGGTGGAACCAGCTTCAGAATCACCTTCGTCTGTCTTGGTCTTCAAGACGAATAATGATCCTCGTGTGGGCAAGGTTAGCTATTTTCGAGTTTATTCAGGGGCCATTTCTAGCAACTCACACGTGTGGAATGCTAGCAAAGATGTTATTGAGCGAGCAGGTCAACTGTTCATCCCGCGTGGAAAAACACAGGAGCCAACGCCTCAACTCAATGCTGGTGATATTGGCGCTGTAGCTAAACTAGCCTCAACTGCTACGGGAGACACTCTTAGTTTGCATGAGCATCCGCTGAAGCTTGCCACCATTGAATTTCCTGAACCTGTATTAAGTAAGGCAGTTTATCCCAAGGCGAGAGCTGATCTGGACAAAATGGGCACGGCATTATCTAAAGTCTGCGAAGAGGACTTGACTCTGAAAGTGCAACGTGAGGCTGATATTGGGGAGATGCTCCTTTGCGGAATGGGGGAGACACATCTTGATGTTGCTGCTGAGAGATTATCACACAAGTTCGGTGTGGAAGTTAATCTGGAGCTACCTAAGGTTCCTTATAAAGAGACTATTACTGTGCCGGTCAAGTCGGAATATAAGCACAAGAAGCAAACAGGCGGCCATGGCCAGTATGGTCATGTCCTTTTGAAGTTAGAGCCTTTACCAAGGGGTACCGGGTTTGAATTTACCAATAAAATAGTTGGTGGAGCCATACCCAAGAATTATATTCCAGCTGTGGGAAAAGGGGTCAACGAAGCTAAACTGGAGGGAGTTTTAGCCGGATATCCTGCAGTTGACATAAGGGTGACGCTTTATGATGGGAGTTTTCACCCTGTAGATTCCTCAGATATAGCTTTTAAGATTGCCGGGGCACAGGCTTTGAAGAAGGGGCTATCGGGAGGGAAGCCTGTCTTGCTTGAGCCAATTGTAAACCTGACAATTACCGTACCCGACGCTTTTACTGGTGATATAATTGGTGACCTTAACGCTAAACGGGCGCGTGTACTAGGGATGACGCCAGCAGGTGGAGTTAATATTATTGAGGCTCAAGCGCCATCAGCAGAGGTGCTGCGTTATGCCATTGACTTGAGGTCAATAACTCAGGGACGCGGCACCTTCACTACCGAATTTAGCCACTACGAAGAAGTGCCAGAATCTAGCGCTCAAAAAGTTATAGCCCAACAGGGTTAGTTGCTAAAGATAGTCTGGTTTTTTAGCCAGCTAAAAGCTCTTTAACCTTCGCGGCAAAAGCCGGCAAGGCTTGTTTCCAGTCGCCTACCACTCCGAAGCGGGCTTCCTTGAATATGTTTGCCTCGGCATCCTTGTTGATAGCTATTATATTTTTCGAGCCAGAGCAGCCAGATAAATGCTGGCTTGACCCAGAAATAGCCACAGCGATATAAAGTTCTGGCGTCACAATTTTACCGGTAAGTCCAATCTGTAAAGTGTCTGGTACCCAGCTATTGTCGCAGGGTGGCCTGGAAGCTCCTACTGCTCCCTTTAATATTTTGGCTAATTCCTCCAATTCCTTGAAACCTTCAGGGCCACCAATACCTCTTCCTCCAGCTACTACTGCCTCGGCATCTTCAAGCTTTATTCCTTCCACTTCCTCTTTTACTGTTTCTATTACCTTTGTTTTTATCTTTGCTGGATCTAGCTCAACCTTGATAGGTGCAATCTCTCCCTTTCTTGACTCGTCAGGCTCTAATGGTGACATTGCTTTCTGTCTGACTGTTGCCATTTGGGGAAGAGACTCTGAAACAAAGATGGCTCGAGCGTTCCCTCCGTAAACTGGCCGAGTTCCCTGAAGCAACTTTGTATCAGGGTCAATGTTCAGCTCAAGGCAGTCCATAGATGGGCTAACGCCCAATCTAAAAGCTAATCTGGGCGCCAAATCGCGCCCTATAGCCGTCTGCCCGAGGAGTAAAATCTGCGGTGAGATATCTTTGATCGCCTTTTCCATTACAGTAACATAGGAATCTGTTTGATATTCTTTAAGTAGTGGATCTTCAACGGTGTATACTTTATCGGCTCCGTAAACTATAGCACTTTGGGGAGCTTCGCCTAACTGCTCTCCAACTAGTATGCATAGCAAATCTTCTTTTAATTCGTCAGCGAGCCGTCGACCACATCCCAAAAGCTCCGTCGTAAGTGCAGTTAGTTTCCCCTCTGTTGTTTCTCCATAGACCATGACACCTTTAAATTCAGCCATGATAACCTCCTGCGGTTTGATTTATAATTTTAGATTAATTTTGCGTCTCTAAGCTTCACAGCCAGATTAGCACCAGCCTCTGCTGGGGTATCTGCCTCAATAATTTCGCATTTACCCTCTCGAACTGGCTGGAAAAGCTTCAGAAGTTTGGACCGTCGACCAGCGGCACCGATCTGTGATGGTTCAACCCCGATATCAACTGGTTTCCATATCGTTGGTTGTTTTTTGGCTGCTGCCATAATCCCTTTAAGGGTGGCATAGCGAGCTTCACCAAGTTCGTTGGTGACTGTAATTAAAGCAGGTAGTGTTACCTCGACAACTTGGTACCCGTCAGCAATAACTCGTTCTACCCTCACCTTACCATCAATGGCCTCTACCTTTTTAGCCACAGTGATGCTAGGAATCCCGAGTATTTCAGCGATGCCCGAGCCTACCTGCCCGGCATCCCAGTCAGCTGCCTGGCGACCGCAGAAAATAAGGTCAAATTCCCCTATCTTTTTAATTGCCATAGCCAAAGCATAAGCGGTAGACCAGCTATCGCCACCTTCAAAAACTTCGTCTTCTAGTAAAACAAGTTCATCAGCCCCCATGGATAGCGGTTTTTTGACCACATCACGAAGCAGGTTATTACCTAGGGTCAAAACTGTAATTTTGCCACCTTGACTGTCTTTAATTCGGAGTGCTGCCTCCACAGCTTGTTCGTCAAAAGGGCTAACAACAGGCGGTACACCTGGGGGTTGGAGAACCGTGTTGCTAGCCGGGTCAATCTTGAAACTAGCTGGTGGTGCTTCAGGATCGAGTACCTGCTTACAGCAAACAATCATATTCATGGGCACATTTCCCTCCTTTTCAAAGAATTTTGGCCGTTGAGCCTGGCTAAGCAAATACTTTAAGATAAATCTTGTTTTTTGTCAAACCAGTCTGTTGTCTGCAGCATAGAATTATACCATAGTCCTAGGCTATTCATGTGCTGTTAATAGTTCGTGGTGGCATGCTAAGCTCCGATTTTTAGTAAGCTGGTTCGCTGGCAGTTCAGGATAATGGTCCAGTGAGACCCCTTGGCCTGTAAGGAATTGTATCGCAGCAAAAACAATGCTTTATTTCTCAATCAAATTAATAATAGGAGCCAGAAAGCACTAAAATTAAGACGGTGGATAGCTAGAGCAGATGGGTGAGGGGAAAGCGAATTTGATATAATGTTTTATCTAAGTTGATTTATCAGGAGGATAGCATGCGAGATATTCTTGCACGAGATTTTCGACCCAAGAGGATAATTGACAATCCATCGGAAGACAAGCTTAGAGAGTGGGCATTGGAGCAGGGAGGAATGATAACCGAGTTTGGCAACCTTGCAGTAACTACAAAAGTGCGAAATAGAATTGCTAAGTTTACTGAGGTGGTGGTTGGGGAGCCTGACCCTGAAGATGCGAGATTTGTAAGCGAGGTTTTGCAATATCTAAGGGATAAAGAAATGGTCATGCTCGATAGGGTAATGTGTCAGGCACCAGACTGTAAGAGAAATTGTCGGACGTATGTTACCGCTGATTATCCACGTTTACCTCTGATGTGGGGCAATACTTTGTTCCCTCAAGAAGGAGGTGAACCTGACTTCACAGCGATTATGGTTCCAGAATGGCCAGAGAAGAAAGTCTTGGTCTTTCCTGAGTCGGGTATAACGCTAATCGCGGGTAGTGATTACAAGGGGGAGAATAAGAAGGCAATGCTCCGCCAGGTGATGTACTGGGCCAAGAAAGAGGGCAATCTTGGGCTTCATGCAGCCAGTAAGATTCTGCGTGTATTCAAGGATGGCAAGTTGACTGACAAAAGCTTTATCCTTTTTGGTCTCAGTGGTACTGGAAAGACAACACTGTCTTGTCATTCCCACTGGTTACATGCTCCAGAGAGGGTAATAATTCGTCAAGATGATGTGGTAATACTGAGATTTGATGGTAGTGCTATAGGCACTGAGGAATCATTTTATATGAAGACTGAAGGGTTGGAACCCAGCGCACAGCCACTTTTATATGCGGCGGCGATAAGCCCTCGGGCTATACTGGAAAATGTTCGGGTGGAACCAGAAACGGGCAAGGTGGATTTCTTTGATACTACGCTGACATCCAATGGCCGAGCTATGGTCAAAAGACGTGATATTGCCTTCACTGATAACGAGATTGACTTGGAAAAGGTCGACTTTGTGATATTTATTACACGGCATCATGATATTCTGCCTCCAATAGTGCGTCTTACTCCGGAGTGGGGGGCAGCAGCTTTCATGCTGGGGGAATCGGTAGAGACATCGGCTGGTGACCCGGCTGAAGCCGGTAAACCGCGGAGGGTTGTTGGTACTAATCCCTTCATAATGGGGTCTGAAGAGGAGGAGGGCAACAGTTTTCTTAGCATCCTAAGGAATAATCCCGATGTCCAGTGTTTTCTACTGAATACAGGAAGTGTAGGTGGAGTAACCAGAGGACAGAAGGTAACTGTGCGTGACTCAGTAAAGATAATTGAAATGATAGCTCGTGATAAGATTGTGTGGAAGAAGGATGACTTCTGGGGCTACGAGGTGCCAGTTGAAATCCCCGGAGTAGACCTAGCCCGGTTTGATTTGAGCAGCTATTACCCCGAAGAGAAGGTAGTGGAGATGTCGCAAGACTTGAAGCAAGAGAGATTAGAATGGCTTTCTCAGTTTAAAGGCCTGAACCGGGATATTATTAATGCCCTGAAACTGTAGGAATAGCCTCTGGGCTTATTTGGATATATTGATGGTGCTTCCTGTAAAAGGCTAGACTTTGAGCTCGTCCCCACCGCGCTCTTTTTTACCCCTGAAGTACTGGCTCCGTAACTGCTGAGCCATTTGCAGCCATTTTTCTAAACCTAACTTTTGCAATAGTACGAGGTTATAGACCTTGGTGTTGTGAGGCAGTAGCTGGGCTTTATCAGCGCAGGGTGCTAGTTTGAGGCAAGGGAAATCCTCGCACTGGTAGCAAAATTGTAGGCTCCTTTGCTCTATGCAGCAATGGTATGTGGGACACACAGGCTCTCCCATGATTTTTATGTGCCCCTTTCTGTTTTGCAGCCGAGGCATTTGATTCGCTCCGGGGGGAGCCCCATCGTCTGGGCTAGTTTTTCGGCGAGGGCATTGTTGCTGCTGGCCATAGACACGGGACAGACACCACAGTATAGACCACAGGGAGCAGCAAGTTTTGCGTCATCAAGTTGAACTGACATTCCAGCACCTCCTATAATCTAAACAATAGGCAGATGTCACAATTATAGCACAGTGGCACATACTATCTATGCATGGTATCCGCTGCTTAGGGAACTGAAGGAAAGGGGAGCTGGAAATTCTCCGCTTTCTGTATTCCTTTACAATAGGGCTATCAAGCTACCACTCTTGCCTATCATGATTGCCTACTTCTGCTGGGAATATGTGCTGATATTGGCTGGGCTCACAGTTTTAGGCTCAATTGCTATTGGATATTGTTTGGGCTTTCTCGTAAGGAACAACGATGGATTGCAGGCTTGACAACAAAAAAACTATAACTTATTCTATACCTAGTGTTACTAGGCATAATACACGATTGGAGTTAGGGGTATGGAAGCAGTGGAAGTGCTTTACTCTGCATTGCTATGCGTATCTGCTTTTTGTCTAGGTGCTTGTCCCTTTTCGGTATGGATTGGCTACTGGTTACTGGGCAAAGATATAAGAGATTATGGAGACGGTAACCCTGGGGCAATCAATGTCTTTCGAGCTGGAAGTCGCAAGTTGGGCTGCCTCGCTTTGATTCTGGACACGGCCAAAGGTGTACCTTTTGTAGTCCTGGCATATTCATTCTTTGGCCTCCCTGATGCAGCAATTATTGCTGTTGGATTAAGTGCCATATTGGGACATGCCTTCTCCCCCATACTTCGATTGAAAGGCGGTAAATCGTTAGCAGTTACTCTTGGTGTCCTCTTTGCGCTGCCCCAGCACGAAGTGCTAATTGCGTTTATGGTATTTATGTTCTTGGCTTTTCTATTTGTGGAAATCGACGCCTGGAGGGTGATGTTTGGCTCAGCAGGTTCATTGATTTACCTGGTAAGCACTACGGGTAGCTCGTTGGAATCTCTCTTTACATTGTGTGTGCTTGCAATATTGATAGTAAAACATCTTAAAGACCTGCAGACTGCTCCCAGGTTTAAGGTAAAACTAATCAGCTGGCTTCGAACAAGGAAACGGCCAATCTAATTTGGCAATAGCGGAATTAAGAGCATGTTATATCAGATAATAATAGCCGTTGGTCTGGTTGTTTTTGCGCTTAATCTCATCTTCAATTTGAGGATGCTCAAGACACCGAATGGTGGCAGTAAAATACCTGAGCCAGCTCCTTTTATCTCTGTGCTCATTCCGGCGAGGGATGAGGAGGAGAACATAGAAACCTGCTTAAAGTCCCTACAGAAACAGGATTACTCAAATTTCGAGATTTTAGTGCTAGATGATAACTCTTCAGATAGCACGACTGATATTGTAAGCCAGATAGCGGCTGTGGATAACCGTGTCCGATTGATAAGGGGTGAACTTCTCCCCGAGGGATGGGCGGGTAAGCCCTTTGCCTGCTATCAACTTGCTCAAAATGCCAGAGGCTCCTGGCTGCTGTTTGTCGATGCTGATACCATACATGCCTCTCATATGCTGCGCAGTGTGCTTGCTCTGGCTATTGAGTTTAAAGCCTCCTTGCTCTCCGGGTTCCCACGTCAGCTTGCTACCTCTTTTGCTCAAAAGGTAGCAATGCCGGTGTTATATTTTGTTATCATGAGCTGGTTGCCGTTGTGGTGGCTCCAGCACTCCAAAAAACCGAGGCCATCGCTGGCTATCGGTCAGTTCCTCCTTTTTCCTCGAAGTGAATATTGGCGGATTGGCGGACACAAGGCAGTAGAATCTAGGATACTGGAAGATGTCTGGCTGGGGGTCGAGGTAAATCGATATGGCGGTCGGCATGTGGCGGTTGACTTATCGCCAGTGGTTTCATGTAATATGTATCGAAATTTAGGAGCGATGTGGGAGGGATTTGTCAAATGGATGTATTCAGTGGCTGCATTATCCCCTGCAGCGCTAGTTGGGCTGATGATAGCCGGCTACGTTTTCTTTCTGGCCCCGTTCTACTGGCTCTGGAATGGGCTGTTTATAGTGGCAGCTCCTGCCATCTGGCAACCCGTTGTTGTTTTTCAGGTGACTATGATAATATTTATGCGCTGGCTAGTAGACAATCACTTCAAGGAGCCTAGTGTTTCGGTTTTCTTGCATCCGATCGGGTTCTCATTCCTCTTTCTAACTGCTCTTTATGCCGCTTTGCGACAGGCAATTGGCAAGGGGATACGATGGAAGAATCGGTTATATAATGAAGCGTCAGGCGTAGAGTGAAACCAAGTTAGGTGGTAGCGTTCGCAGATGAAGCTTGAACATTGATATTACTACTTATCTGTTTGAATCTGGTGGAGCAGCCTTTATTAAAAATCATCCTTTCGAAAAGTTGGTTAATATAAGATGAAAAGCCTGATACTGGCTAGCGGTTTTGGAACGAGGCTCTATCCATTGAATGTTGACAGGGCAAAAGGCCTCCTTGAGTACAAAGGCAAAGCATTAATAAGCCATATTGTAGACAAGATTCCGCAGGATATGGATATCCTTGTCAACATTAATAAGAAATTCGAAGCTGACTTTCACCACTGGCAAAATACCATAAACAGAAAGGTGACTCTATGTATCGAGCCGGTTTTCACTGAAGAACAAATTTTTGGTGCTATTGGCTCCTTGGATTACTGGATAAAGACCGAAAACATAAAAGAAGACTTACTGGTTATTGCCGGTGACAACTACTTCGAGTTTGCCTTGCCCCAGTTCGTCTCTGCTTATAATGGTAAAGACCCCTTGGTAGCCGTTTATGATATCGGCGATAGAAGCAAAGCCAGCCAGTTCGGGGTTGTTAAATTAGATGGGAACCGAATAGGCAAATTTGAGGAAAAGCCTGCCAAGCCTGAGTCCAGCCTTATTGCTACTGCCTGCTATATTTTCCCACAGCGGATATTTCCTCTCCTCTCTCAATATTGCACCGAAGGCAAAAGGGACAATCTAGGTGGCTTTATTGCTTATTTGATAGATAGAGGTGAGGTCTATGCTTATACTTTCAGTGAGCTATGGTTTGATATTGGCAGCATCGATACCTACAAATTGACCCAAGCAGACCTTGACGGATAATTGCCATTTCTGATGAGTAACCGCTAAAGTTAGAGCAGATGTTGCCGCGAGTGTCTTTGAGATGGATAAGCGCTGCCTTTATTCCCTTCGCTATAGGTGTTCACTTTGTCATGTTTCTAAAAAATTGAGAATAGAGCCTCATCCCTGTTGGCGAGGCAGGTTCAGGATAGTAAATTCAGAAAATAGAGATGACCTTACATGAGCGCAATTCTATCAGCTCAGAACCAAGTAAGCTGGAAGAAAGGAGGAACAACACATGGCGTGGTATTGTTATCTAGCCTACTTCATCGCCGGCCTATTTCTGGCCAATGGTGTACCCCACTTTGTGCATGGCATATCTGGAGAGAGATTTCAAAGTCCTTTTGCCTCGCCCCCGGCTGTTGGAGAATCATCTCCGCTAGTGAATGTTATTTGGGGGATGGTCAACTTTCTCATTGGCTATGTGCTTATCTTTACAATAGGAGATTTCGCTTGTGGTTTTACCCTTGATGTTCTCATGGCTGGTCTGGGTATTCTTGTCGCTGCGGTAGGGTTGGCTTTGCAGTTTGGGCGTGTGCGTGGTAGCTAATTTACCTTTGGCATTTTTATTGCATTAGCCAAGGCCGTTTGCAAATTGCTTGGTTGGGCTGTGTGTACTGCATGGCTTACCATTATGGCTTATTTGGGTCACTGGCGCTGAGCCCACCACTGCTTTTAACTTCGCTGGATAGCAAAGCCCCTTAGACCTTCGCATGGTTGATTGTGCCTGGCCCTGTTGGACGATGGAAGCTGTGGGTGACATCTACCGCTCTGGTCTTACCATCAAGGAGAACTCGGCTCCCTTAGCGGCGCCGTAGCAATTGTTATTATAAGTGTCTTGAGTGGCAAACCTAAAAGGCGAAGAGACTGCAGGGTTCTGGTTACTCGATGCTCTTGGTATCAAGGCTTTCCAGGTATCTTGAGCGTTGAGTCAGGGCGGAGATAGCCTTTACGGCACTCTCAGGCATAGCGAAGGAGGGTATTCCCCGCTTAGCCATAAGGTTCATACCGTGCTGCTGTTCAAGAGAATGACCAGGGACGATTACTACCGGTTTCTTTACCTGGTTGCGGATGCTCTCCAGACGGGATATAAACCATTCATCTTCAAGAGATGCGTAGGTAATCACTAGGCACGAGTCCACTGCCTGGGACATTATTTCTAAGCAAGTAGCATAAATGTGGGTTGATTCGTTAAAGGGAGCCCAGACTAGGTCCACAGGGTTTTTTAGGCTGCCAGATGGTGGTATTTTATCTTTGAGAAAACCACGGAGTTCCTGCTGTACTTCCTCAGGAAGAGGCGAGATATTAAGTCCTGCTCTGGCGCAAGCATCAGCGCTGGCTACTGCTCCACCCCCTGCCTCTATTAGCAGTCCTACTTCATTCCCCCTGGGCAGATAAGGAGAGCTAAAGGCAATTGCAAGGTCTAAGAGGTCTTCCAGGCTCTGGGCACGAATTATGCCTTTCTGCCGGCTTGCTGCCTCAAATACAGTATAATTACCTGCTAGGGAGCCAGTGTGGGAGGCAGTTGCCCTAGCTCCCAACTCAGAGCTACCTCCTTTCCACACGATAATAGGTTTTCTTGGTGAAATCCCTTCGGCGAGTTTCAGGAAGCGTTTGCCTTGCTTTAAGCCCTCGATGTAGGTCACAATAACCTTGGTCTCAGGGTCATTGCCAAAGTATTCTAAAAAGTCCTCGATGGTTAGGTCGCTTTGATTGCCAATACTTATAACGCCGCTAAAACGAAGCCCTCGTTCATAGCCAATGAGTAAGAGGTTCTCACTTGCCCAGCCGCTCTGCCCGACAAAAGCTACACCGCCTGGCTCCATGGGTAACCTGGCATAAGGGACGATAGTATTGATGCTAGCTTGAGAAGAGAACACTCCCATGCAGTTAGGGCCGACTATCCTAACCCCATTCTTCCGGGCTGCCTTCAGTATTTGTTCTTCCAGCTCTTTACCTTGAGAACCTAACTCGCTGAAGCCGACACTATGAACAACGGCGAACTTGACACCCTTTTGAGCACACTCAGCCATGACTTGAGGAACACCTTGAGACGGGATGGCCATCACCGCCAGGTCTAACTCGCTAGGGACATCGAGAACGCTAGGATAACTCCTGAGAGACATAATCTCAGATTCCCTACGATTTATGGGATAAATGTTTCCCTTATAGCCATCCTTCAGCAAGGCGGAAACAAACATCCCACCCGACTTCAGCTCATCTTGTGAAGCCCCAATTATAGCTATGGAGCGAGGCTGAAATAGGCCCATTAGATCAGGAGATTTAGTTTGAAGCATCATCTATGAAATACACGGTCTGTGCTATCATCTACACTAACCGACGGCGGCACACGAAGTTTGCATCGAAGCTCGGCGGGCTGAATGTACATCAGGATTTAAATTGAGAAAGTTTGCACACATATCTAACTGGTTTTCAAGATTGTGAAATTTTATCATCTGCTTTATTGGCCGTCAACGTTGCCATATATGGTAGGTTCACCAACGCGAGAATCGAACAAGCTGAGGCCTCCAATCTGGCGGCACTTAACACGTACATTAGTATCAGTAAATAGTCTCTGTGGATTCTCTTTCACTGCTGCTCTCCGTTGCAAAAGAGTGAAATATTTTCAGTTTCGTTGTTCCAGAGGACGATTTTGTGCATTGAGGTGGTATAATAGATTTCGTAAATATCTAAGTAAATGAGTCATTCTCAAACTCAGGCTTTCTTAAATAGGAGCTGTAAGAAGCTCCAAAAACTTTGAGGAGGAATAGACAGTGGCTAATTCTAAATCGGCTGGAGAACATGCCCCATCGGTTCAACCTGTAAGGAAAATAGGATTTATCGAGCTTGTCTTAATTAATACTGGACTCACCATAGGCTGTGGATTGGTGGTTTTTGGTCCAATGGCTGCATCAATTGCCGGCCCCAGCATTTTGCTCATCTTATTTATTGCCCTTGGTATATCTTTGGCTTTGGTAATGAGTATGGCGGAGATAGCTACTATATTCCCCTTTTCAGGTGGCCCCATTTACAGCATACGGTATGGCTTTCCTCCTAAAACGGCAAACTTTTTTCTGGTGATTGTGTTGATACCGATGGTTGCCTTGATTCTAGGCAGCGGAGGAACAGAAGCTCTTGCGTTTGCGTACTATGTCAAATATTTGATACCGTCATTGGCCGTTTTACCAGATGCCTTAATAGCCTGCTTGTTGATACTTGTTGTATGTGGCATAAACTACATTGGGGTAAAGATTTTCGCCAGAACGCAGTTTTATTTACTTATCTTTATGTTAGTTGGATTAATTATTTGGGGGGTATTAGCAATCCCTCACACTCAAATGGAATTATATAAGCAGCCATTCTTTAGTGAGGGATTAACGCCTTTACTGTTTCTAGCGGCACTGGGACTAGCTTACTGGGCGTTTGTGGGGACAGAATTAGGAGGTACATTGGCTGGCGAGACTAAATATCCTTTAACCATAATGCCAAAAGCGTTTATCATTTCAGCCTTGCTTATATTTCTTGTGAATGCATGGGTGCTTGGCATAGCTATAGGCTTGGCGCCCGCTGAAGTGCTAGGTGCTCCTACCGCAGCACCTATTGCTGCTGCGACTAGGTATGCAGGTGCTGGCGGTTTAGCTATTATGATTATCGCTCTTTCTGCTGCCATTGGTATGCATCCGCCTACACTTAACGCAAATTTGAGTGAGACTGGAAGGACACTTTATGCTACTGCAAAGGAAGGAGCACTACCAAAATGGTTTGGCAACTTAAGTCCTAAATTTAAGACGCCGGGTAATGCATTAATATTTGTGGCCATATTATTCTGCGCTGTTATCGCCCCGAATTTGGTTATGATACTTGGCGCCGGAGCGTGCGCAATGTCAGCTGTGATATACATTGTGTTAATGCTGTCTATTATCATGCTTAAAATTCGAAAGCCCAACATCGAACGCCCCTTTAAAATACACATCGCCGTTCCAATCCTGGCAATAGTCTTTAGTGCTGCCCTCCCCGTTGGTCTGACGTACTATATTGGCACACAGGTTGCGCTAGAAATGGGAGTTTCTCAGACTATGGGTGAGATAATCTCAGCAGTCTTGGGGCTACTGTTTATAGTGATTGCGGTAATCATTTACTTCGTGGCCAGAAAGAAGATGGACATTCCTGCCTCTATTGAGGAATTCAAAGAGAAGGTAATGAAGGTGGATGATGATGAAACCATACCTGAGGAAGAATGGACTGAATTGAGAGCACCGCTTAGGGCAACCGGAGATGAATTAAAAAAGATTAATAAACAATACCATATACTTTTGACGATATGTTTGGTGCTCATGGTTATTACGGCAGCATTCACGGCATACCTTTATTTCTTGTAAAGAATTAGTCGAATCTTTTTTCTCGCATCAGCAATCCTACTTGGAGGAAGTGGTATAATAAGTTCCGCTGTGTTATTCAAGGTGTAGTCAAATGGACAAGTATATAGTTGCTCATGACGTGGGTACAAGCAGCGACAAGGCAGTTTTGATAGATATTGAGGGGCGTGTGCATGGTAGCTGCTCTCAGGCTTACGAGACTCATTATCCAAATCCTGGCTGGGCGGAGCAAGACCCTGAGGATTGGTGGAGGGCAGTGACGCAGACTACAAGACTTCTTCTGGAAAAGACAGGCGTGCCACCAAGCGATGTGGTATGTCTTACCTGTAGCACACAGATGCTTGGCATTGTACCGATGGATTCGGGGAAAGGTCCACTTAGACCTGCAATAATCTGGCTTGACAACAGGGCTGGCAAACAGGCAAGTCGCCTGATGAGAAAATTTATTAACTCTCGTGTTTTTGCCCTCATTGCTGGTGCCCCTTTGGGTGGGAAGGATGGTATTCCGAAATTACTGTGGCTTAAAGAGGAGGAGCCTGACATTTACAACAAGATGTGCTGTTTTCTCGATGTCGACGGTTACCTTATTTATCGTGGGACTGGAAATATGGTTATGGAGTGGACAGGCGCTTCTGTCTTCGGGCTTGACCTTAAGAAGAAGACGTGGCTTAAAGGCATCTTTCGTTATGTCGGGCTTGACCCTGAGAAGTTCCCGCCTTTAGTACGGTCCATTGACAAAGTTGGGACACTATCAAGAGAAGCGGCTAATGAATGCGGGCTTTTGGAAGGCACACCCGTTATGGCAGGCGCTGGAGATGCTCCTTCTGCTGCCGTCGGGGCTGGAGCAGTTGGTGAAGGTGAAGGTCATGTCTATTTTGGAATATCTGGCTGGGTAGGCGTTGTCACAAGCCGTATGCCAAAAGGTAAATGCGGGGCAGCGACTATCCATTCAGCAGACCCCGATAAAGCATTTCTGTTTGCTGAAACGGAAACTGCTGGAGCTTGCCTCCGATGGATTGCTGATGAGTTCTACAAGTCCGAAAAAAGTGACCCAAACATTCCTAATGTTTATGCCCTTATGGATGAGATGGTTGACCAGATTCCACCAGGCTCTGATTACTTAATCTTTACTCCATGGATGTATGGAGAGAGGGCTCCCATAGATGATTGTTATGTTCGCTCCAGTTTCATTAACTTAAGCGCTAACCATACTCGTGAGAATTTGCTGCGTGCTGTCTATGAAGGAGTGGCTTATAACATTAGATGGATTGTGGAAATCGTGGAAAAAGAATTTAAATTTCCCCTCCCACGTCTTAGAGTTATAGGTGGGGGGGCAAAGGGCAAACCCTGGATGCAGATTTTGGCAGATGTGACTCATAGGAATGTTGAGGCTGTGTGTGCTCCTCAGGATGCAGGTGCTGTCGGCGCTGCGTTGATAGCAGCAGTTGGTCTTGGCATATACCCGGATTTCGAGTCTCTAAAAAAGGTGGTGAAGATAGAGGAGACTTTTGAACCGCAGGAGAAGAACTGTGAGATCTACGATTCTCTGTTTCATTCGTACCAGGAAGTCTATAGCAACCTGCGGGGGTTTTATAGTAAGCTTAATAAAAAGAGATTTGATGAGGCAAATTTATGAAGGAGGTGTCTAAATGAATACAGAGGAAATTTTGGGTTTGCCTTTAGTCTTGCCAGACGGAGTGGATTACGCTGAATATCTTGTTGCTACTTACTTAGCTTCTTTCCCGGCAGAAATCCCCATTCCCAAGCTATCTCTGGCACTGGCCATTGAGCAGAGTACGGGTACATGGGTAGCAGTTCCAGGTGAGACTTCTGAGGTGCGCTGTCAGCATGTTGCTAAGGTCATGGGCGTGTATGAGATACCAGATTTTGAGTTTGGTGTGCCCCGCTCGGTAGAGACCAGGAATTGGATTATCCAGATAGCTTTCCCGGAGGTTAATATAGGTGAGCAAATACCAATGCTGTTAACAGCATTGGTGGGTAACATATCTATGGGCGGGAACATCAAGGTGCTGGACATGCGATTCCCTGAGAAATATGTCGCCGGTTTTAAGGGACCGAAGTTTGGCATCGCTGGTGTGAGAGAGCTTCTGGGAATTCCCAAGCGACCTCTCCTCAATAACATGATAAAGCCGTGCACGGGTTATCCTCTGGAGGTTGGGGCTGAATTGTTCAGGAAAGCGGCAATGGGTGGTTGTGACATTATTAAGGATGATGAATTAATCGCCGATGCCTCATTCAATTCTGTCCAAGGACGTGTCAAACGCTACATGGAACTCGAGAAGGAAGTTTACGAAGAGACAGGTGAACATACCCTTTACACTGTTAACATAACAGATAAAGTGCCAAAGGTTTTTGACAATGCCAAGCGCGCAGTAGAGTTGGGGTGCAATGCGCTGATGATAAACTACATTGCCGTTGGATTACCTATAATGCAGGCGCTGACAGAAGACCCGAATATAAATGTTCCTATCCTTGCCCACATGGATGTGGCTGGGGCTATGTATATGTCGCCTCTTCATGGCTTGAGC
>Ga0208325_1000162_pt1 | contig 18361 bp, 20 predicted proteins | sample PL_2010_330m_FD_185486 | JGI IMG/M metagenome (GOLD analysis project Ga0208325, IMG submission 185486) | Freshwater microbial communities from Powell Lake, British Columbia, Canada to study Microbial Dark Matter (Phase II) - PL_2010_330m... | ecosystem: Environmental > Aquatic > Freshwater >...
AACAAAGATTCACCACTCTATCCCTTGTCTTGCCTTTTCGCCCGTATCGTATGGATGTTTTATTTTTTTGATCTCGCTTACCAAATCCGCTTTTTTTACCATATTTTCCGAAACGTCCCGGCCTGTAAGTATCAACTCCAAACGAGCCGGTTTAGAATCTAATAGATCCAGAATTTCTTTTTCTTTCAAAAACCCCTTTCTCACGGAAATATTTATTTCATCCAAGATCAAAACGTCATATTTATTTTCTTTAAAAATGTCTTTTATGAATCTGAGTCCCTTCAAACAATCGTCACGGATCCCGTCTTTGTTAATATTTTCTTCACCGCGTATGGTCTCCTCGGCAAATCCGTGAACCCTCGCGCCTATTTTTTTTAAAATGGCAAATTCTCCGCATTTCCTTTTTTTGGGATTTTTATGAAAATAAACATAACATACTTCCAAATCCTGGCCTCTTGCCCTGCAAGCTAAACCAATAGCGGCGGTTGTCTTACCTTTCCCATCCCCCGTATAAATCTGAATTAATCCTTTTTTAATCATCCTCTACTCCTTCTTCATCCCGGCACCACAAACACATATGGTTTTAGAGAAACAGGACTCTTTTTAACCACAACAACAGTTTCATAAACATCTTCTATAGTTTTATATTCCAGCACTTCTTCGCACTTTCCCATTTTATGTACACACCCGTTCTTAATAAGAACCAGCTTATGACAGTACTCGCTTGCCAAATTAAGATCATGCAATACCATAACTACCGTAATACCCAAGTTTTTATTTAGTTTCTTTATAAGATCTAAAATTCTTACCTGATGAGTTATATCCAGATATGCCGTCGGTTCATCCAGAAGCAAGAGCCGCGGCTCTTGCGCGAGCGCGCGGGCGATAACGACAAGCTGGCGCTCACCACCGCTTAATTCATACAAAAACCGGTCTCTAAACCGCAGAGTATCGGTTAAAGTCATGCACGCTTCAACTATTTCTCTATCTTTTTTTGTCTCAAAAAAATGAAAAGCCTTAAAATGCGGCATCCTTCCGAGAAAAATAAATTCTTCCGCGGTCATAAAATTCGCGGGAGCGTTTTGTGAAACCACCGCTATCTGACGGGATAATTCTTTTATATCCATATGCCATATATCTTTTCCATTAAAAAAAATATTTCCCCGGTGAAGTTTCAATACTCTTGTCATAGCCCTGAGAAGAGTTGTTTTACCTGAACCGTTCGGCCCGATTATACCGATAATTTCACCTTGTTCAACTTCAAAACTAACGTCATTTACAACAATATCGGCCCTATAACCGCAGCTTAGATTTTCTATTTTAAACATTATCTTTTCTCCCAAAAAACATCTTTTTCTTATTTAGGGCGTAGATAAAAAGGCCTCCCCCTAAAATGCCGGTGATAACCCCCACGGGAAGCTCCATAGGCGCGATAATAGTCCGCGCGATAGTGTCGCAGAATATCAAAAAAGCCGCGCCGGCGATAAAAGAAGTGATCAAAAGAATCCTGTAATCAGACCCCACAAACATGCGTATGAAATGCGGAACCGCGAGCCCCACAAAACCGATTATCCCGCACGTGGAGACGCTTAATCCGGTTAATATCGAGGCAAGAATAAAAAGCAGTCTCTTAGTTCGCTCCGTATTCACGCCGAGATGCAGAGCTTCTTCTTCCCCCAAAGAAAAAGCGTTAAGATCCAAACAAAAAAGATACGAAACTATAAGTGAAAGAATCGATATGAAAAATACTGTTTTTATCAGAACTCCGTCCGGCGTTTCTAAAGACCCCATTATCCAGAAAACAATGCCATGAAGGTCTTCCGCTCTTGAAACCGACATAATCAGCATAATTAAAGATGACGAAATAAAACTCAGCATTACGCCCGTCAAGAGAAGCTCCTGGATATTTAATATCCTCCGTTTCACACTCAAAAAATAAAGCAGAAATACAATTATGCCACCTCCCAAAATTCCTGAAAAGGGAAACGAAAAAATACTGTACGCCTGATGCAGACCTAAAACAATATTCAAACACACAAAAAGCGCGGCTCCGCCTGAAATACCCAGAGTATACGGTTCGACCAAAGGGTTTCGAAACAGACCCTGCAAAATAATCCCGGCCAGACTCAAAGCGCCCCCCACGGCAAATCCCAAAATAATACGCGGCAGGCGAATATCTAAAAGAATGCTTCGCTGAATAGTGTCAGAGTTCTGAAAAATTATAGAAAAAATTTTTTTTACGGGAAGATCCGATGACCCCACACATAAAGAAAAAATACTGACGGCCAAAAGAATGCAGGCAAAAAATACCGTCCAAAAAATCCAGTTAATCATCCGTTTTTTCATGAAACGCCTCCGAGCGCCGGGTGCAGCATCGTGGCTATTTTGCCAAGCGTATCAGCAAAAATAAAAGGCGTGGGGCTGGTTATGGCGTCAGAATCAATAATATAAATTCTGCCGTTTTTAACCGCGTTCAGCGCGCGGAATCTTTGCCAGGCTTTCTTTTCTTCCTCGCCGTTAAGACCCATCGTTACAATAATTATGACATCGGGATTATCTTCCAAAACCTTTTCTCTTGAATATACGGCATTTTTTAAATCCTTTGTTATGTTTATTCCGCCCGCGAATTCAATAAAATCATTAACAAATGAATCTTTTTTAACCGTAACCAAGGGGGTTACTCCTACCTGCACAAAAACTCTGGGTTTTTTCATATTTTCAACGTTTTTTTTAATATCATTTACTTTTTCTTTCACCTCATTCACGATTTTCTCCGCCTCAGCTTTTTTTCCTATAATTTCGCCTAATTTCAAAAAGTGTTCACAAATTTCAGAAAAAGACTTTGCCGAGTGAAAAGTAATTACTTTTATTTTCAGTTTTTTTAATTTTTCTACCGCTTTAATGTTTGTCAAAGATGTGGCAAGCACCAAATCCGGACGAAAAGATGCAATTTTCTCTAAATTCACATCCCGAACCGTGCCTACCTTTTCTTTTTTCCGCGCGTCAGGCGGCCTGTCACAATAAACCGTGCATCCAACTATTCTGTCTTCCCCGCGTAGAATATAAAGGTCTTCCGTAAGAGCCGGTCCTAATGAAATTATCCTTTTGGGATAATTCCCTTCGGCCCGGACGAAATCATTCGAGAAAAGAAACAAAAATATGCTGAGAAATAAACATAGCGATACTTTTGTAATTGCCATCAATATACCCTTTCAACTTTGTTTTTCACGGCAACGCCCTTATGCAGAATAGAAACATTTTCCAAATATTTTTCAGCTGTCAGCTTCGCTTGGCGCATTTCGTCCGCCCGGGGCCGGCGAAAACAATCCTTTTTTCCGAAAGAATAAGCGGTGCTTGGAATATACGCGTCTATACGATATGGTATCGTCCTCTTAATGGACGCGATAAAAATAGAAATTTTTTCTATTTCGTTTTTATCTATATAGCCCGGTATAAAAATACTTTCCGCGCGCACATTTAACCATGAACTCATCAGCGCATACCTTTTAAAATTATTTAAAACCCGTCCTGAATTGTTTTTCGCGGTAAAATTTTTAAAAATTTCAGGAGATACCGCCTTGATACTGACGCAAACTTCATCAATCACTTTCTCTTGCACATATTTGTATCCATTCGTAATAAGCGTGTTATAAGTGAAAAACCGCGTCTTCAGTTCTTTGGCCAGACTTAAAAAATCTGTGTCAACCGTTGGTTCTGAACCTAAAAAAATAACTTTACCGAAGGCAAGCGGCGCTAAATACGATATAACTTCTTCATTGGACAACTTTTTATTACTCTTTCGCGGGTTTTCATCTTCGGTCAAATGCGAGTCCCAGCGCTCAGACTTTCTAACGCACCCTTTGCAGGAAAAATTGCATTTTTCGTTAAAAAAAAGACAGACCTGCTTTAAAGCCGCCGAATATGTAATGTGATAAACTCCCATATCCCTCAATGATTTAGTTTTTTCCCGGCAAAACTTCCAAAAAGCAATATTTATTATCCGGTATTTTCTCTCCAATACTAAAATCTACGCTTTTTTTAAAAATGGGACCATCATAAACAAAAGTGTGATATTCTCCGGCCTCCCCGCACAAATCAACCGAACTTATTTTCTTAAGATCCGCGATAAAACTTTCGTCAATTTTTCTTCCCAGCCAATCCGAAGACAACATATCCGTTTTAACCGCGACTACAACGGCCTTAAATCCTGAACGTATAAAATCTAATAAAAGATCTTCCCGGCCGCACTGCCATAACGGAAAAATCGGCTCTATTTCCGCTTTCCCGCAAACTCTCTCTACCCACTCGCGATGTTCATCTAAATCAATATCTCCGAATACTCCGCTTTGTATCTCTTTTTGTTCAAACTCTGAAAGCATTTTAATAAACTCGGTTTCATAACCATCCCAACTTGTTTTTCTCTGAAAAATCGGGATAGCCATTGCCTCCGCTTGCGCTTTTAGTAAATCTGAACTAATCCCATGAGTTCGTGACCTCTTTCCATCTTCTGAAACCATGTTTAACAAGCACACCGCTTCAACGTCTTCATCTTTAATAGCCCTATAAAAAGAAAGACTTGCATCCTTTCCCCCGCTCCACGAAATAAAACTTTTCATACAGACCTCCTCCAATCCGAGACATACCCGCAGATTTTGCAATGAAATTTATTCTTTTTTATACCCGTCCCACATCCGGGACACTTATTTTCTCCGATTTCAGGCTTAGGAATATCTCCCACAACATCTTTATAAACCTTGTAGTAGTAATAATGTTCACGGTTTATAAATTTTATAGGCAGATTTTCAGAAGCGCTCTTCCACTCGGCATCACTAACTTTAGAGCTCAGAACCTCACGTATTTTTTCCATACCGGAACCTTTTTCCAGAGGCCGTTTTGTCTGCCAAACTATTCTTTTAGGTAAAACATCTTCAAACGCTTTACGTAAAGCCCATTTTCCCCAAACGGTTTGACCATCTTTCTTTATTTTTAACTCAATAGACATCTGAAGAGCCAAATCGATAATTTGTTTATCCAAATAGGGCTGGCCTATTTTCATACAAAAAAATTCCGCTAATTCATTGGAACTAAATTGCATTGTGCCTGATATCCTTTTTATGTAGGTCTCAAGATCCGGAATATCCCGCATAAAAGAATATCCGGCGAAAAGTTCGTCGCTTCCGTCACCGGCTAATATGTGATCAATGCCTATTTCTTTCGCTTTTTCGAGACCGAAATACACAACCATATCATTCGGCAAAGCCGGATCAAAAGTTTTAAGTATTTTTATGACTTTAGGAATCACATCTATCGCTTCAGGGATCTCCACCCTTTTATGAAAATAATCCAGTCCCAAAACTTTTGCCAAATAAGACGCGTGGGAGATATCTTCCCCATACGACTCTAAACTCACATTAACGGCCTTACAACACGGGTTAATGGCCGCTATAATGGATGAATCCAATCCTCCCGAAAAAAGGAGCCCCATTTGATCATTTTTCGGAACCGCCGCGTAAAGGATATCTTTCAATTTCAAAACAAGATCTTTCATCATTCTCTCCTAAATTTGACTTAACGCGTCAATCAATTTTATGTTTTCCCGGCGCGCGCGGACGGCGACGCGTATATACTTATCGCTAAGCGCGCGGAAATTCCCGCCGGAGCGGATTAAAACGCCTCCGGCGGCAAGTTTTGTTTTTAAGCTCTCCGCGCTATAACCATCCGCGATTATCTTTATCAAAATAAAATTGGCCGCCGCCGGAAAACATTTCAGAGTGTTGATTCTGGATAATTTTTTCAACAAAAATTTCCGTTCTTTTTCGATCAATTCACAAGTTTTAAAAATATATTCATTATCGCTTAGAACTGCCGCGCCCGCTATCTGCGCCAAAGAGTTTACGTTCCATGGAAACTTATAGCGCCTGATTTTTTTTATAACATCTTCATGCGCCAGCATGTACCCTATTCTAAGACCCGGAAGCGCGAAAAACTTCGTAAAACTGCGTAAAACAATTATTTTTTTGTTTTTTACGACCTCTAAGGCGAAGGTGTGTTCTTTTTGATCCGGCAGAAAATCCATAAACGCTTCATCGATAACCAAAAGTTTATTCGGCTTGATCCCTATATTTTCACGGTTTTCGATAAGCAGGTTTCCTGTCGGGTTATTCGGATTACAAACAAAAAAAATATCCGGTTTCTTTTCTATTTTTGAAATATCTAAACAAAATTTGTTTTTTTCTTTTAAGGTCAGAAAACTTATGTCGGTTTTTGCCAGGATCAAAGCCCTTTCGTACTCGGAAAAAGTCGGAACCGGAATAACCGCTGTTCGCGGCTGATAAGCGTTTACAATAAAATAAATCAATTCCGCGGAACCGTTGCCGACTAAGATATTGGCGCTTTTTACACCCCAATGTTCGGCAATTTTCCGAGTTATCTCAGTAGAATCAGGATCGGGATAATTCACAAGTCCGCTAAAATTGTCAAAAAGCTTTTTTTTAAGTCCCGTCGGCATTTTTAACGGATTTATATTCGCGCTGAAATCAATTAAACATCTGCCATACTTTTTTTCAGCTTCACGCAGATTCCCGCCGTGACTAAAATTTAAATTAACCATTTGTACGCGACTCCCGCCAAAAGCATTAAAAGAGAGGCGATAAAACTTATGTCTAACGCCTGACCGATCAATGCCGATTTGATACCATTTTTTTCTTCACCGATATAAGGTTTTTGAACAGTCTTTCCGAAATAGTTCGACGCGCCGCCTAACCTTATGCCTAAAGCACCGGCCATAGCCCCTTCCGGCACACCGCTGTTAGGTGAGGTATGATTTTTTCCGTCCCTTATCATTATCCTGAAAGAAACCGCAAAATTTTTATTATATACTCCGGAGGAAACCGCTATTAATAATCCCGAAATCCGCGCGGGAACATAATTTAAGAAATCGTCCAATCTTGCCGAAAACCACCCGAAATTACGATATTTTTCGTTATTGTACCCGACCATGGAGTCCAGTGTATTCACGCTTTTGTAAGCCATCGCCAATACGGGACCGCCTAATATCAAATAAAAAAGCGGCGCTATAATGCCGTCATTGACGCTTTCCGCAACACTTTCAACCACGGCTTTGGCTATTTCTTCTTCGTTCAGGTTTTGGGTATCCCTTCCCACGATCTTAGAAAGCTGAAATCGGGCTTCTTTTATGGAACCCGCGTCTAATTCCCTCAAAACCGCTTTTCCTTTTACCCTTAAATCTCTAATCGCGAGCGTAGTATATGCCAGATACACCCAGATCACTTCGCCGAAAAAAGGATTCAGCATTTTTGAAAACTTTAAAATGCCGTAACTGATGCCGACAGCGACGCTCACCACGAAAATAGCTAAAAACACTCCCTTTATCCGCTCCATCCGCAAAGAACCGTTTCCTCTTAGGCGTCTATCTAAAAAATTTATCATGCCTCCGATCAACCGCACCGGATGCCACATCCACTCAGGGTCGCCGAAAATTAGATCCAAAACATAACTATAAATCAGTAAATGTATCATTTAAAAATACTTTTTAAAAAGTTAGGGGACAGGCAGGTCTGTCCCCTACATGATAAACAAAAAAATCCCATGTAATTTTAACCAAACTATAAAAAATAACAGAAACGAAACTTCCGCTATTTCACTTGAGGCTCCGATCGTATCGCCCGTCATGCCTCCGATTCTTTTTTTAGCATAAAACATAAAAAAGATCGCCGGCAAACTCGAAAAACCCAAAATAACTATCCCTTTTACTCCCATTAACCCCAAGGCGGCTATAATCAAAAACCCGGCCGCAATCGTTAAACCTTTCTTGCCCGCGCCTGCCATAAACCCTTTAGCTTTTCCTTGGTTTCTAGCATAATCAAAATTAAAACACGCAAAAACCTGAATCCAACGCGCGAACATTACCATTACAATTAACGACCCGGCCAGCATATTTTGAGGAATTTTTAAGAGCAAAACAAACTTTAGCAGAAAAAGGCAAACCAAGCCGATTACGCCAAAAGCTCCGATTCGGCTGTCGCGCATTATGTTCAGCACTTTTTCTTTATCCTTCGCTCCGAAAAACCCGTCACAAACGTCAGCGAATCCATCCAAATGAATCGCTCCGGTTAAAACAGCTGAGGCGATCAAAACCATTACAATACTGATTTCTCTCGATAAAAAACCAAAAATTAATGAAACAAGCGCCAAGCAAAAACCTATAATACCCCCCGCAATCGGGAAATACGCGAGTGCCCTTCCTAAATCCCGTTCTGTCACCTGAGTTTTGATCCTTACAGGCAAAATCGTTAAAAACTGTAACGCGGCAAAAAAATGTTTCATAATAAATCTTTAATCCATTTTTTTAGACACACCGGCAGTATCAAAAGTGGCCATTTCTGTTAAAATTTTGACCGCCGCTTCCGCGACTCCTATGACCAAAGCCGCTCCCGTGCCTTCACCAAGACGTAAATTAAAATCTAAAAGCGGTTTCAATCCAAGATATTCAAGTACGGCGGCGTGTCCCCTCTCAACGGAAGAATGCGCGCTGATCATATAATCCCTTGTTTTAGGTTCCAACTTAAACGCGATCAATGCCGCGGCGGAAGAAATAAATCCGTCGATTATTATCGGCACCCTTTTAGAAGCCGCCGCGAGAATAACACCGGCTAATCCGCCGATCTCAAATCCGCCGACTTTTGATAATATATCCAAAGCGTCATTCGGATCAGGTTTATTTATTTGGATCGCTTTTTCAATTATTTCAATTTTCAGTTGAAGTCTCGCGTCGTCTATACCCGTACCGCGCCCTGTCATCCCGCTTACTTTCTCCCCGGTTATAATTGAAGCTATCGCGCTCGATGGAGTTGTGTTAGCGATTCCCATTTCACCCGTACCTGCAATGTCTATCCCTCCCATCGAAGCAAATTTCTCCTCAAACACTTCTATTCCGTTTTCTATCGATCTAACGGCTTCCTCTTTCGTCATTGCCGCGCCTTCAGCAATATTTTTGGTGCCGTAATTCACCTTTTTCACGATTAGATCCGGATGCGCCTTCAAATCACAGGCAACTCCCAAGTCAGCTATAACCACTTTCGCGCCGACATGTTTCGCGAGCACGTTGATTCCGGCTCCGCCGGCAAGAAAGTTATAAACCATCTGCGGCGTCACTTCTTTCGGAAACGCGCTAACACCGATTGAGGCGACCCCGTGGTCTCCGGCCATAGTAAAAATAACCTTCTTGTCCAAACGCGGCATTTCATTTCGCGTAATTTCAACTATCTGTTTAGCCAGATCTTCCAGCCGTCCGAGACTGCCTTGAGGTTTAGTAAGACTATCCAGTCTCTTTTGAGTCTTCTCTGCCAACGACCCGTCAACAAATTCAATCCTGTCTATCGTTTCTCTAAGCTTTTCCATCTCTTATATCCTTCGTTTTTTAAATTTATTGATAAGAAATCCCCCCTCCCATTCACCCGTCATCCTGAGGAGCTTGCGACGAAGGACCCCATCCATCATCACCCTGCACGTTGCCCCCACTCCCATTCACCCGGCTACCCTTTTATAACCACCGGTATTCCCGCGTGCATCACAATTACTTTATCCGCGTTTGCCGCGCACTTTTGATTGGCAAGTCCGATCACGTCGCGAAATCGCCTCGCCAAAGGATTTATCGGAACAATACCGCCGCCCACATCATTCGACACTATGATCGCGTTAAGATCCTTCTCGAGAACAGTGCTGATCATTTTTCCGATTTTTTTTTCTATTTCTTCATCACTCCGACCGGCGCCGATCAAATTAGAAACCAAAAGCCCCAAACAATCAATTAAAACTATCCCGTTCACTTCGGACATTTTCGACAAAACAAGATCCACATTTTTGTTCTCTTCAACCAAATTCCAGTCTTTCGACCGCTCGGCCTTATGCCGCGCGATCCTTTCTTTCATTTCTTCATCGTGAGGATCGGCAGTAGCAATAAATGTAACCTTCCCGTTAAACGCCTCTGCCAATTCCGCGGCATACCTGCTTTTCCCGCTTCTGGCTCCACCTAAAACAAAAATAAAATCTCCCATCTCTCTCCCTCTATCTTTTACCCCACCACCAACCTCGTAGGTTGAAACCTACGAGGTTGGTGGTGGGGATTAGACAAAATACTATATCAAATGCGAGCTGTCATTACTTGTCACTATTTCGGGATGCGTTCCTCCGATATAGTCTATAATGTTTAATGCCGCGCTATCTTGCTTTATCGTCCAAAATTTTTCCGGCTCTTTTTTAAGTATATCGTTCAAAAAAATTTTTATCGGACCGCCGTGCGAAATAATAGCCGCGGTACGTCCCTTGTTTTCCGCTATTATACTTTTCAATATTAGTAAAACTCGCTTCTTAAAACTCTTAAACGCCTCACCTTTCGGGATTTTAATATTTAGTGGATTTTTTATCCAGTTTGTATAAATTTGAGAATATTTCTCCATAATTTCATAATGCTGTAAACCCTCAAAAATACCAAAATTCATCTCTCTCAAATCCGAATAAATTTTTATTTCATTATTTTTAAAAACTATCCCCGCCGTATGACGCGCCCTTTTCAGATCGCTTGAATAGACTTGATCAATTTTCTCTGTCTTTAATCTTTCATGCAGTCTTTCCGCCTGCCAAGTTCCGATATCGTTTAAAGGCGGATCGCTGAATCCGTAATACTTTTTTTCCGCGTTATAGTCCGTTTCACCATGCCGGATTAGGATTAAACGTGTGCGAGGCATGAAATTAATTCCTTCGTAGCGTTAAAAATTGTTATTTTTTTTTGCTATGATTTTGCCTTCGGCAAAATCATAGCAAAAAAAAACCCGACTATATTTTTATATATGTCGGGGCTGCACCCTGTTTCTTCACCCTTCCGCGAGGATAATTTTACGGCAATACTTTATCCTTGAAATATAGGCAGGTCTCCTGACTTAAGGATCGTCCTACTCTCCGCGCCTTACCATTTTTTTTATTAAACAGTGGCTTTTTTCTCTATTCGTCAAAGAATAGAGCTAAGCGGATTTCGTACCCTTTTACAGTGGCGGGACCGTACTCGACTTTAACGAGTTTCCCTTTTAATCTTCATAAAACGAAGCACCTATAAGAATTTTAAGCAGTATATCAGTGAATTTACAAAAAAGTCAAGAATAATTAGCGGCGATGTGACTTTTCCGATAAAATAAAAAAGTTAAGGTATGCGGATTGTCACATTTAAAAACGGATGAAAACAGAGTTTTTGATGTTGAATGGGCGCGTTTTGGGTACACGCGCTGTTTAAACAATATCCTTATTTTTCCTTTTCATTATTACCACTATCCCACCATAGTATTTATCTATTTCAGGTACTTCTTTTAATTCGTTAAAACCATGTTCTACATCAAAACTTTTCCCCAGCTTACTTGTCCATTTACCACTTTCAAGTTGCCTAGATGCATGGGTTGCAGTTTTTCCATCTTTGGAAAAAATTGCTATTTTATCATAGCTCTCTTCTGCATTTTCATTATCGCAACATTCATATCCTATTGTTTTAAAAGCCTCGATAAAATTTTCAATAGACTCACTTCTGCGTAAGCCTGGCGGCCAATATCCACTCTCCATTGGATCCGGCCACCAATATCGGTCGTTTTCCCCTGCAGCCCAAGCAATACAATTATATTCTTTAGTTTGTGGGCTAGTTATATTCAAATCATGTAAGGTTTTACCACTCATATCCATTATCTTCAGCCCAAAGCAACCAATCCTTAGCCATTTGTTTTATCCTACCACGGTTTTCTTCCTCAACAGGATCAGCCCCCGTAATTGCTTTTAACGCCCAAAACCAAAGATCAGGATCTCGCTCAAGTTCTCGTAGAATAAAAGGAATGACCCTATCCCCCATTCCTATTATTCTCTGATAATCCGGATGCAAGCAGGCTTCTGTTATAGATGATAAAAAAACAACTCCTTCTTTCCATCTTTTTGAAAATATAAAAAACTCTAATCCTGCTTGTCGAGAAATAGGAAGGTGCAAATGTTCTGCTGTTCTTTTTGTCATCGCCCTTAGTCTTCGTGACTCAGAACTATATCCTAAAATATCTTCTCTTACTATTTTGAGATCATCTACACATACAGCAAGACTGCTCATCTAAACATGTCCTTTGTTTTCTTTGTTAAACTTTTTAAGAAAATATCGTTTTTGAAATCTCGTAATAGTTTCATGGTTTCCCAAATTTCTTCGTTTTCCGGATTAAAATCAACCATTTTAAAGACATCAATATCAAAAATTATTGGTAATATTGCTAAATTTTCTTTTCTGGGCTTAAAACTTACTGTTACCATAGCATGTGCTGCAATATCAAGGTTTGGTATACACAATCTCATTAAACATTCAACCAAACCTTGCGGCAAGCCTTTAGCAATTTCAGGCACAGTTAATATGTATTCTTTGAAATCTTTTATCGGCAAGGGAACATCTATTCTATTGATATATCTCAGCGCTAACCTACTGACATTTCCAGGTTTTGTAAGATCGACATATTTTTCCCACAATTCTCTCGCCTCTGGATAAAAAACATCCCACCCTGAATATGGTTTCAATTTATTAAAAGTAAAACCGTTTAACCTTACTTGTGCAATCTTTGTGTTATCTTTAGATTTAAACAAACAACCGTCAGGACCTCCTGAAGCACCTGTGATTTCAGGGACACTTCCTTTCCCAATTTGAAACCCACCTTTCCATGAATATCTTTCTTTTTTAATGGGAAAACGTTCTTTAATCTTCTCTTGAAACCGCGCAAGATGAGACAAATCAACTTTTTCTGATACATTCGTCCTAATATCAAGAACTGCTTCTGTAATGGGAGCTTTTGGAAATGGTATTTTATCTTTCATCGTGGCTATAGTATACACTTTCAAATACTGGATTTCAATCTTTTCTATATAATAGTAGTGTCAAGATAATTGGGCACTTTCATATTCAAGTTCTTTGATATCATCCCCCATGGGGGATGATGGCTCACCCTTCGGTTGCTTTACGCTGTCTATGTGCTGGATAATGCCGGAAAAACTTTAGGGTCACCTATTTCTCTCTCTTAAAATTGAAACTCTTCTCTATCATCCAACATTTTTACATTATCAAACAATTCCGGATACTTGCTCGCGTCAAACGTATGTATTGGGATAAGTGTCTTGGGCTGCATCGCTTTGGCAAAAGTTTTAAGATCACCCACTGTTGCGTGCCCGCTTGTATGCACCTGTTCAATAACCAAACCTTTTTCATCGCAATATTTCCGGAACTTATCTGTTAGATATCCTTCCCACATAGAATATATTATCTTTGCTCCCTCAGGGTCATCAATATTCTTCAAAATAATTGGGAAGATTGAATTGTCCCGAGTAAGCATCAGAACTTGGCTCTTTTTCTTATTTATTTCATCCATCTCGATTTTCCCGCTGTTATACTTGTACAATAGTTTCTTATGTCCGGAATCCGCAAGACGATCCGCATGATATTTAGTGAATTTTACCCTCACATTTTTCCAGTCGAATTGAGGCAGTTTTGAAGATATTTCTTCTAATCTATCAAGTATGAAAGCCGTATATAAATCAATAACAAATATTGATCCGGTTTTAAGACATGCCTTATATGCTGAAACCAGTCTGTCTATATTCTGTGATGAAGAAAAAAGAAACGTAATATTGTCACTGCCCTTTAATATCTTCTCAATCCTTTCCTGAACACCTTCTTCATCATCATCACATATCTTATCTTCCCTGCCAAGCATTGACCCTTCCATTAGCAGACAATCAATATTTTGAGGTGGTTCTTTGACCATTCTATCAAACAATACACTTTTTCTGCCATGCCCACGAAAATCTCCTGAATAGAATATTCTTCTTCCTTCAGCTTCCACCAGAAAAGCCAGAGCATCAAAAGCGGAATGATCTACAAGATACGGTGTGATTTTGAAAGCTCCGACCTGAAAAGATCTTAAATGCTTAACAATAGAAGCATTAATATTTCCAGTTTTTTTTGTTATAAATATATTCGTTATATCAATCAGTTCTTTTGCACCCTGACTCATATAAACTGGAATATTCGGATGAATATAATCAAGAAATCCGTAATGATCGAGATGGGCATGAGAGATAAGAATCCCATCGATAGTTTTCTCTTCATTTTCATAAAGACCCTTTACGCCTGGCAGAATATTTAATTGAACAAGTTCTTCCCGAGTTTTGCCTTCAATACTTTTAGAATCAAAGCGCTCCCCGTCACTACCGACAAGCGGCATTCCGAAATCTATAAGGATTATAGAATTCCCGGTCCGAACCTCAACACAGCTTCCTCCTATTTCTTTTGTGCCGCGGTGAATTGTCAAATTAACCATAAATATGCCGATTTCCTTTAGTTTTTTTAAGTAGCGAACAATCATAGCAAGGCTTACCAAAATAATAACATCCAAACGCTATTTTGTGGATCCGATTATAAAGCATACTCGAATTATTATCTATCCATCGCTGTTTACAATCACCAAACAACAATAATGGTTTTGTTTCAATTTGGTATCTATCAATATTGTCAATTTCTGAAATAAGCCCTTCGGGCAATATGCCCAGGTTGTGTTTTATTTCGTACATCTTAATATAGTACGCCTTTAAAATCTTTTTGTTTTTCAATAGATATTCTTTGTAATTTTCCAACTGTTCCTCAATATTATCTTTTCCGGTAGAATACAACCTGGAGTCTCCTATGGTCTTAACTTCGATAAATACTATCTTTTTGGCAATCACATCCAGCCTGACAAGATCTATTCTTATTGTACATTCCTTTCCGTTTTTCCCTTCATATGTATCCATAATTTCAGCGTCAATGAAATACGGGTCTTTTTTTATGAAAGTAAATTGAATACCTTTCTCGGAAGTTTTCCCAAAATGGTTACTTATTTTATTCTTGATACCTTTGAGCTTCTCTTTACTAAAATTATCTATTGAATCCGTTTTCAGTCCAGATTGCTTAAAGCCTATATTTAGGTCAATCTCATACTGTTTGTAACTACTTTCCTTCAGGGGGATATACTCATTATGAATAGCGCCCTGAAAGTCTCCTCTTTTCGAAAGAGATAAATTGCGAAGAATCGCACCTCCATTGTAATACACATCTATATGATTATTCTTTCTGACATGGATGCTAAGATCTTTGTCTCTTTTAATGTTTTCCCACCAGATATAATTTCCATGGCGCAATTTATCAAACAAAGGATTCTTCTCGTCCAACCTTTTCATGTCATCCCCTTTTTTCCATCCTCACTAATGAGTGTTTTTATTTCGCTGTAATCATCGCATTTACTTTTTATTATATATTGACCAAGAAACCTCCCCCCCTCCTCCATTTTCATTTATCAATTTATTTCCTTTGGTAATGCGATTGCCGTTATCTCAGTTCCACTAGGCAGGGTTTTCTTGCCTCCTTTATCGTTAAGCAATTTGACGACCTTGTTTTCTATGGTATACGCCTTGGCATGAATGTTTCTATATTTCGTCAACCGGAATTCCCATGTTTTCACGTGTGCCTTAACCTCTTTCGTAAGATGAGCGTACAGCTCCTTTGTATCTTCCAGGATATTCTCTATGCCATTACGGAAAGACGGACTTTGTATATAGTCCAGGACAGCATTAATTGTCGCGTTCCTTTTAGCCTTGGTCAGCTTAAGTTTTGATATACTCATTATGTGTTCACGTAATATGGTTATCAGCACAAGCGCCCCGGACGGGTGAATAATAACAATGCCTTTTGAGCTGGAAAACCCAAAATCATCTTTTGCCCTTTTAGCATTAGTAACCAGTATCGCGTAATCGGCGTTGCGTTGCTGTTTGGCGGCAAAAGCCTGGTCAATATACTTGTTCTGGAACGAACTGACTTTTTTGAGCTCATAGACTATAACCCCTACGTTATAAGACTTTTCACGCACATAATGGACAATATCACCACCCTTACCTGTATGTTTAAACTCATCATGGGGAAACATCTTCTTTAGTTTCTCCAAAAACACACCTTCTTCGAGAAGACCGAGCATTTGAGGAGTTTGGTTTTTTTTAACCTGCTCTTTAAGCAACTTGATCTTTTTATCGGCTTTATTGAGATCTTTAACACTTTTGCTCTGCAGAGAAGAAAACTGCTTGTTAAGTTTAGTGTACCTATCCATTTGTTTATTCTTTTCTTTAGCAAAAACAGTTTTCTCTTTTTCAATCTTTTTCTTCTCTTTCTCAATAACAGTTTTAGCGCTTAATTCAAATTTCATCTTAAGTTTTCTCTCTGTTCTCCTCTGATCAGTCTGTTGCCGTTTCATCAGCCTGTTTGTCTCAACCGTCAGCTTCTTCTCGAAAGACTTGCGAATATCATTCTGTTTCTTTTTAAGATCGTCTCTTTCTCTTTTTATTTTGAGCAAAAAAAACTTCTGCTGAACATCTAACTCCTTTTTCATCTTAGTCTGTTCCTTCTCAATCAGCTTTTTCTTTTCAACCTCAAACTGCTCCTTCAACTTCAGCTCTTTCTTTCTAAGCTCCTGTTCTTTTCTCTTCAGAACCGCCAGTTTTTGTTCTTTTTCCTTCCATATGCCCGTAATTTTTTCATATAAAGTTTTAGTAACTTCCTGCTTGCATAGCGGACAATAAAATTGTGACATCCTTCCTCCCTATTATTTAAATACAACCATAGTCCAAAAATGAAATACGGTTTTTATCTGAAGAACTTCTTTCTTGAGCTGTTTTTCATACCCACAAATGTGTTGATAGTACATAATTTTAAAATTCAAATTTTTCCCTTATGAGCTCTTTTGCTTCCCTTCTTTAATGATTATTTGCCCATCTTTTTTGTATAACACCAAAGTTTCATAGTTGACCCTGCAATAGTCATGCACAAAACTTTTCCCACTGGACATTGCGTTTGGAATAAAGCTTTGCCAATTCCCCTTACCTGTGCAATTTAAAAACGATATATAATTAACAGGATATTCCTTGAATTCCTCCGTCAGCAATTTAAGAAAAAATGGAAAAATATCGCTTTTTTTGAACTTGTTCCTATAATCTTCCTTGGCATCTATAAATTTACCGTTTTTCAGTTCATTCAAGGCTTCTACTTCGGTTGTAACATATAAGTGTCCCCTCATATTTCTGGAAACAGTTTGTCTTGCTTTTTTTTGTTTTTTTTCACTCTTGGTGGAAGATTTACTATTTGAAAAGCTTTTACCGAATACGAGTGGTTTTCCAAATTCAGCAGCTATTTTATCAATCATTTCTCGAGCTTCTTTTTTTATGTAAGTCCAACCGGGAGTTCCGGGGACAACATAAACCTTTTCGGCCTTATCTTTATAGTAGCTGCCAACCAGATCATTTGTCCTCTTTCCAAGAATAACTATCGTTCTTGGCTTCAGTATTTTGATCTGTTTGGAAACAACTTTTTCAAAAGATTTTTGAAAATATTCCTGTGAAAGATCCGATGAATTATCGCCTCTCGTTCTATATGGAATAGCGTTAATGTAAGCGTGGTTATCAGCAGAACAGGTCGCTTGTAATATAGCACAGATATGTTTACTTAGTCCGTTCCAACTTCTCTCCGACACATACGCCACATCATTTAGCTTCTCAAATGCTTCGTAAATCTCATCTGCTTTAGCTATTTTAAATTTATACATGGCCTTGTATAAAGCGTGATCGCTTGCTGTACGTGAATCTTCATCTCCACCTCCAGCCGGATTAAGTGCCATAATTAGCACCCCTTTACTCGGGATATACTCTCGCGTAACAAGCCCCGCAAACATGACCCTTGCGTCATCCTGTTGTTTGAGGGGGATAGGATCGTTTTCTCCAAAAATCTCACTTCGCTCAACTTGAACACATTTGTTAAAAACATCCGCTAAATGTCTGCGAAAAACTTTATTATTCATTATTGCTCTCCTTCTGATTACTTTGGTGAACCTAACATGTACGACTATTTGCCACAAACAATGTACCATATCATGGCGACAAAATCATGTTGCGATGGGAAAAATACAACACTTATTCCACCACAACTTCGAAAAAAACTTCAGGGCTTGACATTTGACACAACCTGAAAAAACTTTAGGGTCAGCACCCAGACTTTGTCAAATGTCAAGCCCTGATAATATGTGAGATATAAATGGTGATTCCAACGTTACATTTGTTAAAATATATCTGTCAAAGGATAACAATTAACAAAGGAGGAATCACCATGTATTATGTCGGATGTGATCTACACAAGTTTTCAACGTATTTTTATGTTGTTGATAACAAGGGTAAATGTATTCTCCATAGAAGTATACCAAATGAGGCAGCT
>Ga0208325_1000163_pt1 | contig 18358 bp, 28 predicted proteins | sample PL_2010_330m_FD_185486 | JGI IMG/M metagenome (GOLD analysis project Ga0208325, IMG submission 185486) | Freshwater microbial communities from Powell Lake, British Columbia, Canada to study Microbial Dark Matter (Phase II) - PL_2010_330m... | ecosystem: Environmental > Aquatic > Freshwater >...
CGGATTCCAACCGATAGTCCCCGCAGGACCGCCCAAAGCTCGCTCGCTATTCACGCGTCTAAGTTCCTCTTTCCCGAAAACATAATATTTGTCCGCATCACGCGCAACCTTCACAACCGGAAATATCTTATCCGCTACAAACTCCGGGTTTTGATAATGAACCGCCACATTACTCAATGGCACGCTTACATGTACTTGTCCAATCGAATCTGGCATTTCCTACACCTTTCCTTTCTTATTTCATCACACCTACTTAGACCTTTCTTCATCTCCCCTCTCAAGAGGGGATTAAGGTGTGTGTATATATGTCATTTTAATTAATACAGACTATTCAGCCAAAAGATCGGTCTGGTCAAGTATCAACGGCTCATACTCTATGATGTCGCCGCTAACGCCAGCTTCCTTCGCCTTGCCAACGATGCCTTCCGATGCACCGGCTGTATATGCCTTCGCCGTTCCGTCTGTCCCTGCCGCTACTAGATAGTCGTTCGCAGTCACAGTGCCTCCGAGCTTAATCTTCTCAACGCCGCCATTTGTGGCAACGCATACGGTTACGCCCGTCCCGCTTTCCGGCTTATTGACGCTCGTGCCAAGCACATCGCCTACACCTGCCGCGCCCGGTAATGCGCATCCATTCTCAGCAGTCCCCTGAACGACTATGCAGTATTGCGAACTCGACAGATCCGCCTCCGATATATAAGTCTCCCTAGTTCCCGGTATTGTCCCTGTTCTTGACATTTTCCTAACCTTCCTTTCCTATATCCCCTCTTGAGAGGGGATCAAGGGGTGTGTTGCCCCTTCATAAAAAGGGTATTCTCTAATCCCCATATCTTATATCGCTATCATCCGGCTCATAGCTCTGCGCCACTATATCGCCAAGATCGAATATAAACCCGAAATCTTGGGTTGACGATTTCACCATGTCTCCCGGACCGCTTACCACAGTTCCAGACGAATCAAGCAAATTCTCACCAGCTTCAAGCCTTTTCAAAAGACCATCTGCCATATCGTGATATTTATCTATCCACTCGTATGTTCCGTCCTGCACCTGTGACCCATATTCGTATTTCAATACACGATAGCAGGCTTCGTATTTCGATATAATAGCCACTATCGGTGGAGTTGTAGCAAACGGCACATCATAGCCGGCGTTTTTCAATCTCATGTCAATCTCGTTGTCAACATCTGTGATATGTCCAGTTATTACAGTAGTGTTGGTATTCTCCAATTTTTTATGTAATGCCAAAACATCCGCCGCTACACTATATGCCATTTCACTATACTCCTATCCGCCTATAAGCACATTCACCTGTGAATTACCCACGACTAAAGTCGAGGGCTTCTTGTTTCAACGAAGGGCTAACAGACGAAATCTGTGAACTCCCTTCTCCACAAGCGTTAGGTTTGGGCTATTCCAGCCCTACCGAATGTTAGAATATTTATTTTCATGTTTATAAGTATATCACAATCCTTATAAACTAATATTTCTGTATCTGCGATTCATCACCATTGGCGCGTTTTGTAGCGATTGCCATCGCCTTGTTATGAACCTCGATACCATCATATTCCTCAGTATCCTTGATCTCGCCGAACTTCTTTACTATATCCTCTTTTGATGCACCATCGCCATTTGTGTCCCCTACCGACTTGGTTTTTTCATCAAATTCTACCATCATCGGGAACTTCTCAACGATGCCCTTCATGATTGCAAGGTGTGTCTTCTCGACCTCGACTACCTGTCCGCTCTCAGTCTTTTCCGAAAATTTCACAACCTTTTTGTCATCAAGGTCAAGCATCAAAGCCGTAAGTTCTGACTCGAACACTGGCAAAATCTTGCCTCCGCCCTTCATCTTTTCCATAAACGTTGCGATCTCGCTCTGTTTGCGTTCTTTCAAAAGGTTCGCTGTTGCAGATGCCGCCATACTCAGTTCCTTATCCAACTGCTCTTTTTCAGCCTTGATCTTGTCCGATTCAGCCTTAGCCTCCTCAAAAGCCTTCTTTTGTTCCTCAAGTTCCGCCTTTGCTTTCTCTGCTTCAGCTTTTTCCTTTGCGATTGCCTCGTCAAATTCTTTAGTGTCTTTTCCTTTTTCCTCAGCCATTTCGTCAACCTCCCTGAAATACATCCTCGTTTCAGAATTCTCGTTATAAAGCGCCACTACATCGGGGAGAGTCTTGACAGCAGGTATATCGGCGCCAAGTAACGATACCGCCGCAAGCGCCTTGCCCAATATATCCTTCCCCTTCTTGTAATTTATATATAACTCTGCCGAAAATCGCTTATAGCTTCCGGCATTGATTATTTCCCCGACCTTTTTCGGAATATTCTTTATGTCTGCGAGCAGTTTTGCGCCTTCACGCCTAACACCTGTCACCCAACCGATAGAAGGCATCCCTTTCGTCAAAAATTGCTTTTGATCATCCTCGCTCATGTGTCCGATCTTCAATGGGGGTTTTATCTCGCCCTTCAGTGCCTCGAAGTTTGCAACGATTTCGTCAAGGTCGTCTTCCGTATATTCATCACCGTTATGCGTCCCCGCCTCAAATATCGGGAATCCCAAAATCTCGACAGTCTCAAGCTCAAATATCTTCTTTACCGCTTCCTCTTTCGTCTCGACTTTAATGCCAAGCCACTCCAGCAACGCCTTCTGCGGCTCTTCTATTCTCCCCTCTTGTGAGGAGATTAAGGGGTGTGTTTCCTCATTGACAACCTTCACATTAACCTCAAGCTCAACAGGCGTTACATTAGAAAATTTAATATTCCCGTCTTCGTCCTTTGTCCAATTAGCCTTCCAATATCCATTTTTTTTGCCACTACGTTCAACAATGACATAATCGTTAAATGTGCTATACACATAAAGATAATCTTCCGGTTCGTTGAGTTCATTACCAAATGAACCACCAAAAAGCTCATTGCGACGAATAGCCTGATAAAGTTTTGTACTAAGCTCTTCATTGCTTCCCGGAATATCCTGCATCTCTTTTTTCTGGGTAATGTTTAACTCAATATCCACCTCTTTTACATTTGAAAAGGCGATTTTCCCGTCTTCGTCTTTCCAACCAGCCTGATAATAAATAGGCTTTTTGCCACTACGAGCAACGACCAGCGATTTATCAAAGACTGCATAAACCCAACAATATGGTTCTCTCATATCTTCAATTACAGCAAAAGCTCCACCAAACAACTCATTTTTGCGTACAGCTTCCTGCAATCTTGTCCTAAGTGCCTCATAGCTTCCCGCCAGTTCCTGCATCTCTTTTTTTGCAACGACCTTCCCGTTGTTGTATGCCTTACCCGCCTGTTTCGCTATCCGCTTCCCAATAACCTCCCATTCCTTTTCCGTATATCCACCGTCTTCCCTCTGTCCGTCATGGTTAAAATACCCAACGGCGGGTGTGATATGTTTTTCATCAATGGGATACCGATAATTTACAGGATCAGCAAACATGTCATCAGCAACATCCTTATACTCAGATGGCTTGCCAACATTTCCACCCTCTTTTATGCCGATCCCATATTTCTCGGATCGTGCCTCCATTGCTTTCTTCGCTTCTTCATTATCCACCTCGCCCATCTCCTTTTTCTCAAATTTGGGTATCTTAATACTCCCCGGCGTCTTGTCATACTGCTGATGGCATGACGAACAAAGCATGACGTAATGCGTCCTGTCGTGCTTATGCTTCATCCCATGCCTCAAAGCATATTGATATGTCTTTGATGTCCCTTCACAATCAGAATTCTCGCATTTATCAGCCTTGCCAAATTTGGCTTCCAGCCGCATGTGAATGGCTTTATAATCGCCTTTTAGGCTATCATCTTTTAGCTCATTCTTAGCAACAGCCATCACACACCACCTTTTGAGGCTGTCAAACCCTATCCCTCATACATTATAATAATCTTAAAGCTAGAGGGCGTCGCACCCTCCTTAACGCCTATCGTCCCATATATTGACTTGCCATCGTCAATATTCACATAAGGCACTTCCGTCGAGTCATAGCTCGCAGCGTCTGACGCTACCGTATCATCCGTCCATGTGTCCTCATATATCTGAGAATATGACGCTTCCGATGGATCCGTTTCCCTGTGATATTCAGCAAATAGCCTCGCACACCATATTGTGCTTTCCGTAGGAGCAACGATAATCCGTTTTATCTTAATCCTGCTTGGGACGCGATCACCTTCACCAATACCACTACTATTCATATCGTTTGTGATCGTGAAGTCCTCATCAGCGCCCCCCTCCACATCCTCAACCAATACGCTTGCGATCCTAAAAGCCTTTTCGCCTATTCTGCCCATAGCTTATTCTCCTTATGTCTTTGTGAATTACCCACGACTAAAGTCGAGGGCTTCTTGTTTCAACGAAGGGCTAACAGACGAAATCTGTGAACTCCCTTCTCCACAAGCGTTAGGTTTGGGCTATTCCAGCCCTACCGAATGTTAGTATATTTATTGAGGCGTTTATGTCTCTGTCATGGTTAGTGTTACATTCAGGACACAACCAAGACCTATCCTTTAGAGTGAATAACACGGACTTAAAGCCCGATCATGCCCTGCGCTCATCAAAAACCCCTCCAAACCCACGATCAGGGCTAACATTCGGCTTCTCAGATACGCTGTATTGCATATTGCTTGTTACAGCGACCCAAATACATCTGCAATTATACCCAGCAGGCAGTCTCCAAATACTCAATATCGGGTCTTTTTTGGCAAATATCTTTCCGTCCATCGCCGCATGATTCGGGCGCGTCCTGCTGTCCAATATAGCGTTATACTGCAAAGCAGGGACAAAAGCGTCAACATCCGGGTCATTATACAACTGCCATCTACCAATATTATATATCTCGCCAAAGTTCGTCCTCAATATTGTCTCAGCATGATATGCCGCTATCGGCTCGCCTGTCTTATCAACCGCATACGCAGTTCCCGTATATTGTATATTTCGCTCCTGAAGATTAAACACAAACTGGTCAACAGACCACCCCTGATCAACCGCCTTGACCAAAAGCTCCTGCATGGATGCCAATATATCTTTCTCTATAATACCCGCAATAGAGAAAGCCTTAGTCTTTTCCCGATCGGTCATAGCCTTAAACTCGTTCGGTCTGACCAGTATCTTCTTTTTCACCCAATATTCAAGAGCTTCTTTCGGTGAAAACGTTTCGCTAGACGCATCGGCGAATGACAGCTTCAAAGTCTGTCCAAGCGATTTCTCGACTTCATCTTTTGCGTCAGCCTTGCCCAAAAAATACGCCCATACCAGCTGATTCAGCATAGCGTCTTTTATGGGCTTGGGATTGATAACGATCTCCTGTATCCCTTTATAGCTTTTACCCTCGATGATCTTTTTTCTTCTTACCTGTTTCCCTATATCTTCAATGATGCCCTCAACGCCGGTCTTTATCATTTCCCTGCCATCAGACACCCAATCTTCTATGCGCTGTTCAAGTCTCTGCGGAGTAACCCCGCTCGCTTCCTCATATACCGTCAGTTCACGATATTTGCCTTCGGCAAAACTCTCTTTATCTTTGCCATTCCCGCGAATGCGGGAATCCAGTTCCGTTTCCTGTTTCCCCTCTTGAGAGGGGACTAAGGGGTGTGTTTCCTCATACCTCGACGTCTCAAAAGCCCCGCGCTTCGCTGTCTTGCTATCGGTCATCGGAAGCTCCAGATAATCCCTTATCCATGGCTCTTCTGCACCTACAAGTCCCGCCTTGATCAATATACCCATTATCCGCGCCCTTGCCTCTATATTATCCTCATGGAGCGAATCAAACTTGAATTTCGGATACCGTTCTACGCTAAAGTTGTAATCCACAAGACGCTTGATCAACTGCTCATACATCAGTTCTTCTTCTATGTCAGTTCCCATCTGGTCAAGGACAAACATAAATACGTCAAAATGCTTTTTCCCTAGTGCGTATGAACCCGGTCCCGTTGTCTGCGTATATCCCAAAAGATCAGGACACAATATCCCTCTTGCGATAGACTTGTTATGAAATTCTATCGCCTGTTGAAACACCTCATGCCCGGTTGATGTGTTTTGCCTTATGTCTATCTCCATCGTGTCCGGGATAGTGGCAATCGTACCGATCCGCATTTTCTTCAATACCTCAAAAAAATCATCTCTTTCATCTTTCGGCGTTCCATAAGGATACCATCCGATCATCAAAGGAGCGGGGTATCGTTCCAACCACATGTTCCAAAACTTTATCAGCACATCCTTGGACCAGTACGACCGATAGATCGCCTTCATGTCCGATGTGCCATAAAAATTATCAAATAGCTTCTGATACGAATATACAATAAATTTCTTAGGGTTAAGCGGAATCTGTTGTGCGCTTATAGTCTGCACAATAGCCTCAAGGTTATCATGCTCGTCAATCTTAAAATCAAAGGAATGAGGCTTCCTCGTCTTGAGCGCTTTAAGCCCGATAAGCCCCTTATAGTTCCCTTTCTCGACGATCTTCCAGACTATCTCAGTGATGCTATATCCATAATCAAGTGCGCTGAGTATCTCCTTCAAGTCACCCTCAATCGTGCCATCCATATCAAGAAGCGTCCACTTGACAAACTCCGCTATTTTTATATCCTCAGCAGAATTGCTCGCCGGCACAATGTCCCACGGCGTTGACAATCTTGCAAATTTCTTTGTGCTGAGGACTGCTTTAACCTGATCGTCATTCCGCATATCGTCATATACTTTCAACCCCTTACTGCCTACCAAGCTATCAGGGTTATAATCAACGATATGCAGTTGCTTAAAAATATCTGCCCGCGAAGTAGAAACCTCGCCCATTTGCGGCTCAACATCATCAGACGCAAACACACTCAGAGCTTGCCCTTGTGAGTCAGGCAACTCAGCCTCACGCTCAACGATGGGATTGGTTATAACATGCTTCGATGGTCTCACATCCGCCCCTTCAAGGGACATATGCGTTGTTATATCCTCATTTCCCTGACGGGCATCACCGTGTTCCATTAGATCAGCTCTCAACTTTTTTCCTCTCTTTTATGTCATAATTATGCCTTCATATATATATGGTTAGTAATGCCCCGTTTTTTCCAAGAACTTTTTTTGTCATCAGTCATTTTTTGCGAAATATCTTGACTTCTGCCATGATCTGTTGTATCATATCAACCTGCATGTAAGACAAAAAGGAGGTATATGTATGTCAGCAAGAATCATTTCCGTGACAAACCAAAAAGGCGCAATAACAATCGTTGAAGAAGATGAAGTAGTAGTTAAGGTTTCGTCTATTGAGATATGAAAGTGAGGTTGGGGATGATCAATAGGGGGTTATACACAAGCAACAAGGATGAATACGAGACTCCACAATGGTTGTTTGATTTATTGGATCAGGAGTTTCATTTTACGATTGATGTATGTGCTGATCTATGGAATACGAAATGCCAAAGATTTTTTGATAAAAATACTGATGCACTTAAACAGGACTGGACTGGTGAGACATGTTTTATGAATCCCCCTTATGGCAGAGAGATTAGTAAGTGGGTTGAGAAAGCCAGTTTAACCGCTAAAAGCGGAGGCACGGTAATCGCACTACTTCCTGCCCGGACAGATACGAGGTGGTTTCATGATCATTGTTATGGCTTTCCTATAAGGTTTATCAAAGGGCGATTGAAGTTTGGAGGAAATGGGTCTGCTCCATTTCCGTCCATGGTAGTTTTTTTTGATTGTAATAAAAGTGGTTACAAAAGGTATAGTACAATATAGATAGTATAGAAAGCGAGGTTAGGGATGTTAACTAAACCAGAGGACATTTGCGTGAATCGTGAGACGGCAGAAGCCCTGCACGATGCGGGGGTTGTGGTGGAGAGCTACTTTCATTGGGTATTATATCCAACGGGTAAGTGGTATTTAATAGGCAATAGATATTTTGAATATATCAAAAATAGATGTTCTTTTTCATGTTCCGCTCCGACTGCGGGGGAGTTGGTTAATGGAATTGGGCATATTGATATAAATTTAGTTTTTCATTATGGGAGTATCAAAGGATGTGCATGGAACAAGTCAAAACTCATGTTCGTTGAAACAACATGGCATAAAAAGCTGTGTGAGGTATATGCCGATATTAGATTAAAGCTAAAGGAGGCTGGCTATGAGTGTGGAAAATAAGGAATATACATACACGGGTGTAATGCGTAGTATTGATGATGGAATGTTAAGGTGTTATAGAACTAAAAAAGATATTCCACTGCAGGAATGTATGAAATGTGCTTGGTTTAATGGTTTCCGCAAACGAACACATCCAAAATTCAATGACCATGTGTTTTGTAAATATCAATCAGATGACGAAAAGGCTTATATGGAAGCTATCAAAAACCACAAATGCCCTGATTGTGGTGAAGAGTTAACAGATTATCTAATTAAAGATGGCGCGCATAAAGGACATGGACGGATTGTATGTAATAACTGCCAAAAGACTGTTGTGATGATATAGGGAGGCTGGCTGTGAATGCTATCCCGAATATCTATTTGATGGCTCAAGCGGTGACGAAGGTGCGTTGGATGTCGTTGAAATCAGAGCATTGCTAAAGAAGGTGCAGAATGAAAACACCGAGATGACATCATGAGTGATAGCTGTGCTATTTTGTTGTTGACATTTTATCTGTATTATATTAAAATACAGACAGGAGGAATTAGCATAACATGAAAATATGGAATGAGGTTTGGGGCGTATTGGACGTTTTGTTTGAAACCGAATGTACCATAGATAGAGTTTGCATCAGCAAAATGGGTATCAACGTGTGGTATATGAGTGTTTATGATCATACATTATGGAGGTATGAAATGAGTCTTAAATTAAGAGATATTGTTGAGCCGTATTTTGCGCAGCAATGGAACCTGAAGACTATGAACGTTCCCCTTGCATGGCAATTCGGGTATGGGAAGGACGTCGTTGTGGGCATCATTGACTCAGGGCTTGATGGAGACCATAAGGACCTTGGAGGTGATGGGCTTCTTTATATAACCGCAAACGATTCCGATGCTGCGAAACTCGCGAAATATGAGCCAGTGATGGAGTCTATTCGCAAGGGAGAGCATCCCAAGATACTGCCGGGTTGGAACTTTCTCAGAAATGATGATAATACCTATGATCTATTCAGGCATGGGACGTATCTTGGCGGCGTTATGTGTGCCGAGATTGACAAATATGGCATGGCTGGTGTCGCTCCTGAATGCCGGGTAAGACCTTATGTCGTGTGTGATGCCAAAGGGCGTGTTGAGCAGGCTGACCTTGCGAAAGCTGTCTGGAGGGCTATTGATGATGACGTTGATGTTATCAATATCTCTCTTGCGTGGGGCGGCGATCAGGATAAGGGGGCTACGGAAGCCATTTATGAAGCGATTAGACAGGGCATTATTGTTGCCGCCGCAACAGGTAACAATAATATCGGGACGGTGTATTATCCGGCGAGATTAAAGGGCGTTATTGCAGTCGGGGGGTGCAATTCGGTCGGTGAACGATGGGTGCATAATTTTATCAGAGGCAGCAACTTTGGAAAAGAGATGATATGTCTGGCGCCGGGAGCTTCGCAAATATCCACGCAGTATATGAGGTCGCGGTTCACTAATGTTGATGGAACATCCATGGCGGCTGCAAACGCTTCGGGCGTGATGGCATTGGCAAAGGGAGTGGATCGAAGCATCACGAATGCCGATGTTATCGGTATGCTTTCGGAAGGCAAGGTCGGCGAGCTTGAGTCGGGCTACGGTGTGCTGGATGCTTATCGGTTCTTGGTTAAGGTGTCTGATGGTGTTAAGCCGAATCCTTTGAAGCTTGCTATTGATGGAGCGTTGGAGCATTTGGTTAGCTTGCAGAAAAGCCTTGTTGGGATCGGGAGGTTGGCAGAGGTTGGGGCTTGTCGTTGGGGTACTGCCAGCACGGACTGATACGCGGTGGTTCTATGACTACTGCATTATGTGGCATTTGAGATTTATAAAAGGTCGGTTGAAGTTTGGAGGAAAGGGGTCTGCTCCGTTTCCTTCGATAGTTGTTGTGTTTTCTGCGAAATATAGATATTTTGATTTTTCATTTATAGAAAAGGAGGAAATATGAATTTAGAAGGGAAAGTTGTCGTATTGATTGGCGACGCAGATGTGATCGGTGGATTGTTAGGGTTGGGTGATGGGATAGGAAACACACCCCTTAGTCCTCTCTCAAGAGGGGAGGTAGTTGCCTCTAAGCATGTTGATAGAAGTGCGGGGATTGATAATGTAGCAGAGGAGGTCGTCAAAGACTATTTGCAGGAAAAGGACGATACAGAGAATGCCGACAACGAAAAGCTTGTGCCTGTGTATTGTTCCGGCTGTGATGTGTTCTTTAAGGAAGCCGATGATGTAATAACCTTTGACGTCAAGTATGTTACAGGCACTATTCAGCGAGAATACTGGCATGTTGATTGTGTCCCTGATGAATGGGATAACGAAATATATGCAAAAGTGACAGAAGTTGTGCAGTTGAAAGGGAAAGATTTTCCTTATAGCGGTAAGGCGACGGAAGGGGGAACAGGAGAGGCAGGGACAAAATACGATGCCATACTTGATGTTTTGCGCGGTGCCGAGCAGCCGTTGTCGTGTAAGGAGATCGCTGATGCTCAAAACAAATATAAGATTAGTCAGGTATATACAGCCATGACATATCTGGCTAAGCTTAGTGCCGTTGTCAGGCATGGGTCGGAGCATCATTATACATATACGGCAAAGGAGTAGGGAATGAAATTTGAGTATGAGGGAAACCCATATACATATCCGGCGAGGGTTGCGCAGATGCGGGCTTGTGTGCCTGAGTTTTTTGATGTGAAGAGGTTGCTGAATGTCGGAGTGTGTCCGGGGCGGACTAGCTTTCTTGAGTTTTTTGCGAATGACGCTGAGACCCTTGTCGTGAATTTGGAAATATATGAACCGTTTAGTAAGCAAGTTGCGGAGCAGATACCACAATTCGGATATATACTAGGTGATGCGCGGAAGGTGGATACGCTGGTTGGGGCTGACTCATTCGATGCTGTCCTGTGGTTTCATGGTCCTGAGCATATTGATATTGAGGACTTGAAGCCGACTTTGGAGAAGCTTGAGCGGATCGCACCGTTGGTTATATGCGGATGTCCATTTGGAATATACCATCAGGATGGAGGCGACCACGAGATACATAAGTCGCATCTTTACCCGGGGGATTTTTTGGGTCTTGGATACGAGGTTTCGACTTTGGGCGAGCAAGATACTGAACTAAGTAATTTGCTTGCATGGAAGCGGAGGGCATAATCATCTATAAGCGAGGCATTTTATATGTGTGAAAAAAAGAAGGAACTATGCGAGATTTGTAAGGAAAAAGAGGGGAAGGGCTTTATCATTGTTGGGGACAATGCGGAGTGTATATGGGTGTGTCCCGAATGTGCTGAGAAATATCGTGGTTTGTGATGGATAATAGCTTTTATGAGTCAAATAAGGCGTGGGTCGAAAATGGAGCCAAGCGATTGACCCGTAAGCGTCCTGAGATATATGAGGATGTTGTTCAGGACTTATGGGAATGTTTGTTCAAAACCAACGATAGGGCATCAGCATATAATGACGTTAGAAATATTATATTTGGCGGAAAGGTGTATATGAATTCTGCGGAAAGGGCGAGAGAAAGGAAATATGAGGATATTCAGCCTGTCTGTTTTATTCCTAAGATGCGAGAATTAACATTAGGTGATCTGCGTAAAATCCTTAGTGATTCGGAGGTAATGATCGTCTGGATGCGGTATTGGCAAGATATGAAATTAAGGAGCATTGCTTTTGAGTTGGGTCTCAGCTATGAGACTGTCCGAACTTGTTTGTCGAAGGCATTGCAGAAATTGCGGAGAAAATTGGATATGGGATAGTTGTGGTGGGGGCTGGGGAACCGTCTCGTATATCACAGAGTGCGGACATCTCGACTAGCCATGAAGAAAGCAAGGTTTCTGGGCAGAAACACACCCCTTAATCCCCTCTCAAGAGGGGAGATAAAGAGAATCTCTTTGATGTAAGTCCAGCTATGCTGGCTATCTCTGCTTGACCCCAGAATCCCATGACTTTAGTCGTGGGAGTATGTCAAAACATTCTTTGAATCTAAGTTCAGAAATATAACAAGATAGAAGATATGCACGATGTCTATATCTATCACGTTCTTCCTCTAGTTTTTCAATAGATTGCCTTGCCATAGATGATCCACTATGAATACAACTATAATCTTCTAATTCCATATTAGTCGCCATCCTCAGCCTCGCTTTCCTTACCACCGGTCAGCGTCAACCCGAACGCTTTAAGTCTGACGATAATAGCATCTATGTCCTTGTCAACCAAAAGCTGCTTGGGGATGTATAAGTGGAAATGAGCTCCACGCTTCGTCTTATTTGAAGAAGCGGATACTCTACGCACTTTTTTCTTCTTTTTATTTGTTATTTTTGGTATATAGGCGATCTCCCCTACGATCTTTTCTTCGGTTACTAATTCATTGCAAGCATCAATAGTGTCCTCTAACGGATAATTGATCGCTTGAGCAAAATCAAACCATGTAGGAAACCATTTTTTGTCATATCTATTCTCATAAACATACAAGATGTGGTTTTTAATTTCATCAAGATATGCCCTTCTGGATTCATCCATCATCAACCCTCGCTTTCTATATTCATAAAATGTTTCAGGCAATATTGCCAATCTTTTGTCTCCTTTTCTGGCATAAACCCAGTTATCGCATACACCGGCTTGCCATTGAGTTCCAACCCCTTGACTTGGTAATAACTCGGATAAAGCCCGTTTGGCACTTCATCAGAACCCTTTATCTGATATATAATGTCGTCAGTCGGCATCTTCACCGGCACAAACGTGTCTGGTCCCTTCCTTGTCCAGAAGGTAAGCTCACATTGCTGGTCAAGGTGGTCAAGTGTTATAGTTGTATTTGGTGTTTCTTTAATCTCTTGAGACACTATCAAATCCTCAAGATGAATTATCTGTAATGAAATTATTACTAAGCAAGAGCCGATCGCCAAAATAACGATAATAGAAGAAACACACACGATACCTGTTAGCCTGTTTTTAAGCTCCCAGTTCTCCATTTACGCCTCCTTTATTACTATAACGTCAAACCACTCACCGATTAGCGGTGAGTAATAATCCAACTTATCACCATATCGCCCCTTGCGAGTGCGTATTGTGCAAAATGGAATCCCCTTATCACCAATAAAAGTAAGCTGAATTAGTTCCCCTTTTGGTAGAGGATAATGGCAATGTTCTACATCGCCCTCAAAGTCAGTATGTAGCTCACAAGCACAACTATCTGCCAATGTCGCAGGAATATACCTTGTGTCATATTCGATTAGTTCGGGATATAGTTCCTTTGCTTTCAATAGGACAACATCAACAGCCAACAACCTAGCTGACTTTTGCCCCCACGTCTTAACATATTCATGACTGAATTTTATCTTCATCACTTACCCCTCCACATAAAGCCCACGCCTGACTGATAAGCCATGCGCAGGGACAACATCAACATCAACATCAAGCCGATGTTGCGCAGGGCTTCACCTTTAACGTTTCTTCAATCTGCTTGGTCATATCATAAGCCCCACATGCCTTTAACGATCTTAGCAAGACAGGCTTGAATCTGTCACTTAATTTAGATATATTTACTTTTTCAAGCAATACGATTAAACCAGTCTCAACATTCATTTTTTGATTATACACATCATCAAGTGCCTGTTTCACGCCAATAGTGAGCGAATTCATAATTGTGTCGTGATATGGGACTGCGTATTGTGAAACTAATACCTTAATTGCCTGTTGCCGATCAAGTTCCGACATTTCATTTATTGAATCAATTATCTCGTTTATTTGCATTGTGCCTCCTCAAAATGGCATTTCACCATCTGCAATTCTTAAAAATAATGCGTCCATGCGTTGATATATTATAGATACTACATAGAACTTGTCTTTCGGGAATGTCCTTTTACACCTTCGTTGACAATGTTTCCGAACACATCTGGCAATACTCCAAGTGTCAAAAATTCCAATATGCCGGATGACGTTTGGAGTTTCACGAATAACGATATATTTATATTCCGACATCAAACACGCCCCTCTGACAATGGCTTAATCTCAATATCATCACTCCACCAAAGCCATTCATTGACATACTCCCACGACTAAAGTTCGTGGGATTCTGGTATCAACGATAATTGCCAAACAGCCAACCAACTAGGAAACACATGACTACCAATGCCAACCTTAATTACAAACATCAAATAACTCACCCTCACCAAACACATTTTTACAAACCATCGCATTGCCTCCTATCAATATTTCCTACCTATTTCCTACCCAAACGAAAAATATGCCAGATTTCTCGGCTTTTGACACAAAATGTATCATTTAGGTAGGTAATGATTTCCTACCCGAACCAAAATTGATGAATTTGCTACGAATCGCTAAAATGAAAAAATATTTTTCGCGCACCTTAGCCTATGTTCCAGCCGATGCGTTTATAATTTTTCAATCAACCCCCTCCCAAATCATCTACCCAACTCACAAATAAAACAAAAATAATTCCCAACCGGAACATACAACAAATGGCAAATTATTGACCGCTTCTTACCAAACGCAGGAAGGGAACATCCACAAACCCTTTATCCATGCGACCCTACGCACCAACGCCCCATAATATAAATTATGCAGAGCAGTCAATTTCAACATCCTCAAGTCCCAAAAGCCTATCAGTTTCGTTATTATCCCCTTCCGCTATATCGACATCGTTTACTATTTGGTAGAATAATCCCTTTGGCAAATCAGGCGTAGAAACAATTATAAATTTCCCCTCATCGCCAAGTGCGGGCTTTGCCGAGACATAAAACGAGTCTGCGTAGGTGATAAACGCCGCTTCATCCATTAAAACGATGGATGGATTATATGATCGCAGTCCGTTTTCTACCGATGGCAGCCCCAATATGCGTGAATTCCTTCGAGGGAATTGTATCTCCGATTTATTATTTGTCCCACAGGTAGGCTTTAGAAATGATGGCAGGTTATTATACATGAAGCGTGTGCGTGCAACCAATTCGTGCATTTCGGCTTCACGTCTTGATGTGAGAATGGCAAAAGTCCCTTGCCTAAAGATTGCTTGGTGTAATATATACGCAAGGCATGACCATGTTACCATCATCTGTCTGCTTTTATTACATACGATTTTATTTTCTATGTCCAAAATATGGATGAACTCTTGCAGGAAGTCCCAGTTCGGAAATTGGAGTTTCCCTTTGCGAGAGTCAAGCGTGTATATATACGTCTTGATAAAGTACCATGGGTCAGGCTTGCATAGCCTGATTTCTTTTATTTCATTCATCCTCTTCCTCATCCACGTGTGCAAGCATGTCGTCAACATTATACCCGCTATCGCCAACTTCATGTTGCTTAATGTCGTCAGTCTCTATATTGAGATTATGGAATGCAAGAGTAAGAAGCCGAACATGATATGTATTCAGCTCAAGTCCTGTATTCAATGAGGCATATACCCTTACTTTCAATACCTTCGCCAACGAATTAAGTTTTTCGGCTGTATCGTCAATCGCTTTCATCGTTTTAAGGCGGTTATATTGATCTCGAAGTAGCTTAAACGTCATAACGCAGTTATTAATATCAAGGGGCGTAAAGTTATCCCGCCCTGTTACAGTCATGGACAATTCCTCAATGAGAAGTTCAAGCGTAGCCTTCTCAAGCTCAACATCGTCCATATCACTAGCCTCTTTGATACGTTTCTTGTCAGGATATATAGATGTAATTGCAAGGTTCTGCTTATGAGAGACATCAACCAATGCCGGTTTATCAATATCTTCTTCTTTAGGCTTGCCTTTATTTCCCCCTTCTATATCGCCATCCATTTTCTTTTTCCACTTCTCGACATCTTTGGGGTCAAACCAATAGCCCCGCCCTATATGTTTGAAGGAATACCTCCCGAATTTACGCGCTTCACCTGCGTGGTTTCTTCTGCATACATAGTTCAGCTCATGGCTGTTTATGTATTTGCGGACGGTTTCCCAATGCCTTCCAGTTCCCTTCACCACTTCAGGTCCGTTTATAAGCCCATTATAGTTGTTTGGGTCGCCCTCCCATGCCTTTATCCATTCGGTTACCTCAATAGGGTCAAAGAAGATAAAGGTTTTTTTCGTATGCTCATACTTAATATGCGGAAACTTTTGAAGACTCATAAACCGTTCAATGCTATCAATAGAAAAGCCCGAAAACTCGGATATTTCATTTTTGGTGAGATACGACTTCTGCATCTCAAGCCTTCCCTCAACTTTTCCTTTTAAGATAAGAGCCATTGACAGCGGGAATACCGTCTTGTCTTTGAGCTGATAGGCTATCAGAGCGCCTTCGCCTATCCATTTGGCAAAAGCAGCAGCATGGTGGTCAACGTTAGGGTATGCCGCAGAGTTCGCCATCTGAAGCATATCAACCAACGTCTCTTTGGTTACAAACTCCCCCAATGCGATCTCTCTCCGATGTTCCTTTGTCAATTCATTCTCAGCCATACCGCTTGATCTCCCCTCCCTATATAGTAGCCGACCACCAAAGCTAACTCTACGTCCTTAATCGGCGCTTGTTACTGTTATTGTTCCTACCTTTAGTCCTTTACAAATTAGCTGCACCAGATATTCAGCATTATCTATATGTATTATATCTACACCTTTACCAAAGTATTCGCCATTTATTAGATCACGAAAAGTTATCGGCATTGGTATATTGCATTTAAGTGCTTTTGAGTATTCAAATATTCTCCTTGCTTCCTGTTCGTCCATACAGGCTATGTAACCGCCTTGTTCGTAACTTTGTTACAACTTCCGATGGTGAATTCTTTAAGCCACCTAAGCATCTTAGGAATTCTGAGAAAAAACTTAGACGACTCCAACGTTCTGTTGCTCGCAAGATTAAAGGCTCTAAGAACAGAAGAAAAGCGGTCCGTAACCTTCAAGGTTGCCACCAACATATCGCTAACCAAAGACGTGATACATCGCATAAAATAGCCAAACAACTTATTGGTCAATATGATGTCGTCGCTGTTGAAGACCTGAATACACAAGGTCTGGTTAAGAATCATCATCTTGCTAAAAGCATTATGGATGCTTCGTGGAATACCTTCACTCTTATACTTATCGCCAAAGCAGAATACGCTGGACATAAGGTTATAATGGTTAATCCGCGATATACCAGTCAGGAATGTTCGTCCTGTGGTAATATAGTCAAGAAAGATTTGAGCATCCGAATACATAATTGTCCTCATTGTGGTCTAACATTAGACCGTGATGTGAACGCCGCAATAAACATACTTAATCGGGGCTTGGATAGAGCCTTTGCAGCTTAACGTAGTGGGTTACCACATGCGTGCTACAAGAAGCCTCCGCATTTATGCGGGGGAGTTATCACTGAGTGGCTTTCCAGAAAACGTATATATCTCCCTGGCAGAAGCTTATCCCTAATATTGCTCGGGCAAGCGATGCAAATTAGGGATTCATGATGTTGCGACTTTTATTAAGTTGCCCGTTGCGCCATCATCGATGGGCTTATATGTTGCATTGAAAATATCAGGCTTGCATGGGTAAAACTCGCCTTTAATCCCCTTGATTATCCAATCTCCTACACATGCGCGCATAACACCTTCAAGTGTATGAATGAAATATATTGGCGTTGTCTTTTCAAAATCAACAAACGAAGGTACAATTACTGAATCTTTTGAACTAACAAAATCTATAACATCATCAATGTTCTCACGTGTGATCTGGATTGCATCAATTACTACAGGTTTCTTAACATATTTTCCCACGTCATCACTCCTTGCACTTCGCATACGAATGTATCCCTTTATCCTGCCATTCTATTGATAAGTTCCGTCGTAGAATATCCCTTCACCAATGGAATACTAACAAACCTCGCCCCGACCTCTTTTAATGCAGGCAATTCCTTTAAGTCTTTTTCTTGATAGTCACCTCCCTTCACAAATATAGAAGGTTTAACTTTCCTTATCAACTCACCGGGGTCGTCCTCCCCAAATATACACACACCATCAACGCATCGAAGGCTTTTCAGCATATAAACCCTATCACTCTCATTCATAATCGGTCTGGTAGCTCCCTTGAGCCTGCGAACAGACATATCGCTGTTGATGCCGACAATAAGCATATCACCAAGCCCCCTTGCCTGCTCAAGCAACTTAATATGCCCAACATGCAATATATCAAAACATCCAGTCGCCAAAACTAATCCCGGAAACCCCATGTTACCCTCCTTATTATAATATAAGCACTTATGTATATTTTATATTATAATAC
>Ga0208325_1000165_pt1 | contig 18286 bp, 16 predicted proteins | sample PL_2010_330m_FD_185486 | JGI IMG/M metagenome (GOLD analysis project Ga0208325, IMG submission 185486) | Freshwater microbial communities from Powell Lake, British Columbia, Canada to study Microbial Dark Matter (Phase II) - PL_2010_330m... | ecosystem: Environmental > Aquatic > Freshwater >...
TTACTCAGTACCTTTTATCTATGAAGATTTCAGGCCCGGATTCAGGAAATCCCATGAGTCTTCACGCAATATGGGTTTATACCACCAGAAATATTGCGGCTGTATTTACAGTGAAAGAGAGCGGTTTTTAAAAATAAAGACCGTATAAATTGAATCAAAATACAATAGCGTCTTTTGAGCACGATAACGCATGCCTGCCCGAAAGGCGCTATTAAGCAATAAATATGAAAAATATATATATTTTTACAGCATTTTTTATATTGGGCCAATTTGGTCTAACTTCAGCCTGTGCGTTGGAGATCGCTGATCAGATACGGGTATCTGTTGTAAATAATGCGGATAGAATAGAGCTTTCTGTAAAGGGAGGATATAAGATAATATCTTCTGGTTCAGGCAGGCTTCTTGACCAGGGAGATACATTTTTCAACAGGAATATAGAGCCTACGGTTAATGGCATAAGATTTGGAAGTAAATATTTCAACACGAATTCAATAGACATTATAGCCGCAAAAAAGCCCTCCATATATCTCGATAAGCGTCTTTATAAAGGGAGCCTACAAATTATAAAGATAAAAGGGCTAAAACTAATTGCTGTTAATATAGTCAACTTAGAGGATTATGTTAAAGGCGTATTGTACCATGAGGTGTCGCATAGATGGCCCATAGAAGCAATAAAGGCACAGGCAATTGCTTCAAGGACATATGCTTTTTACCAGATTCAGGAGAATATGAATAAGCATTATCATCTTTATTCCGATATAAGTTCGCAGGTGTATAATGGTGTTTACGCGGAGCGTTACAGGACAAATCAGGCTGTTGACCAGACCAAAGGCAAGGTGCTGATGTGGAAAGGTAAGCCAGTGCCTGCTTTTTTTCATTCCACATGCGCAGGCTACACAGAAAGAGCAGGCAGTTTATGGAAGGTGGATTTGCCTCCATTATCCGGATCGGAATGCAAATATTGTAAAAATTCACCATATTTTTCATGGAGCTATGATATTGAGTTTGGCACGCTGGAAGAGGTTTTAAAATCAGCAGGGTATATAATTGACCCGGTGGAGCGTATTAGTATTTCCGGAAGGAACCGTTCAGGAAGAGTGAACAGCGTAGTTATAGAAGGGCATGATTTTTCAGAGGGTATAAAGGCAAAGGATTTGCGTCATTTAATAGGGCCTTCGTTTATAAAAAGTACTAACTTTGATGTTACGGTAAAAGATGGTAAGGCGTATTTCAAAGGAAAAGGCTGGGGCCATGGTGTCGGCATGTGCCAGTGGGGCGCATTTTCGATGGCAAAAAAGAAAAAGACCGCTGAGGACATACTTTTATACTATTATCCTGGCGCGACAATAGCAACCTTAAAGTAAACATTGCACAGGGCGTAAAATGAAACTTGCAGATTTCGATTATGATTTACCGTCTGAGCTTATTGCGCAGCATCCCCAGGAGAAACGGGATGAATCGCGATTGCTATTTTTGCACAGGCAAACAGGCAAAGTAAAGCACTTTATATTCAAGGATCTTCCGGGATTATTAAGCCAGGAAAACCTGTTGGTGTTAAATGATACGAAGGTGTTTAAGGCGCGTCTTATTGGTAAAAGAGAGGGTTTTGAGGGTAGGATTGAGATATTGATTGCTCATAGATTAAGGGACGATATCTATAATGTGCTGGCTAAACCATCTAAAAAGCTCTTAACAGGAACAAGAATAGTTTTTGATGATAAAAGATTAAACGCTGAGGTAACAGGCAGGGAAAATGGCTATACGCAATTACGTTTTAATGTAAACGGATGCTTGTATAATCTGCTGGATGAGATTGGCAGAGTGCCTCTTCCGCCTTATATAAAACGGGATGCTGAAAAATGGGATGAATCCAGATATCAGACAATATATGCTAAAAACCCAGGCGCTATAGCAGCTCCGACAGCAGGGCTTCATTTTACGCGAAGCCTTATGGAGAGCATTAAATCAAAAAAAATCAATGCAGCTTATCTTACTTTGCATGTAGGATACGGAACCTTTAAACCGGTTGTAGAGGAAGATATTCTCAAGCATAGTATGCATAAGGAATACTATGAAATCACACACAAGACTGCAGGCTTAGTAAGCAGGGCTAAGACAGACGGTAAAAAGATAATAGCAGTAGGAACCACTGTCTGCAGGGCCTTGGAATCTGCTGCTATTAAACGCAATGCAGAGTCGTCGACGGATCTTTTTATCTATCCGGGTTTTAATTTTAATATTATAGACGGGCTTTTAACCAATTTTCATCTTCCAAAGACAACGCTTCTTATGCTGGTATCTGCATTTGCCGGAAGAGAAAATATAATGAATGCATATCAGGAGGCCATAAGGCATAAGTATCGGTTTTTTAGTTATGGAGACGCGATGCTTATTTTATAAATATTGATGTCTGAACCTCTGCCTTTGCAGAAATGGTATTTTTGCGGATAATTAACATATAGGCAAAAAAATCCAATTTTCTGCAAAGGCAGAGGTCCAGACAGTTACAAAAAGGGTCTGGCCTTAAAACATCTCCGATTAAATAGGAACGTAAATGTATACATTGCTGAAAAAGGATAAGAGTACAAGCGCGCGGCTGGGAAAGCTTGCTACTGTCCACGGAGAAGTGGAAACGCCCAATTTCATGCCTGTCGGGACAATAGGGGCTGTCAAAACGCTTGCGCCCGATGAAATAAAGGAATCAGGCACGCAGATACTGCTGTCAAATGCATATCATCTCTTATTAAGGCCAGGACCTGATATTATAAGAGAGGCAGGAGGGCTTCACGATTTTATGAACTGGAAAGGCCCAATACTTACTGACAGCGGCGGGTTTCAGATATTTTCACTTGCGCAATTATGCAAGATAAAGGATGACGGCGTTGAATTCCGATCGCATATAGATGGTGCAAAATACTTTGTTACTCCGGAATCCATAGTTGAATTTCAGATGCTTCTTGGCAGTGACATTATGATGGTTCTTGATGAATGCGTGCATTATCCCTGTCAGCGTGATTATGTTGAACAATCCATTAAACTTACTACTGATTGGGCAAAAAGGAGCAAGGAAGAATTTATTTTGTATAAACAAAATAGGTCTTGTCAGCTATTCGGCATAATACAAGGTGGCACATATCTTGACCTGCGCAGGCAATCAGCCGGCCAGATCGTGGATATTGGTTTTGACGGGTATGCTATAGGGGGTTTAAGCGTCGGAGAGCCGCGAGATCTTATGTATGAGGTTCTTGATGTTACTGTTGGATTCATACCTGATGAAAGCACGCATTATCTTATGGGAGTTGGTACTGTAGAGGATATTTTTGAGTCCGTGCAAAGGGGGATAGATATATTTGATTGTGTTGTGCCAACCAGAAATGCCAGAAATGGCCTTGCCTTTACCTCTTGCGGCAAGATGCATATAAGAAATGCCAGGTATAAAACAGATTTTACCCCTATTGATGAAGAATGTAATTGCACCTGCTGCCTTAATTACACCCGTTCATATATACATCATTTATTTAATATAAATGAAATACTAGGACTAAGATTATTGTCGTTGCATAATGTAACATTTTATGCTAAACTAATGAAAAATATCCGCCAGGAAATCAGGGTTGACAGGTTTTTAGAATTTAAAAGTGATTTTTTGGGTAATTACAGTAAAGAGTAATATCGATGTTTTTCCCGCCTTGCTTTGAGAATCAAAGCTGCAGGAAGATGCCGGGATAAATCCGCACTATGCAGTTTACGTTTTTTGCAGTCGCGTAGATTGTGTGCTTACTTAACGCAGGAAGGAGCAATAATATGTTTATACAGTTAGTATACGCAATGGGTCAGACACAGCAGGCACAGGGAGCTGAAGCACCGCACCCCTTGGTAAGTTTAATGCCGCTTATATTGATGTTTGTTGTGTTCTATTTTCTGCTTATAAGGCCGCAACAGAAAAAGCAGAAAGATCATCAGAAGATGCTTACAGAGATTAAAAAGAATGATGAGGTGGTTACGTCAGGAGGTATTCACGGCACCATAGTAAATATAAAAGACAAAACCTATTCTCTGAGGGTAGATGATAACGTAAAGATTGAGGTATCGAAATCAGTAATATCAGTTGTAAAGAAAAAAATAGGCGTTGTAGACGGCGAATAATAATTGGTAGTAGGTTGTAAGTATTAAGTTGTAAGACAGCACTCACTTATAGCTTAATACGTAATAGTTTATGGTTTAGAGCTCATAAAAAATGGGAGCAATACAATATGCAAAAGAACTTAAGATGGAAAGTGTTGTTAATCATTGTAGTGATAGGCCTGTCCATATGGAGCCTGTGGCCGCCGTTAAGCGTAAAGGATAAAGCAGGTAATGTAGTCAGGGAAGGCAGGATAAACTTAGGCCTTGATCTGCAAGGCGGCATGCATCTTGTTCTTAAGGTTGATACTTCAAAACTTTCTCCGAAAGAGGCAGAGGGCGCTCCTGAAATAGCGCTTGAGATTATAAGGAACAGGATAGACCAGTTTGGCGTAAAAGAGGTGTCTATACAAAGGCAGGGAAAAGATGAAATAGTGATACAGCTTCCTGGCGTGACTGACAGGGAAAGGGCTTTGGAGCTTATAGGAAGGACCGCTCTTTTAGAGTTTCGCCTTGTATCGGCTGATCCTGAAAAGATAAAAGCTGCCCTGGATGGAGATATACCAGATGGTTATGAGCTTCTCTTGACAGAGGATAACGAAGATGTACTTGTTGAAAAGCATGCGGAGGTTATAGGGGCAGACCTTACAAACGCGATCGTAAACTTTGACCAGTCTGCGTTCAACCAACCGATTGTATCCATTGCATTTACCAGGGATGGCGCTAAAAAATTTGCGCGCGTAACAGGTGATAATGTAGGCACAAGGCTTGCTATTGTGCTTGATGGCAATATAAAATCAGCCCCTGTTATAAAAGAAAGAATACCAAGCGGCGAAGGTATTATACAGGGCAGATTTACGCCTGAACAGGCTAATGACCTTGCCATAGTTCTTCGTGCAGGTGCTTTACCGGCCCCTGTTATTATAGAGGAAGAAAGAACCGTTGGACCCCTGCTTGGCCGGGATTCAATACAATCAGGCATAAAGGCAATAATAATAGGCGCGTTCTTGGTGTGTATTTTTATGGTCTTTTATTATATGCTAGCGGGTTTTATAGGGGTAATAGCACTTTTATTTAATTTTCTTATTATACTTGGCGTTATGGGTTATTTTCATTTTACGCTTACCCTTCCTGGTATAGCTGGTTTTATACTTACCTTAGGCATGGCTGTTGATGCTAATATCCTTATATATGAAAGGATAAAAGAAGAGCTCAAGGTAGGAAAGACCGTAAGAAGCGCTATATCAACCGGGTATAGTAAGGCATTCAGCGCAATCATAGACTCAAACCTTACAACCCTTATAGCTGCGGTACTGTTGTTCCAGTTTGGTACAGGGCCTATAAGAGGGTTTGCAATGACCTTGACAATAGGTATATTTGCCAGTTTATTTACAGCACTTTTTGTAACGCGTGTTATATTTCAGATATTAGCCCTTTCTTCTAAGTTTAAAACAATCCACATGATGAACTGGATTCATGATACTAGGATAGACTTTGTCGGAAAAAGAAAAATATGTTATGGCGTATCAATAATTTTAATTCTATTGGGTATAAGCGTATTTGGAGTAAGAGGCGATAGAAATTTCGGAGTAGACTTTACGGGAGGCACTCTTCAACAGCTGAAGTTTGAAAGCCCTGTTGATATAGGCCACGTAAGAAATGTGGTTGCTAGGATAGGGATAGGAGGTGTTTCCATACAGGGCCTTACAGGAGGTCATGAGGTTCTTATCCGTACCGCAGGGTATAATGATATTGCGATAACAGATGCCTTAAAAGATTCGATAAAGGATAACAAATTTGAGTTTATGCGCATAGAAAAGGTAGGCCCTTCTGTTGGCAGGCTTTTAAGGAAAAACGCCATAAAGGCCCTGATATTCGGGCTTTTAGGTATATTGATATATATAGGCCTGAGGTTTAAACACTGGGAATATGGAGTAGCAGGTGTAACAGCACTTTTCCATGATGTTATTATCGTATTAGGCGCTATGGCTATTACGGGAAGGGAGTTTGATCTTACTGTGGTTGCGGCCATCCTGACTGTCGCTGGTTATTCTATTAACGATACAGTTGTTATATTTGACAGGGTGAGGGAAAATATAAGGTTGCTGCGAAAACTGAAATTCTCAGAGCTTGTCAACTTAAGCATAAATCAGACCTTAGGCAGGACAGTCTTTACAACGCTTACAACACTTTTTACAGCGGTCGCCTTATTTTTATGGGGCGGTATTGTGCTTAATAATTTCGCATTCTGTCTTATAGTTGGTTTTATATCCGGTATATATTCAACCATATTTATAGCAAGCCCGATGATACTATTTTGGCAGAGAAGAAGGTAACCAGTCGTCTGGTTAGCTGGCACACCAAATGCACACACGCTTTATAAAAATACGCAATATCCTCTTAGTTATACTGCTTCTTAACTGGCTTGTCGCTTTTGCCAAGGTAGTATATGGTTTTATCATAAAATCAACAGCAATGAGTGCTGACGGGTTCCATTCCTTCGCGGATGGTACTTCGAATATAATAGGCCTTATCGGTATATGGGTTGCCTCGCAACCGCAGGATAAAGAGCATCCCTATGGCCACAAGAAGTATGAAACCTTTGCCGCTATAATAATAGCGATTATTCTTTTTATAATAGCCTTTAATATTATAAGAAGCGGGTTTATGAGATTTTTTAATCCCGTAATCCCTGATGTGACTATTTTGAGTTTTGTTGTTATGTTCTTTACCATGGCTATAAATTTAGGCGTTTATTTATATGAAAAAAAACAGGCCAGGGTATTATCAAGCGATATATTAGCAGCAGATGCGCGGCACACAAGAAGCGATATACTGGTATCTCTATCGGTTATATGCACGCTGGTTGCCGTAAAAGCTGGTTTGCCTGTTATAGATTCTGTCGTTTCAATATTCATCGCGTTTCTTATTGCGCGTAGTGGGATAGAAATATTGAAAGAATCATCCGGCGTTCTTTGTGATAAAACTGTTATGGATGAGAGCCTTGTAAAAAAACTAATCTTAAACGTTGAAGGGGTTAAAGACTGCCATAAGATAAGGACAAGGGGCAGGCGGGATGATATACATATTGACCTTCATATTATGGTAGACTCTGATATGCCGATAGGAAAAGCGCACATGCTAAATCACAAGCTTGAAGAAATTATAAAAGCAAATATAGAAAACACTACAGATATAGCTATACACATTGAGCCGTTTTATAGCAGATAGGTTAATTTATGAGAAAGACATGGCAGATAAAACAGCAGGACTTGCTTGTTCAGCGTCTTTTAACGGAAGAGTTGTCAATCTCGCCTATCATGGCGCAGATTCTTATAAACCGCTCTATAAGAACGCCTAAAGAGGCTGATTTCTTTTTAAATCCTAGTCTCCTAAACCTGCATGACCCCATGCTTATGAAAGGAATGAAAGAGTCTGTATCCAGAATAAAACAGGCCATACAGAAAAAAGAAAAGATCCTGATATATGGTGACTATGATGTTGACGGGATTTCAGCAGCAGCCCTTTTAATCCTTACCCTCAAGCGGTTGGGGACTGATGTAGCTTCTTATATACCTAACCGATTAGATGATGGTTATGGTTTGAATGAGAAGGCGGTCAGTATAATTCATAAAAAAGGCATAGAGCTTCTTATTACCGTTGATTGCGGCATAACTGCCATATCAGAGATAAAGAGTTTGAGAGAATTAGGTATCGGTACTATAGTAACAGATCATCATAGGCCCGATGAGAAACTTCCTGACGCAGATATAATATTAAACCCATTGCAAGAAGGGTGCCCATATCCTGATAAAAACTTAGCAGGCGTTGGAGTTGCTTTTAAGCTTGCAGCAGGATTGTTAGGCAAGGATGATGATTGGCTGTATCAACAGCTTGATCTTGTATGCCTGGGGACAATAGCTGATGTTGTGCCTCTTATAGGTGAAAACAGGATATTGGTCAAAAATGGTTTAAACGAGCTTACCCATACAAAAAAACAGGGTTTAAAGGCCCTTATAGAACAAACCAGTTTAAAAGGTAAAGATATCACATCTCATTACGTTGGGTATATATTGGGCCCTCGAATAAACGCTACAGGAAGGCTTGGAAGCCCTTATACCTCGTTGAATCTTCTGCTTACAGATGATTATGATAAAGCAAAAGAGCTGGCAAAAATGCTTGGTGTTGAGAACAAGAACCGCCAGAAAATGGAGGAACTTGTTTTAAAGCAGGCAATGGCAAAGGTGGAGAGGGATATAGATTTCAAGCGCCATAGGGTTATTGTGCTTGAGGATGAATCTTGGCATAAGGGTGTAATTGGTATAGTTGCCTCGCGACTGGTCGATAAATTTTACAGGCCGACGGTTATTATATCCATTGATGGTAATGAAGGAAGGGGCTCATGCCGCTCTATAAGAAATTTCAATCTCTTTGATGCCTTAAGCGATTGTTCGCAGTATCTAAAAAATTATGGAGGTCACAGTTATGCTGCGGGCCTTACAATACAGAAAAACAGGCTTGATGATTTCAGGCAGACGATAAATGATATAGCCAACAAGAGAATACTGCCTCAGGACCTTATACCATGCCTAAATATAGACGCTGAGATGCCGATATCGGCTTTAAATCAGAAGCTCCTTAAAGAGCTGGACGGATTAAGCCCTTTTGGCAGCGGCAATCCAAGGCCTGTGTTTGTCTCACGCAATTTAAAAATCCGCAACATCCCGCAGACGTTAAGGCGTTCAACAATAAAGATGTGGGTTACTGATGGAAAGGTAACAGCAGAGGCAATAGGCTTTAACATGGCAGATTTTATGCCAAGCGATCCTTTAAACCAGAAAATAGACATTGCCTATACATACGATTTAAATGTATATAAGGGCATTACCTCCATAAAATTGCAATTAAAAGACCTGCATGTCTGCACTGCTTGCAGACGTTCTGATTTTCTATCGGGTAACTGTTCCAGATTTGAACGGGACACTGTGCCCTCGGGTAATCTTTAATAAGAGGGGAAGCTATGGCATATACAAAGAAAAACCTGCAAGACGCGGTAAAACAGACCCTTGGGGACAGGATGCTTGTTATTGTCTCAAACCGCGAGCCTTATGTGCACAGGCTTCGTGACGGAAAGATTGATTGCAGCCGGCCCACAGGAGGGGCTGTTACGGCGCTTGATCCTGTTATGAAGGCATGCGGAGGCACATGGGTTGCTTATGGTTCCGGCACTGGGGATAAGAAGACAGTCGATGAGAAGAATCGTATTATGGTTCCGCCTGATAATCCCTCATATACATTAAGAAGAATATGGCTAAGTAAGGAAGAAGAAGCCGGTTATTATTACGGGTTCTCCAATAAAGGGTTATGGCCCCTTTGCCATATTGCATATACAAGGCCTGAGTTCAATGAAGATGAATGGCAGGTATATTTTAATGTAAATAAGAAATTTGCTGATGCGGTACTGGAAGAAGTCGGTGATAAAAAGGCCTTTGTCTGGGTTCAGGATTACCATCTTACACTTCTTCCCCAGATGCTTAAGAAAAAAAAGCCTGATCTAATAGTATCGCATTTCTGGCATATACCATGGCCTAATTCAGAGGTATTCAGGATATGCCCCAAGCAGAGAGATATATTAGAAGGCCTTCTAGCAAATGATCTTTTAGGATTTCACATACGTTATCATTGCGAAAACTTTTTTGATACTGTTGATAAGACGCTTGAGGCAAGGATAGACCGTGAACGGTATTCTATTGTTCATAACGGCCACGAAACCCTTGTAAGGGCATTTCCCATAAGCGTTGATTTTAATATGATATCTAAAAAATCCGAAACCCCTGACATAAAAAAATACGCTAAACCGCTTATAGAAGAATACAATTTGGGGGATATAGAATATATAATGTTTGGTTTAGACCGTATAGATTACACAAAAGGCATTATTGAACGCATTAAAGCGGTGGACAGGTTCCTTGATAAGTACCCATCGTATAAAGGCAGATTTGCGTTTATACAGGTAGGTGATTTAAGCAGGATACACCTTCAGGCATATAAAGACTTAAATGATCAAATAAATGCTGTTGTAGAGCATGTGAACTGGAAACATGCAACTGAGAATTGGGCCCCGGTTATAATGGTGAGGCGCCATCTTGTATTTGACGAGATAATGGCATTTTATAAGCTTGCAAATGTGTGTGTTGTAAGTTCTTTACATGATGGTATGAATATTGTTGCAAAGGAATACATATCATCAAGGGTGGATGGGGACGGGGTACTTCTCTTAAGTCAGTTTACAGGTGCTTCAAGGGAATTGGTCGATGCCATATCCTTTAACCCTTTTGATATAGAATCCTTTGTGGAAAATATAAAATATGCCCTAGAAATGTCTAGTGATGAAAAAAAGCGCAGGATGCTTGCGCTTCGCGAAACAGTGGCAGAAAAAAATATATATAAATGGGCAGGGGATATCATGTCTGAATTCGGTAAGATACAAAACAATCCTGTAATTGCCCAACCCAACGCCCATTAAAATAAATTGAAATCTTTATCCCTGAATCATAAAAACATCCTTTCTCGAATTTCAAAAACAGATAAATTGTTGATTTTTTTAGACTATGACGGGACTTTAGCCCCTATCTCTAATCGTCCTGAACTAGCTCTTATGCCAAACAAAACACGTCTGGCGTTAAAGCAGCTTATAAAAAATAAGCGCATTACAGTTTCTATCATAAGCGGGCGTGTTTTAAGGAATGTAAAAAAACTAGTTAACGTAAACGGTATATACTATGCGGGCTGCCACGGTCTTGAGATAGAAGGATTAGGCTCTGTCGGGCCTGTTTCCAGATTAGAAAAATACAGGATTTTTATAAAACAGGCAAAGAGGTTATTGGTAAAACAGCTAATGAATGTCATTTCCCTTAAGGCTGTTGATATTGAGGATAAGGGCGTTGTTTTGTCGCTCCATTACAGGAGGGTTAAGGAAAGGTATCTGAAGCTTTTAAAGGGAATATTTTATGGAATTGCAGAGCCTTATGTGGTTTCAAGCGGAATGGTTGTCATAAAAAATAAAAAAGTGCTTGAATTAAGGCCAGATATAGAATGGGATAAGGGTATGTATTGCCTGTATATGTTGAGGCGATTGGGGAAAAAGGGCCAAAAAACATTACCCATATATATTGGAGATGACAAAACAGATGAAACCGCCTTTAAGGTATTAAAGGAAAATGGTATCACAATATTTGTCAGAGGGGAAAGGAAGACCTCGCTTGCAGAATACTATGCTGATTCCACAAACGAGGTAAAAAACTTTTTACAGCTTATTGCAGAGAGCGCGAAGAAAACGGATTAAAGAGCTTTCTTGATCTTGCCTGACCTTAGGCATTCTACACATACAACTATAGTTTTTCTGGTTTTTCCTACAATAGCTTTTACTTTTTGCAGATTAGGCAGAAAGCGCCGTTTGTTGGTTCTTACTATCTTTCGACCCACTCCGCCTTTTCTTTTTGCCATACCGCGGCGCGTTATTGTTCTTCCGGTGCTTGGTTTTTTGCCGCATATTGAACATACTTTTGCCATCTCGAATATACCTCCTTGAAAATTATCGTAATTTTGTGATATAATACCACACTGCCTGTATTAAGGCAAGAGAAATTGCTGCGAGCTTTTTATAGACCCATGCATACAGACTTAGCTAATATATCAGCGCGCTATATCAAAGGAGTAGGCCCCGACAGGCTTAAGCTCTTAAAGCGTATAGGTATAAACACTATAAAGGATGCACTCTTATACTTTCCAAGAAGATATGAAGACAGGAGCAATATAAAACCGATCTCACAGCTTATACCCGATACTGTTCAAACAGTTAGGGCAAGGATAGTCTCTTCAAGTTTATTCAGGACAAAGAAAGGTATTACTATTTTTCAGCTTGTTGTTTCAGACGGCACTGCGAATCTTTACTGTCTATGGTTTCGCCAGCCTTATATGAAACGATATTTTCAGCCCAACGATACTATTATACTTTATGGGCGCGTGCAGAAAACGACGAAACTTCAGATTATACACCCTGAGTATGAAATAATAAGAGATTTATATGCCCAGGAAGAGCCTATACATACAGGCCGTATTGTACCGATATACCCTTTGGCTTCAGGAGTGAATCAAAGAGCCTTAAGGAGAATAATCAAAAACAGCATTGAACAGTATTCATCGCAATTAGATGATATGCTTCCTGCTTACATACAGGTTCGGCATAAACTGCTTGATATGAAATCGGCAATAAACAATATACATTTTCCCGCAGATGAAGGCCAAAGACAAACGGCAAGGAGAAGAATCGTATTTGATGAATTTTTTATTCTACAGTTAGCCCTTGCGTTAAGAAGGCAAAAGATTAAAAGCGCGCCTTCGGCTGTATCGCATGAGATAGACCCATTAAAAGAAAAGGAATTTTTCAACCTCCTTGCCTTTGAGCCTACAAAGGCTCAGAAAAGGGTGATGGAAGACATAAAAAAGGATATGCAGAGCCCCAAGCCTATGCATCGCCTGGTGCAGGGTGAAGTTGGTTCGGGTAAGACCCTTATATCAGCTTATGCCCTTTTTCTTACATGCATAAATGGCCATCAGGGTTCTATTATGGTTCCTACCGAGATATTGGCAAGCCAGCATTATGTAACATTGAGTAGGATATTTGCACAGCTTGGCATAAGCGTGGTTATGCTCGTTAATGACATGAAAAAACAGGAAAGGGATAATGCCTTAGAGCACATAAGGACAGGTGAGGCTGATATAATTGTTGGTACACATGCCCTTATACAAAAGGGGGTAGATTTCAAGGATTTGGGCGTGGTTGTTGTTGATGAACAACACAAATTTGGTGTTGAACAAAGAGCGGCATTAAAGGTAAAAAATAAAAATTCTGATATGCTTGTAATGACAGCAACCCCTATTCCAAGGACAATGGCTATGACTCTTTATGGTGACATGGATATATCTGTAATAGATGAACTGCCGCAGGGTAAAAGGGATGTAAAGACAATGTGGGTGGATAATTCCCAGATTGATAATGTTTATAACTTTGTTAAAGAGCATTTATCAGCAGGCCGGCAGGCGTATATAGTATATCCTGTGATAAACGAATCAGAATCCCTTAAGTCCGAAGGAGCTGTTTGCATGTATGAGAGATTAAGCAGCACAGTATTTAAGGATTTCAGATTAGGGCTTATGCATGGTAGGCTTGATGAAGGCAGGAAGAAGCATATTATGTCTGATTTTAAAAATAAAAAAATAGACCTTCTTATAGCTACGACAATCATTGAAGTAGGCATAGATGTGCCAAATGCCTCGATTATGATTGTAGAAAACGCGGAACGTTTTGGCTTAAGCCAGCTGCATCAGTTAAGAGGAAGGATAGGAAGGAGTAAAGATGCCTCTTTCTGCATACTTGTTTCAGACGCAAATACAGAAGATGCTCGGCAGAGGCTTGAAGCAATATCAAAAATTGAGGATGGTTTTGAAATCGCGCAGGAAGACCTTAATATAAGAGGGCCGGGTGAACTTTTTGGCAAACAGCAGCATGGTACGCCAATACTCGCGCTTGGAAATGTGATATCTGACGTAGATGTATTGGAAGAAACTCGCAAGGAGGCATTTGGCCTCATAGCACAGGATCCCGCTTTAAGCGATTCAAGGCATGAAAAACTAAAAAATCAGCTTATGGAAAATTTTAAAGACAAATTCCACCTAAGCCTAACAGGTTGATATGAGAATAATTGCGGGAATATATAAGGGCAGGCGGATATCAATGCAAAAAGACATAAGGCCCACAAAAGACAATGTAAAGGAGGCCTTGTTTAATGTCCTCAATACACGAATTAGTGAAGCACATGTCCTCGATCTTTTTGCCGGAAGCGGGGCTTTAGGAATAGAGGCATTAAGCAGGTCTGCCAAAGAGATTATTTTTGTGGATAATTCCAAAATGTGCACAGATGTAATATATGATAATATTACAAAGTTATCCCCTGAGGGCCTGGCGGTAAGCATAAGAATAATTACTAAAGACGCCTATGCTAGTATAAGGCTATTATGCGAAGAGGGCAAGAAATTTGATGTTATTTTTATAGACCCGCCTTATTATAAAGACAGAGAGCATAATTCACATTGCAGGAACAGGATAAGAAAGTGCTTGAAATATATTAGTATATATGATATACTCTGCCATTCAGGCTTGGTCGTTGTAGAGCATTTTAAAAAAGATATTGTCCCTGAGAATACCGAGCGTCTTGCATTATCCCGTCAGTTAAACTATGGAGACACTACAATAAGTATATATAAAGGGAAAGAAAAATATGACTAAAATAGCTGTATATCCCGGAAGTTTTGACCCGATTACACATGGGCATATAGATCTTATTAAGCGTGCTTCTAAGATATTTAAGAAAGTTATAGTGGCTGTTGCTGATAATAGCGCGAAAGAGTGCCTGTTCACACTGGAGGAGAGGGTAGGCCTGGTAAGGCAGGCAACCCAAAAACTAAATGGTGTCCAAGTGGATAGCTTCAAAGGGCTTTCTGTGAATTATGTCAAGAGCAAGAATTCCTATGTTATTATAAGGGGTTTAAGGATGATATCTGATTTTGAGTACGAATTTCAGATGGCGCTTACCAACAGACGTTTAAGCAGGGATGTAGAGACGATATTTCTTATGCCAAGCGAGGCTTATTCATATCTGTCATCAAAACTCATAAAAGAGGCGGCATCGCTCGGGGCTGATATAGGTTGCTTTGTGCCCAGGTTTGTGGAAAAAGCGCTTTTTAAAAAACTTAAATCGTAAAAGGAGAAAAATGTTAAAGGTTATCTCGGAATTAAGACAGAGAGCGAAAAAGGACATGCGCAGGATAGTCCTCCCTGAAGGTGAGGATGAGAGAACCCTTCAGGCAGCAGATTATATAAACCGTGAGCAACTGGCAGACCTCGTGATATTAGGAGACAAAAATAGGATAGGCTCTATCTCTAAAAATAAAGGATTCAATTTAAAGGGTATAGATATTATTGAACCTGCCGTTTCAAGCGATCTGGATGCTTTTTCAAGCGAGCTTTATGAAATACGCAAGAACAGGGAAATGTCCAAAGACGATATAAGATCTATGCTATTGGAAAAGCCCGTATACTTCGGGGCAATGCTTGTAAGAGATAAAAGAGCTGATGGTTTTGTAGCGGGGGCTGTTCATACCACCAGGGATGTTGCAAGGTCAGCTCTCTGGTGCATTGGTATCAATCCGCAGATAAAAACAATGTCAAGTTCTTTCATAATGGTGCTTCAGGATGAGGCGTTTGGCGAGAGTGGAGTTCTGATTTTTGCTGATTGCGGCGTAGTACCTGAACCGTCTCCAAGGCAGCTTGCCAATATAGCTATGTCAGCCAGCAGGCTCATGAAGAATATATTTAATGCAACTCCAAGAATAGCGGTTTTAAGTTTTTCCACAAAAGGAAGCGGTAAAACAGATGCAACTGAGAGACTGGTTAAGGCAGTTGAGATAGCAAGAGAGAAGTATCCCGAGCTCTTAATTGATGGCGAACTTCAAGCCGACGCGGCATTAGTGCCAGATATTGCCAGAAGAAAATCCCCCGATAGCCCTATAGGAGGTAAGGCAAATGTGCTGATATTTCCTGATCTGGAATCAGGTAATATTGCCTATAAGCTGACAGAGCGTCTTGCAAAGGCACGCGCATTGGGCCCCTTGCTTCACGGGGTGATGGCCCCGTGCAGCGATCTTTCAAGGGGTTGCTCGGCGGATGATATAATAGATATAGTATGTGTTACCTCTTTACGATGCGCGCACATAAAAAAATGAAAATACTTGTTATAAATAGCGGGTCATCGAGCGTAAAATACCAATTGTTTAACACCCGAGACAGTAGGTCTTTGTGCAAAGGTATGGTTGACCGCATAGGTTCAGGTAGGACAAACATTGATCATTCTAATAACGGGAATAAGAATTACATAAAAAAGATAAATGCATATAATCATCATACAGCAATAAAGCATATATTTGATATATTAGTATCTGCTGAATATGGCGTTATCAGGTCCTGGAGCGATATCTCAGCCATAGGTCACCGCGTTGTGCATGGGGCAGAGGCATTTAGAAAGCCCACCATTATAGACAAAAGGGTTATAAAGTCCATTGAAAAGTTTAATGAGTTAGCGCCATTGCACAATCCCCCAGCTGTTCTTGGCGTAAAGGCATGTTTAAAATTCGCAAAGAATATACCTCAGATAGCTGTTTTTGATACTGCTTTTCATCAGACAATACCTCCTTATGCTTATATCTATGGTATACCGTATGAATTCTACAAAAAATATAAAATAAGAAGATATGGTTTCCATGGCACAAGCCATAAATTTGTAGCCCAGCAGGCAGCAAGGCTGCTGAATAAACCCCTTGCGCGCCTTAATCTTATAACATGCCATCTTGGAAATGGTTGCAGCATATCTGCTGTCAAAAAGGGCAAATCCATAGATACAAGCATGGGTTTTACGCCTTTAGAAGGCCTGCTTATGGGTACAAGGTCAGGTGATATAGATCCTGCCGCGGTTCTTTATATTATGGAAAAAGAAAAATTAAGCGTAAAAGATGTTGATAACCTGCTTAATAAAAGAAGCGGTATACTCGGTTTATCAGGCGTCAGTAATGATATGAGGGATATTTTAAAACAAGTACGCCTTGGAAATAAAAGGGCAAAACTTGCATTGGATATATTTATTTATCGCATAAGAAAATATATAGGCGCCTATGCTGCTTCTATGAATTCCTTAGATGCGGTTGTGCTTACAGGGGGCATTGGCGAAAACAGTGATATTATAAAGAGAAGAATTTCAAAAGAGATGAATGGTTTTCTTGGGAGATTTCAGGCAAAACTGCTTGTTATCCCCACAAATGAGGAATTGATGATTGCCAAGGAAACAGCGGAAATGATAAGAAAGAAGAGATAATGAAGGTCTGTGTAAATGAGATATTGAAACAGGGTTTGGATGTTGAACAGGAACTTGATCCAATTACTCTGGGCCTGGATACACCGCAGATACATTACTCATCGGGTATAAAGATTAAAGCGCACCTGGAAAAGGAAAAAGAGATAGTATGTGCCAGGATTTCTATAACGACAAAAGAGAACATGGTTTGCAATAGATGTCTTGAGCGGTTTGATAGTATATTTGAGAAAGAAACGGATTTTGTTTACAAGACAAGCGATGAACATTTCATAGACTTAACTGATGATATAAAAGATATTATAATATTAGAATATCCTATAAGGCAGTTATGCAAAGCTGAATGCAAAGGTCTTTGCCAGAGATGCGGTGCTAACTTAAATCAAGGTGTTTGCGGATGTGTAAAATAACAGGAGATTAGAAGATGCCAAAGTTGGGAATAATTGGCGGCAGCGGGCTATACCATATGGAAGGCCTGAAAAATCCCCAATGGGTTAGGATGGATACCCCTTTTGGAGAGGCATCAGACAGATTTCTTTGCGCAGAACTTTTGGGCATGGATATTGTTTTTCTGCCACGGCATGACAAAGGGCACCGCCTGCTTCCTTGCGAGTTGAATTATCCTGCGAACATATATGGCATGAAAAAACTTGGTGTTGATATGATAGTATCTGTGTCAGCTGTGGGCAGCTTAAAGCAGGAGATAAAACCCTTAGATATCGTAATACCTGATCAATATGTTGACAGGACAAGCCAGTCAAGAAAAACTACATTTTTTGGTAATGGCATAGCTGCGCATATAGCATTTGCAGAACCTACCTGCCCGGTACTTGCTGGGTTATTGTATAAAATAGCAAAATCATTAGGCTTACCCGTTTTTATGGGCGGTACATACCTGAACATGGAAGGGCCTGCTTTTTCAACCAAGGCAGAGTCCAGTCTGTACAGGAGTTGGGGCATGGATATCATAGGCATGACAAATATGCCTGAGGCAAAATGTGCCAGAGAGGCTGAGATATGTTATGCTACAATGGCAATGGTTACGGATTACGACTGCTGGCATGGGTCTGAAGGCGTAAGCGTTGATATTATTATACAAAATATCATTAAGAATGTTGATAATGCGAAAAAGATATTAAGAGGCCTTATACCTAAACTGCCTCAAGAAAGAAAATGTATTT
>Ga0208325_1000166_pt1 | contig 18203 bp, 14 predicted proteins | sample PL_2010_330m_FD_185486 | JGI IMG/M metagenome (GOLD analysis project Ga0208325, IMG submission 185486) | Freshwater microbial communities from Powell Lake, British Columbia, Canada to study Microbial Dark Matter (Phase II) - PL_2010_330m... | ecosystem: Environmental > Aquatic > Freshwater >...
CGAAGGGTATCCATGAAAAACAGGCGCATTAAAATATAATAGGCCACCGCGGCCGCAACGATAACAATAATCAGTATCAGAAAACACATCATCTTGACTCTCCTTTGCAACACTGAATTTACTGAACCCTTGCAACACTGAACGCACTGAAACTTTTGAGAACACTGAGCTCAGTTCTTTTCAGTGTTCTCTGTGTTGCATTTGAGTAGAACAACGGCATAAGCAGCTATGGCCTTTTTATCCCCGATATCCCCCAGTTTTTCCGCCGTCTTGCCCTTTATGCTGACACAGGCCGCTCCGGAAACACCGAGAATATCCCCGATGATTCGCGTAATCTCACCGCGATATGGACTTATCTTAGGTTCTTCCGCGATGACCACGCAGTCCAGATTGCCTACACTAAAACCTTCCGCAGCCATGCAAGCGGCAACGTCTTTCAAAAGACTGATTCCCGGGATATCCTTATATTTCGGATCGGTATCGGGAAACCTCTCTCCTATATCCCCTTTTCCCAGAGCTCCCAGAATGGCGTCACAAACGGCGTGAAGTAACGCGTCTCCGTCGGAATGCCCTTCAAGCCCCCTGGGGCCTGGAATGCTGACGCCTCCGAGCATCAACTTCCGGCCTTGGACCAAGCGATGGATATCATATCCGATGCCTATTCGCATTTTCAGTACTTTACCTTTGTTTTATCACGGTCTTTTATGTATGTTGTTACGAACATGCCGATTTTCGACGGGTCTTTCCACCAATCCCGCAAAAATCATTCTACCGGCCGATGTTTGCAACACGCTTGTAACAGATACCTGCACACTTTTTCCGAGAACTTTTCTGGCGTTATCCACAACAATCATCGTTCCGTCGTCCATGAACGCAATACCCTGATTTTTTTCCTTGCCTTCTTTCTTCACAAAAACGGTCATCAACTCGCCCGGGGAAACCACCGGCCGTATCGCGTTCGCGAGATCATTCACGTTCAGCACTTTTACCCCTTCAATTTTGGCGACCTTATTAAGGTTAAAATCAGTGGTCAGCACCTTGCATTTGAACATCTTAGCGAGCCGAAGAAGCTTGGCGTCCACTTCTTTTATGTCGGGAAGCCTTTCATCATGTATTATAATTTCAGCCCCGCTGATCGTCTTGATTTTCTCCAGCATATCCAGCCCCCGCCGTCCCTTGCTGCGTTTTATATCATCGGCACTATCCGCAATATGCTGCAGCTCCATCAGCACAAATCGCGGTATCACAAGCTTCCCTTCCAGAAAGCCCGCCTCGCATATGCCGGCTATCCTGCCGTCTATTATCGCACTGGTATCCAGCAAAAAGAGTTGGTCACGCTGCTCTTCCCGAGAAAACCGCACATACGGCACTATCAGATTAAACTCGTCCTTGCCTTTTATGGTTATAACCATTCCAAGATAACAAAAAACAAGCGTGGTGATTATCTGTGAAACGGAATAATATATCTCTTCCATCGGGATCAGCCTCACTATCAAGGTGACCATCCACGCCATAAAAAATCCGAAAATAAGACCGAAAGCGGCAGCTGAAAGATTCCTCAGTGATACCTGTTTCAGTTTTATTTCCACCAGTATCAGTATCGTTCCGCATGTAAACCCGACAAGAGCTCCAATAATCGCTCCTTCAGTGGTAAACCCCGTGAACATTGCTCCGAAATAATATCCGCATATTGAACTCAGAACTAGAAAAAAAACTCGTATTAATCCTACCGTCATGTCTTCACTTCCTTTCCGTTGCCGAAAAATTTAATAAAATAAATGTTAATTGGTTAATTGGCACCTTAAAAGGTGCCCTACCAATTGCCCTACCAATTGCTTATTGGCACCTTAAAAGGTGCCCTACCAATTGCTCTACCAATTGCCCTACCAATTACCCTACCAATTGCCCTTCCAATTGGCCTATTTGGAACTCGAATCCTTTACGAAAAGCTTCCAGGGATGCGCTTTGATATCCCCTACAAAATCCTCCAGATCATTATAAATCTTGTCTTCCATCAAAAGCTTACCTATGGTTCCTTCGCCTTTTTCCAATTTTCCGCAAATAGTCGCAAGATACTCTTTCTGCTTGCTCATATCCACGGGATTCCTGCCGACAAGCATATCAGCGGGCTTGAGAAAACTGTGTATCACGCCCGGAGATATCTCGAGATACTGTTCGCCCAGAAGCCCCAAGGTATTGATTCTTGCTGTGGCGTCGGTCTCTACTCGAGTGTCTCCGCTGACCCAGACATTCAGCATGACCCGGGTCCCTTTGTCTTTCTCGTCATAATAAATATTTATGTCCTTCACTTCTCCGACGCGCACGCCCGCCAGACGGACCGGGGCGTTTTCTGTTATCCCGTTTACATAATCGAATTTCACGCGAATATTGTATCCTTTTTTTAACACATACAAATCGCTCACGAGAAACACGAGCATGAACATCAGAAAAATGCCTGCGCCTATAAACAGCCCCACCTTCAACTCAAGTTTTTCATCTCTGAACATTTACGCTCCCCTTCTTTAATCATTGGTAATGGGTCCTTTCGCGCTACCCGTTATAAACTGCTGCACGATTTCGTGCCGGGAATTTTTTATTTCGTCCGGCGTGCCTGTGGCTATTATTTTTCCTTCGTACAACATGGCGATACGATCGGCGATCTTATAAGCGCTCTTCATGTCGTGGGTCACGGTCACCGAAGTGGTCTTCAAGGTGTCATGAAGATGTCTTATTAGCTCGTTTATTGTATCCGCCCTTATAGGGTCAATACCTGTCGTCGGTTCGTCAAACAGTATTATTTTCGGGAACATGCATATCGCTCTGGCCAGAGCCACTCTTTTCTGCATGCCGCCTGACAGCTGCGCGGGCTTGGCCTTCTCTATGCCTCTGAGACCCACCCTTTCCAGACATTCGGACACGCGGCGTTTTATCTTCTCAAGAGGCATATCCGTATACTCAAAAAGCTGGAATCCAACGTTCTCAAGCACGCTCATTGAGTCAAAAAGTGCCGCGTTCTGAAAAAGCATGCCGAAATCTCTGCGCACTTTGTTAAGCTCTTTCGGGCTGATTTGCGTGATATCTATGTCATCTATCATTACGTTCCCTGAATCCGGCCTTAATAAGCCTATGATGTGTTTTAGAGAAATGCTCTTGCCACACCCGGATGTGCCGATTATGACCATTGATTCGCCGGTATTTATTTTCAGGTGGAGCCCTTTCAGAATACTTCGGCTGCCAAAAGATCTATGTATGTCTTTAAGCTCAATCATGTTCCGTTCTATCCTCTCATGGTAAAATAAAACAGCGCTGTGATAAAACAATCGGCGATAATAATCAGTATAAAACTTCGGACAACGCTTGCCGTTGCTGCCCGACCGACACCTTCGGCTCCACCTTCCGAGTTTATTCCCTCAAAACAGGATATTACCCCTATGATGCCCGCGAAAGTGACGCTTTTAACCAACCCGATTATGATATCCTTGACCGAAAGCGCCGTATACGTCATTTTCAGATACAGCGAGTGTGTTATGTTCAGCTTACCGACACCGATAACGTACCCGCCGAGTATCCCGAAAAAATCGGCATAGATCGTCAGAATAGGCACCATGATAAGCAGCGCAAGAAACCGGGGCACTATCAAATACTGCACGGGATTGGCTGAAAGAGACTCAAGGGCCTCTACCTGTTCCGTGACTTTCATCGTTCCGAGTTCCGCGCTTATAGCCGCCCCGCATCGCCCGGCAATAATCAGGGCCGTCAGCACCGGACCCAGTTCACGCAAGAGAGAAAGCGCTACCAGCGAAGCGATATACATCTCCGCCGATACTTTCTGCATTTGATAAGCGCTCTGCAAAGCAAGAACCATCCCGGTGAAAAAGCTTATCAGAAACACAATCGGCATGCTTGCCACGCCGATCTTGTTCATCTGATCCAAAACTTCATGCTTACGCAGACCGGGAGAAAAAATACAACGAATGGTTCGCGCAAAAAGCACCGCGAGACCACCGACATAAATAAAACACTCTTTATATCTGTGTGAAGCGTATCTATATATTTTTTGTCCGAACACCATTTACCTTCTTATCCCTTCGGTCAGAACTGCCACTTATGTTCCAGCCCGAAAAAATCCCTTTCGTCGTCAAATTCAAGTTTCACGCTGCTATTTTTGTCCAGTTTATAACTAAAACCCAGTTCCTGCTGAACAGGATTCGCAAGGCCGGGTTTTTCACGCGAATCTTTATCGTCTACCGATGTGGTCAGAATAACCCTGTCTCTCGTGGCTTCCACAAGATGCGCGCCGTCCTCTTTCGCTATCTGCCAATCCTCCCACACGGCAACTTTATTGTCTGTATCAAAGATAAGCCCGTCAAAGGCCTTATTTTCCGACCACTTACTGAAATCCATTTCGCCGGTCACGAGAATATAACCGCCTTTTTTGACAACCCGTGAATCAACTACCCGAACAATTGGCAGCGTGCCTTCCAGCGTCGCAAACATAGAACGGAACTCCATGTTCTTCAACGCTCCTTCACCTATATAGAGCCTGCCTTTCACTTTCGCCGTCTCTGCGGGACCTTCTATGTCTATTTCAGCATTCACTGCCCCAAAAAAGGGCGCATTATCATCCCCGAGAACGCCCGTCAGCTCTTTCAGCTCCATGCCTTTTGTCAGGATCTTTAACTTCGTCTGATACGGAGCCTTCGTCCCTATATTTCCATTGAGCTCAAAATTATCGCCCCACCGCAAACTTTGAAACGATATTTTCCCTTCATCCGGGAAAAACACCCCCTCGGTCGCAAAGTCCCAAAACGGGCGTTTATCAACAATAAGATTTTCAAAAGAAACGGAAAATCCGGACTGTCGCGGAACGCCGTGCGGGCTTTCATAAAAGGCCTTCAAATCACCGATAACTTCCCTACCGCCAATATCTGTCCTGTCCAGGCGTGCAGAGAGCCGAATCTTTCCTTCCGCATCCCGAGACCCTGAAAATTTCACACTGCTCTTATTCCCACTCAAGGGAATAAATTTAAGCTCTACCGCCTGGGTCAGCATGTTCACCGCGCCGGAAACATCAAAGTTTTCTCCGGAAAAAAACGGCCGGACATATCCGGCAACCTCAAGCGTTTCGGGATTTCCTTTTAACTCTATAAGTCCCCGCGTGAAAGGACTTTTCGCGCCAAAATATACAGCTATACGTTTCGGTAAACCGGTCTTCCCTGAATTCGGCGGCGGATCTTCGCTAATGGCTTCCCACAAGCGATATGCCATCTCCACCCTCTCCAGAGATAAGGCCACGCGGTTATTCTCGCCGGCAAAAAAACCTACATCCTGCAGCACTATGTCGCCAAACACTCCGCCCGAGATATCCCCTATCCGCACGCTCAACCCGTGGCCCAGCACTTCCGCAATCTTATCTTCAACAAAAATCTTTAGCCAGCGCGTTCCGCACAGATAAAAAAAATAGAACGCCATCAGTCCGGTTGCCAGGACCAAAAGCCGCCGCACCCTGTTGTGGTAGATAATACCTCTCACCGGAAACTTCCCAAGCGTTCTGTGTCGCGCTTTTTCTTTTTATTTCTGTTCCGTCAGGGTTTTATTCAAGATTTTTGTGAATTTCAGTTCCTCTTTCCCTTTCGGACACGTTACCTTGACCGTGGCGCCTTCCTTGAACGACCCGGTCAGGATCTCCTCGGCCAGAGGATTTTCCAGATGCCGTTGTATGGTCCTTTTCAACGGACGCGCTCCGAAAACCTTGTCAAAACCTTTATCTATAAGAAAATCTTTCGCTTTTTGATCAAGCATAACATCAATATTCTTTTCTTTCAGCCTCTCTTCAACTTCACTGATCTCTATTTCCACGATTCGTTTAAGATCCTCTCTTGTCAGGCTTCTGAAAACGATAACGTCGTCCACCCTGTTGAGAAATTCCGGTTTGAACGTCTTTTTAACGGCTTCCAAGAGCCGCGACTTCATCTCCTTGTATGTCTCGTCTTCTTCTTGGCTTTTGAACCCTATGGCTCCTGTTTTCTTTAAAAGTTCCGCGCCGATATTTGACGTCATTATGAGTATGGTGTTTTTAAAGCTCACCTTTCTGCCGTATGAATCTGTGAGACGACCTTCATCAAGCAGCTGGAGCAAAATGTTAAAAACATCGGGATGCGCCTTCTCTATCTCGTCCAGAAGCACGACAGCATAAGGCCTTCTCCTGATTTTTTCGGTCAACTGGCCACCTTCATCATAACCAACGTATCCCGGCGGAGCTCCGACAAGCCTGGAAACGTTAAATTTTTCCATATATTCGGACATGTCTATCTGAACTACCGCGTCCTCATCGCCGAACATGATCTCGGCGAGTTTACGACCTAACAGCGTTTTTCCGACACCCGTCGGGCCCATGAAGATAAACGTTCCTATGGGTCTATCCGGGTCTTTTATACCCGCGCGAGACCGCCTTACCGCATGCGCTATCGCGGTTATCGCTTCTTCCTGCCCAATAACACATTTTTTAAGGTTCTCCTCAAGCTGCATGTATTTCTGTGATTCTTTTTCTTCTACTCTCACAAGAGGTATTCCTGTCCAGTCAGAAACTATATTGGCGATGTCCTCATCTGAAACCACGATCTCCTGTTTCTCCTGTCCGGTTTTCCACTCGGTTTTCTTTTGTTCCAATTCCTGCCTTGTTTTGCGTTCTGAGTCCCTGAATCGGGCGGCTTTCTCAAAGTCCTGGTTCTTGACAGACTCTTCCTTCCCAATTTTGGATTTCTCTATTGTCTTCTCAATCTCCTTTAAGTCATCCGGAATAATCATTGTAGATAATCTGGCCTTTGACCCCGCCTCATCTATCAGATCAATCGCTTTATCCGGCAGAAAACGACCGCTGATATACCTGTCGGCCATTTTTGCCGCGCCTTCCAGCGCCTTATCCGAGAATTTTACTTTATGATGATCCTCGTATTTCTTCCGGAGGCCTTTTAGTATCTCTATGGTCTCTTCAACACTGGGCGGTTCGACATTCACCGGTTGGAACCGTCTTTCCAGCGCCGGGTCTTTTTCTATATTTTTGCGGTATTCGTCAAGAGTGGTAGCGCCGATACACTGTATATCGCCTCGCTGTAATGAGGGCTTGAGCATGTTGGAAGCGTCTATGGCTCCTTCAGCGCCTCCTGCGCCTACCAGCGTGTGTATCTCGTCAATGAAAACGATAACTTCCGGCGTGTCTTTTATCTCTTTCATCACGGCTTTGATCCGTTCTTCAAACTGCCCCCTGTACTTAGTGCCAGCAATCATCATCGCCAGATCAAGCATCAAGAGCCTCTTGCCCTTGAGTGATTCGGGAATGTCATTCGCAATTATTTTCAGCGCCAGGCCTTCTACTATAGCCGTTTTTCCGACGCCCGCTTCACCTATCAGGACCGGATTGTTTTTCTTTCGCCGGCTCAATATCTGTATAACGCGGCCAATCTCCTTCTCCCTGCCGATGACCGGATCAAGCTCGTCTTTTTTAGCCATCTCGGTAAGATCCCTTCCGAACGAATCTAACGCCGGAGTTTTTGTAGCGGGTTTTTTTCTGCCTTTCGCGTCTCCACCGAGAACGGTATATCCCGGAACGGAGGAACCCAGAAGATTCAGAACTTCGTCCCGCACGTTTTTCAGGTTCAGGCCCATATTAAGCAGAACCTGGCTCGCCACGCCTTCACCTTCGCGTATCAGGCCGAGCAGGATATGTTCGGTGCCTATATAATTATGTCCGAAACTGCGCGCTTCATCCATGGCAAGTTCAATGACTTTCTTGGCTTTCGGCGTGAAAGGTATATCCTTCGTCATTATCCTGTCCGGACCCGGCTGAACAAGCTTTTCAACTTCGGCCCTTATGTTCTCCACGTCCAACCCGAGGCTGGTCAGCACCGCCGAGGCTACACCTTCGCCTTCTTTTACGAGGCCAAGCAATATATGCTCGGTTCCAATGTAATCATGATTCAGTTTTTTTGCTTCTTCCTTGGCTAAAAGTATTACTCTTCTCGCTCTTTCGGTAAACCTGTTAAACGCGGGCATGTATGTTCCTCCTTTGGTAGAACCGGGAATTTACAGTTTAAAGATTAAAACTTTCTAATTCTTCTCTTTTAATTTTGACTTTATTATTTCCGCTCGTTTAATGTCGCGCTCATATGGTAATATTTCTTTCCCGTTTATTTTCTGCAGATGCGCCGGCTGTGTAAGAAGCAGTATTTCGTTTACATCGGCTGTTTCTACACCCGTTAACAATCCGAGATCCACGCCGAGACGAACAGTGGATAACAACTTGATGGTTTCATTTGACGTTATTATCCTGGCGCTTTTCAGCGTTCCGTAAGAACGGCTCACTCCATCGGAAATTTCCTGTTTTTTGCGTTTGAGAAGCTCATCCCTCGTGGCCCTCTCTCGCTGAATGATCTTGTTTATGACCCTTTCCAGATTATCCAGTATATCCATCTCGGAATGTCCAAGCGCCACTTGGTTGGAAATCTGGAAAAAATCCCCGAGGGCCTCTGTTCCCTCTCCGTAAAAACCCCGTATGGTCAACCCCACCTTTGAGATCGCGTCAAACACGTTCTCTATCTGCCCGGTCATTACAAGCGCGGATAAATGGAGCATCACAGACGCCCTGAGACCCGTTCCCGTATTTGTAGGACAAGACGTCAGATAACCAAACCTGCCGGAATAATCAAAAGGAATACTCCGCCCGAGATCGGTGTCAATATCGTCCACGATACGCCAGGCCTCGGTTATGTTAAATCCCGACTGCAGGGACTGAAGCCTGATGTGGTCCTCTTCGTTCAGCATAACACTCACGATCTCGGTCGCATCAACTATGAGTCCTTTGTGTTCCGCAAGGCGCATGTGTTCACGGCTCATCAGGTGCCTTTCCACCAAAAACTGCCTGTCCAGAGCGGAAATATCCTTCATCTTGATAAACAGGGATTTTTTAAAAAACCGGCTTTTTTTCGCTTGAGAGATAATCTCTTCAAGCGTTTTTTCCCTCGCGCGGCTGTCCGCGCGGTTAAAATAAAGATGTCCCGCCACATTTCTGGCGATTCTGACACGCGTGGATATCGCTATGTTGGGACTCGGGCCTTCACCCTTGAGCCACTCGCATCTCTTGCCGAGAAAGTCGTCAAGTTTCATCATTTTGGGTCCTGTTTTTCGGTTTGCTTCTCCATACCCCTTATCCGGTCTCTTAAAAGAGCTGCTTTTTCAAATTCTTCCGACCGAATAAGTTCGTTTAATTCACTCTTCAAACGCCGGAGATCCTGCTGTTCTTTGATCGCCTCTTCACCCTTGAACGGTATTTTCCCCGCATGCCTGTCAGAACCGTGAATTTTTCTTAGAAGTTCTCCGAGGTTTCGCTCAAAGGATTCGTAGCATTTTCCGCATCCTAATTTTCCTGTTTTCTGAAAATTTAAATACGTCATGCCGCATAATGAACATTTTGTTCCGACTCCCCCTTCCGCCCGTTCGCCCGAGGCGGCCGGCCCAAAATCCATCAACCCCGATAAAAGATCGGTCAGGCCGAAATGCGACTGCATCTCTTCGCTCTTTGCTCTCGCGCATTGTTCGCAAAGATGGAGTTTCGTGACTTTATCGTTAACGACTTCCGTTAAATGCACGGCGGCGTCTCTTGTTCCGCAAACTTCACATTTCATATCGCCTCACACTCCATTCCTTTGTGAAGCCCCGCCAAGTAGGGCACCCTTAAGGGTGCCCTACTTGGCTTTGTGTAACTCCACGTCAATAAGCCGTTCCTTCTTTTTCGGTCAACTCCTTGTAATCCTGCAGCAGCTGTTTCGTGACAGGCCCGGGACTTCCAACACCAACAGTTTTATCGTCAATCTTGATCACGGGAATTATTTCGGCTGCCGTTCCCGTCAGAAAACACTCTTCCATGGTCGGAATCTCTGCGGGCTTAATCTTCGCGAATTTCGCCTCTATCCCTCTTTTCCTCGCGAGTCCCATAACCGCTTTCTGTGTTATACCTTCAAGCGAACCAATATCACACGGCGGGGTCATTAGAACGCCGTCTTTAACAAAAAAGATATTGTCTCCGGTGCATTCAACGATATACCCCTCAACCGAAAGCATGAGCGCCTCTTCGGTTCCCGCATCTATCGCGTCTATCTTGCCGAAAATATTGTTCAGATAGTTCAGTGATTTTACGCGGGGATTCATCGCCGAAGGATGATTCCTTCTCGTTTTCGCTATAGTTATCGGCATCCCTCCCTTGTAAAGGGCTTCCGGATAAAGCGCTATCTTATCCGCGATAATGAACATCGTGGGGACAGGACATTTGCGCGGGTCTAGCCCCAAATCCCCGGGCCCTCTGGTCACTACAGCGCGCACATATGCGTCGGCCAGATTATTCATCGCAAGAGTTTCAAGAATGCGGCTGCGAAAAGTGTCTTTCTCCACCGGAATTTTCAGACGTATGGCTTCCGCGCTTGAATACAGACGGTCCAAATGCTCATCAAGCCGGAATACCTTCCGTTTATACGATCTTATGCCTTCAAACACACCGTCGCCGTATAGAACACCATGATCAAAAACAGATATTTTAGCGTCCTCTTCACTTACAAATTTACCGTTAAAGAAAATTTTAAGGGCCATCATTCATCCTTCCGTCGCGCCGCCGAAGTGTATCTATCGGATCGCGCTTATTCTTTCTCCAATGCTTGTCGTGCTTTTTTTCGGAGCCGCGCTCACCACCCCGTCTTTCATCACGTATTCCGAATGAAAAACACCTTTGCGGAGTTCCCAATGAGAAACAACTATAACACTCATGTTGTTCTTTTCGCTTATACCGAGAATAAGCGAGTATATCTCCTCGCTCATTTCTGAATCCAGATTACCCGTGGGCTCATCACAAAACAATATAGCGGGTTCGTTTATCAACGCCCTTGCCACCGCCACTCTTTGGGCTTCCCCTCCGGAAAGTTGTGACGGCCTGTGTTTAAGCCGCTTCTTCATTCCCATCGCGCTGAGAAGCGTGCCCGCGCGGAGAGCTATATCCCTGCGCTTCCGTGCACCTTTCATCATGGCCGGCAGCATCACGTTCTCCAGCGCCGTCAGCTCGGACAAAAGATGATAAAACTGGAATACAAAACCAAAACTCCGGTTTCTCATGCGGCTTCTGTTTCTGTCGCCCCATCCGTATACCTTTTTTTCGCGGAATGTTACGGTTCCGTCTGTTGGGCGCGCCAGACCGCCGAGTATCTGCAGAAAAGTTGACTTTCCGGCTCCGGAAGGGCCGTATATGCATACCCGTTCGCCTTCATCAACCTGCAGGCTGGCCCCTCTCACCGCATCAACCGGCTCAACGCCCTGCTTAAACCTTTTACTGACATTTTTGGCTACAAGCATCTTTTTTTATCACCTTTCATATCTTACATGACTTTTTACTCATACCGTATAGCTTCCGATGGATCCAGACGCGACGCTTTCCATGCCGGATAAAGACCGGAAGCAAAGGTCAGAACCGCCGCCACTAAAATGACCAGACTGATATCCGAACTGCTTATCTTAACGGGTATTTCCGTGAAATAGTATACATCCGACGGAAAAAAGTTTATACCGGTCATCCGTTCTATAAAATCTGTCACGACATTAAGCCGTCGCGCTACAAAAAGTCCGGAAAAAGCTCCTATGGTAATCCCTAAAGCCCCGATAATCACACTTTCCATGAGAAAAACAAGACTTATGCCCACTGAATTCGCCCCAACCGCCTTTAGTATCCCTATATCTCTGGTCTTCTCCATGACCATCATCATGAGAGAACCGCCGATATTGAAACAAGCAACCATGATTATGAGGGCCAGAATAACAAACATCATTTTCTTCTCCAGAGCTATAGCCTCCACCAGATTGCGATCAAGATCCATCCAGCTTTTCACGATATACGGATATCCCAAAGCGTGCTGCAGCTGATATTTTACCTCATCGGCCTGCATTTCATTTTTGACACGGAGACCTATGCCTGTTACTGTGCCTTCCATCCGAAAAAGTTTTCTTGTCGTTTCCAGGCTGGCCACGGCCATGTTCGCGTCATAATCGTATCTTCCGGAAGTGAAACTTCCTATAACTTTTAATTCCGTTTTTTCCAGCTCGGATGACGTCTGCGGAACAAAGATCTCCACCACGTCGCCCGAGCGGATACCTTCAGACTTCATCAAATCGCTTCCCAGTATAATGGTTCCGTTATCAAAACTGCCATCAATACGGTCTATATAGCTAACCACCTCCGTAACTTTGGCTTCTTTTCTCGGATTAATCCCCTTGAGAATAATGCCCTTGATGACACCTTCTTTCCTGAGAACTGCCTGACCGCTCACGAAACCTGCGGCCCCTTCAATACCCGGCATAGACTCCATTTTTTCCGCCAGGCGTTCGGGGTCGGAAATGCCTCCCTCTTTCATCACGGTCACATGAGCATACGTCCCCACGATCTTTTTTCTTACCTCATCGTCAAATCCGTTCATCACCGAAAGAACAATAATCAGAGACGCTACCCCGAGTGCCATGCCGAGAACTGAAATGCCCCCGATAAAAGATATCATTCCTTCTTTTCTTTTGGAAAAAAAATATTTAATGCTTAGGAAAAAAGCCCACATTTTTTAACTTCTCCTGTTTTTTCTATTCCGGCCGCATATGCGGAAAAAGGATTACGTCACGAATGTTAGCCGAGTCGGTCAATATCATCGCAAGTCGGTCTATCCCTATGCCGAGCCCTCCCGCGGGCGGCATCCCATATTCAAGTGCTCGAAGGAAATCCTCGTCAAGGGCGGCCTCCGGGTCGGCTTTTGCCTGTTCCTTGAATCTTGCGCGCTGGTCAATAGGGTCGTTCAATTCCGAATAGGCATTTGCTATCTCCATGCCCCCCATGTAAAGTTCAAACCTGTCTACGATCCCGGGAGAATCCTTTTTCTCCTTTGCCAGCGGGCTCAATTCCTTGAACATGTCCACGACAAATACCGGATGCTTCTCTGTCTCGGGTTCCACAATTTCGCCGACTATGTTTATAATCTGCGTTTTACTGACAGTCTCCGTCTCTATCTTAATCCCCTTGGCTTTAAGTTTGCCGATCCAACTGTCAAGCGGATCGTTAACCTTGATCCCGAAATTCTTATCCATGAGTTCCGTGAACGATACCTTTTTCCAGACAGTAAGGTCCACTTCCCGACCCTGGTAGGTAAACTTTTCCGACCCGAGTACTGCCTTCGCCGCGGCCCGGATAAGCGATTCGGTAAGTTTCATCATACCATCGCAATCGGAATACGCCTCATAGGCTTCTATCATGGTAAACTCGGGATTGTGTCTCGTAGAAATACCCTCGTTCCGAAAAGAACGATTAATCTCAAATACCTTTTCAAACCCGCCGACAAGCAGTTTTTTTAGATATATCTCCGGGGCAATTCTCATGTAGAGATCCATGTCCAGCGCTTCGTGATGCGTTTTAAAAGGTTTTCCGGCGGCGCCGCCAGCGATAGGATGCATCATTGGCGTTTCAACTTCAAGGAACCCTTTCTGCGCGAGATGGCTTCTGATAGATTCAATCAGCCGAATACGGGCCCTGAACTTATCACGCGTCTGGTCGTTCATTATGAGATCAGCGTATCTCTGCCTGTATCTGGTCTCCACGTCTTTCAACCCGTGCCACTTCTCGGGAAGAGGCAAGAGTGACTTAGAGAGGATTCTGTATTCTAACGCCTTAATGGTATCTTCACCGGTCCGTGTCTTGAAAAGCTCCCCCTCAATGCCTATGATGTCCCCGATATCCACATTTTTCAGGATATCAAACGCCTTTTCACCGATAACATCTTTCTTAAGATACACCTGCATCTTCCCCGTAAAATCCTTAACATCTATGAATACGCTCTTGCCGTGCTCCCGCTCGGCCATTATCCGGCCGGCTATCCGGGCCTTTTGCCCTTCGGCATACCCCTCTTTCACGGACGCTATACTCTGCGTGTCGGGGAAACTGCTGCCGAAGGCGTCTATTCCGGCCTCTTGAAGCTTCTCCAGATTTTTGTACCGCTGTTCTATAATCTCGTTTCTGTCTTCTGTCATAACGCCTCTTTTAGCTTAATTTTTTGCTTTGAAACCGACAAAAGTTAGACTACACCCTTCTCGGTCTGTTCTCTCTTCCGAAAGGCCTATCTTTGATGTTTCTGCCCACTCTGCCGGGTTTGCTTATCTGCCGTATTAATATTACTTCCAAATTATATACTCAACGTATAGCTATGTCAATGTAATAAGGGGTATTCTGAAGGCAAAGAGCATAGTGCAGAGGGCAGAGAGTAAAATTGGCTCATGGCTGTTGGCTCATGGCTCATGCGGCAAATAGCCAACGGCAAAGAGCAGAGAGTTACTGGCCAATAAGCTTCCGAAACTCTCGTTCTGTGATGACCTTTATGCCTTTTTTATGCGCTTCTTTCAGCTTTGAACCGGCTTTTTCGCCCGCAACGACGAAATCAACCGAGGAACTCACGCTTGAAACCGCTTCTCCGCCTTCGGCCTCAACGAGTTTTGCCGCTTCCGAACGTGTTATGCTCTTAAGCGAACCGGTAAAAACGCATTTTTTACCGCGAAGAATACCTTTCTCGGAGACCTGTTTATGCCTTATAACGACGCCATTTTCCCTTAATTTTTCTATTTCTTTAAGATTTTTCTTCTCATTAAAGAAATCCCTGATACTTTCGGCGATTTCCGGGCCTATTTCTTTTATTTCTGTGAGCTCTTCCGCGCATGCCGAAATAAGTTTCTCAAGCGTTCCGAACTTCTCGGCCAGAACCACTGCGATGTGTTTTCCGACATTTTTTATCCCCAGGCCGAAAACGAATCTCTCCAAGGTAACATCCTTGGAGCTCTCAATCGCGCGCAGAAGATTGTCGGTTTTCTTTTCTTTCCACCCTTCAAGATTTAGAAGATCTCCGCGTTTTAGAACATATATATCCGAAATGTTCTTGATAAGGCCTTTATCAAGCAACAAGCCGACCGTTTTATCGGACATCCCCTCAATATCCACCGCGCTTTTCACCGCGTAATGTATAATCGTTTCCCTGAGCTGCGCGGGACACGCCAGTCCCGCCGAGCACCGGTAAAAAACATCTTCCCGTTCTATAACGGTGCCGCAGCTCGGACATTTGTCCGGCATGTGAAATGTTTTTTCTTTTCCTTCGCGCCTTTTTTTTATGACTCCGGAAATATACGGGATTACGTCGCCGGCTCTCTCTACTTTTACATAATCGCCTATCTTTACGCCCAGTTTAGCGACTTGGTCCATGTTATGCAATGTAGCCCGCGAAACCGTTACACCCCCGACTTCAACCGGTTTTAAGAGCGCCAACGGCGTGAGAACGCCGGTGCGCCCTACCTGTACAACTATGTTATCTACCCGTGTTATCTCTTTGCGCGCTTTAAATTTATACGCAACCGCCCATCTCGGGTTCGTGGTGCGTTTGCCGAGCTTCTGTTGATCAAGCAAACTGTTAATCTTTATTACCACCCCATCTATCTCATAATCAAGCATGTCCCGTTTTTTTTCCATGGCATGATGATAAGAAACGGCTTCTTTTATGTTTCGGCAGTATTTTGCGCCGGGTGAAACACGAAACCCGAGGCGCGTTAAAAGTTCCAACGCTTTTTTCTGTGTAGACGGCATTTTTTCGGAAAAATCAAGTATGCGATAACAATACACATGCAGCCGGCGGTCGGCCGTGACGCGATAATCCAGCTGACGCATTGATCCGGCGGCCACGTTTCGCGGATTCGCGAACGTGTCTTCGCCTTTTGCGGCTTGTTTTTTGTTAAGTTCCTGAAAATCGCTTATATGCATCATGACTTCGCCGCGCACGGCGAGGCGGCGAGGCGGCGTTTTCGTTTTAAGACGCGCCGGCACAGCGCTAATGGTCTTAAGGTTCAGTGTTACATCTTCGCCTGCAATGCCGTCTCCGCGCGTTGATCCGGAAACAAACCTTCCGTTTTCATATACAAGTTCTATACTGGCGCCATCAAGCTTGGGTTCGCACATGTAATCAATGTCTTTTTGTGTTTCTTTGCGGCAGGTTTTGTCAAAATGTTCCGCGCCTGCCGGGTCATTCACGCTTTCCAGACTCAACATGGCAGAGGCATGGCGTACTTTCTTGAATTTTTCGGGAAGCGGAGCGCCGACGGTGCGGGTCGGAGAATCGGGCGAGGCGAATGCGGGATGTTTTTTCTCCAGAGCTTTGAGCTCTTTTACGAGCGCATCATACCGGGAGTCCGCTATCTCGGACGCGCCTTCCGTGTAGTAAAGCGCGTTATGCCTGCGAATTTCTTTTCGCAGCGCTTCTATCTTTTTCTTTGCTGATTTCAATCTTCCACCTTTTCACTTCAAGGGCGGGGAAACCCCGCCCCTACGTCCCTCATTCCTCATCTCTCATCTCTTAAGCGCCTTCACAAGTTTACCCACCGGATACGTGTTAATCACGTTCTTTTTTTTCACCCATCCGCGCCTGGCGGTTACGACGCCGTATTTAACGAGATCAAACTGCGCCGCCGCGTGCGCGTCGGTATTAATCGCGAAGCGCGCGCCGAACTCTTGCGCTCTTCTGCATCGCGCGTCATTTAAATCTATGCGGTCGCCGTGCGTGTTCACTTCAAGGAAAATATTATTTTCCGCGGCTTTTTTAAATATCTTATCAAAATCAACATTAATCTCATTGCGTTTAGTTATGAGCCGGCCGGACGGATGCGCGAGACCATTCACATACTTGTTATCCATGGCTCTCAGAATACGCGCGGTCTGTTTGTCTCTATCCAGCGTAAAAAAAGAATGAACGGCCGCTATGACAATATCAAGCTCTTTCAGGGCGTAATCGGCAAGATCAAGTTCGCCCTTGTCGAGTATGTCCACCTCCACGCCCGCTAATATACGGATACCTTTTATTTTTTGTGAAAATTTTCGTATTTTTTTAACATGCTGCAAAAGACGTTTTTCATCCATGCCTCCGGCGATTTTTACGTACTGGGAATGATCCGTCACGGCGATATACTCGTATCCCCTGTCTTTAGCCGCGCGGACCATATCCTCCAAAGTATCCCGGCCGTCACTCGCCGTGGTGTGCGTATGCAGATCGCCGCGGATGTCCGCTATTTTTATAAGGTTCCGCGGCAGAGTGCCGTCTTGCGCGGCTTTTATCTCCCCTTGCGCCTCGCGAAGTTCCGGCGGTATCCATTCCATTTTAAGTTTGTGGTAGAGGTCCTCTTCCGTTTTTCCCGCAAGAGGTTTCGCGTTTTTTCCGGTGCGCACAGAAAAGACCCCGTATTCATTCACCTTGTATCCCATTTTTTTCGCGATCTTACGAACTTCCACGTTATGCTGTTTGGACCCCGTGAAATAAGAAAGCGCCGCGCCGAAACATGAAGCGTCCACGATACGCAGATCTATCTGCGGGCCGTCTTTAAGCATGATGCTGGATTTAGTCGCGCCATGCGCGATGACGGTTTCAGCTTCCGGATAATTCACAAAGCGCTCCATCGCCTTTTTGTCATCGCCGCAAACGGCAAGTATATCAATATCACCTATTGTTTCTTTTCCCCGGCGCAGACTGCCTGCCTTGACGGCTTTTTTGAAACTCTTGGATTCTAAAAGATAAGATATCATCTCATCCGCGTAATGATCCGCTTCAGGAAGAAGCATTCGCCCGGCGCGTTTCTTGAAATGTTTTATCGCTTCAAGAAGTTTTTCTTGCGTCCGCGCGCCCATGCCCTCAATACTCTCAAGCTTACCTTTCTTGCAGGCCTTCTCCAGGTCATCCACGTTTTTCACGCCGAGCGCGTCCCTAAGCTTTTTGAGTTTTTTAGGGCCGAGTCCGGATAGATCAAGCATGTCAAGAAAACCGTCCGGAAACTTTTTCATGAGCTCGTCATGATATCCGAGTTTCCCGGTTTTGATCATTTCTATAATCTTTTCTCTAAGGTCTTTTCCGATGCCGGCAAGCGCATCCAACTCTGACGGGTCTTTCGCGTATATCTCTTTAAGCTGGCGGGAAAGCGCCGTGATGTTCTGAGCGGCGTTCCTGTAAGCGCGGACCCTAAAGACGTTTGCATCCTGTATCTCAAGCGCATCAGCAATCCGCAAAAATATGGCAGCTATGTGTATGTTATCCATTTTATATATAATAACAGTATACGAG
>Ga0208325_1000170_pt1 | contig 17765 bp, 18 predicted proteins | sample PL_2010_330m_FD_185486 | JGI IMG/M metagenome (GOLD analysis project Ga0208325, IMG submission 185486) | Freshwater microbial communities from Powell Lake, British Columbia, Canada to study Microbial Dark Matter (Phase II) - PL_2010_330m... | ecosystem: Environmental > Aquatic > Freshwater >...
GTAGAATTTTTATCAACTAGTTCTTGGGGAGTAATGCCTGCCTTCTCCGCGGTTTTTTTATTTTTTACACCATTTTCATCTGTGCCGGTTAAATAATAAACATCTTCTCCTTTAAGCATATGGTAGCGCGCCAAAACATCAGCTTGCGTTAATTCAAGCGCAAAGCCAATATGGGGAGCGGCATTTGTGTAAACTATTGAGGTTGTGATATAGAATTTTTTCATCGATTGATAATAACAACAAACTCACCCTTCATTTTGCCGGCCTCAAGTTCTTCCAAAACACTTTTGGGGTGACCGCGATAGATTGTCTCAAATTTCTTTGTTAATTCTCTGCCCAATATAATTTCTTCTACTCCTAAGTCAATAAGTTCTAAAAGAAATTTTCTAATTCGATGGACCGATTCGTAAACAGCGACAGGAAGTTCTGATTCAGCAATCATAGTTAGGAATTTTTTACGCTTCTTTTTCTTGGGCAAAAAGCCTAAAAATAAAAATCGGTTTACATTTATACCAGAAACAGAAAGGAGAGAAGTAAGAGCTGAAGCTCCTGGGACAGGAATGATTTCAACATTATTACCAAGGGCATCCAAAACCCTTTGAACTAATTTTCCACCAGGATCAGAAATTCCAGGCGTACCGGCCTCTGAAACATAGGCAATATTTTTATTATTTCTCAGATCATCAATTACTCGGGTAAAATCGCTCTCTTGAGCCCTTTCGTTGAGTTTTCTTAAGGGGATTGAGATTTCGTAGCGAGCAAAAAGCCTTTTTGTTATCAAGGGCTTTTCTGACAAAACAATGTCAACTTTTTTTAAAACCTCAAGCGCTCTTAGAGTAATATCCTCTAAATTTCCTATTGGTGTTGCGATCAAATACAGTTTTGCCATAATTATTTAGATTTTATTTTTTGAAAAGCGTCTATATCAAAAATATCACCAGAGAATTCATTTAAAAGCATTGCAATAGGAATTGCCATAACCATTCCAGTAATGCCAGCTAATTTCGCGCCAACTAATAGGGCCAATATGGTTATAACAGGATTAAGTCCGACGGTTTTCTGCATAATTTTTGGTACCAAAAGATTGTTTTCTAATTGCTGGACAACAATATATAGAATTAAAGTCATCAGTCCTAGAAGGGGCGATCTGGTAAGGGCAATCAAAATGGCGGGAACAGCCGAGAGGATTGGGCCCACTGTTGGAATTAATTCAAACATAGCGGCCAAGAGAGACAAACCAATAGCGTATGGGACGCCTATAATAGTCAAGCCAATAAATGTCATACAACCAACAATTAATCCTAATAAAAGTTGCGAACCAAACCAACGGCTCAATCTTGCCTGAGCCCTTTCCCACACCGTAATAGCGTACCCTTCTTTGCTTTTCGGAGTAATCGCCCTTAAAAATTTTTTTACACCCTCTTCTTCAATAGACAGATAAAACGACAAAATGAAAACAAAGAAAAAAGAAGCAATTCTGCCAACGACATTGCCCGTAAAGGAAAAGAAATCAATTTGCATTTGACCTAGTTTGTTGCTCATATTCAAGAAAAATTCCTGTAGTTGAGTTTCGTTTGTAGCCAGACTAGTAAAAATATTACTGATCCCTGAACTTATTCTTGGAATGAAATTAGAAAATTGCTTTAATTCATTTGCCAATGGAGTCACGACTAAAGTGAGGACTCCGCCAATGAAAATAACAGCCGAAATGTAAACGATAATGACCCCAAATGTTCGTGGAACATGATGCTTTTTAAGCCAACTAGCTGGAACGCCAACTGTTGACGCCACAATCAAGGCAAAGAATAACATTACCAAGACATCTTTGATCAAATAAGCAAATAGAAATAATAAGACAATGGCTAATCCCTTTAAGATTGCGCTAGGCGATATTTCTATGGTTTGTTTTTGGACTGTTTTCATAAAAATTTATTTAAAAATTAAATAATCATTAATTAATTGAGGAATTTCCTTTTTCGGGGCAATAATACTTAAATTTAAGTGTTTTTCTATAAAAATTTCTCTAGCAATTACCCTAATATCTTGAGGAGTAATCTTATTTAACTCTTCAAAGACTTCTTCTGGCAATTGTATTTTTGCTTTAAGCAGTTCTTGTCTTCCCAGAAAAGCAGCAACACTATCAGATGTTTCGAGCGCAAGAAGAGTTATTCCTTTTATATAATCCTTAACTTTATTTAATTCTTTTTTATCTACAAGGTCCTCTTTTAATCGCTTAAATTCTTTTAAGATTAATTTTATTACTTTTTCTATATTTTGATGACTAATGCCTGCTTGAACCATTAAACATCCAGTATCAGTGTAACTTTCTTGATTTGACCCAATATAATAACAAAGACCTTCTTTTTCTCTAATATTTATAAAAAGTCTCGAACTCATTCCACCCCCAAGAATTGTTTCTAAGAGGGCGAGAGCGTAGCGTTTTTGACTAAATATATCATAACTTCTAACACCCAAACACAGATGGGTTTGATCGGTTTGTTTAAAATGAATTAATGAAGACGCCTTAAGCTGAGATTCTTTAATAGGGTCCCTATCCTTTGTGATTTGTTTAGGATAATTATTGAAATAATCTTTTATAAGACGAAGTGTTTTTTGAGAATCAATTTTTCCAGAAACCACTAAAACAGAATTTTTGCTACTATAATGCTTTTTCAAATAATCAACAAAACCCTTTCTTTTAAAAGACGAGACATTTTCTTTGGTGCCAATAACATCCCAACCCGCCGGTGTTCCTTTATAAAGAAGTTGCTCAAACAATTCACCGACATAAACTGTTGGAGTATCTTGATAAAGTTTAATTTCTTCCAAGATGACCTTTTTTTCTTTTTCAATGTCTTTTTCATTCATTTGAGAATTGAGTAATATATCTGACAATACATCAAGAGCTAAAGACAAGTGAAAATGAGCGAGTTTAACATAAAATCCGGTATATTCTTTTCCCGTAAAAGCATTATAAATGCCACCTACTTTGTCTAAAGTTTCTGATATGGCAAAAGTGCTTGGGCGCTTCACGGTTCCCTTAAAAAACATATGTTCTAAAAAGTGAGATATGCCATTGTTCTCCTGACTTTCATTTTTAGACCCAGTATTAACCAAGAATAGGACCGTGACAGTTTCGGTACTTTCAAGAGGAGCTAAGATAACTCGTAAACCGTTGTTTAGTTTATGTTTTGTGTAATTCATCAGAGCGGAAGAAAATTCATTTTATAATAAATTTTTCGAGTTAATTCTACATCTTTTTTGCAATATTCATAGATTTCATCAAATTGTTTTTTTAAATATTTGCCATATACTTCTGAACCGCACATTTTATCTTTAGAAGTTTGAAACCCAAAAATTTTAGCCAGAGTGTCCAGAGAGGTTGCGCTACTCATAGACCATTTTTCCCATTCTCTCATAGTGTCATAAATAGGCATTGAGCGGTAGCGAGCAAAGTTTAATTGACGAGTGGGTTGCACATTGTAGATAATTGATCTTTTATAAATAAATTTTAAGTCAAAATCCATTACATTATGACCAATAAAAATATCAACGTCACGGGCGATTTTCCAAAACTTTTCTAAAATTTCTTTTTCTTCTCCATTAATAATATCTGCTCTATTAGATTCAGGCGGTTCTTTAATATAGCCAATGCAAAAAATACGGCCAAAATTGCCGTTAAGACTGGTGTTTTTAAAAGCCTCATCTTTCTTATCCTTGGCTAGACTTTCGATGAATTCTCTCTTGGATTCGTCAGCAGGGATAGTCTCAATATCAAATATTAAACGGGTCATAAAATTAAATTATTAATAAATTAACTAGCTATTAGTATCTGATAATATTTTACCAATAAAAAAAGACTAAAGCAATTTATCTTAGTCATTTCAAAAAATTTACAACAATAGATTTTAGGTGAAAAATTGACTTAAAATTTTATCCTTTTTGAATTTTTGAATATTTTTGTTTACCTGTTTGTAAAATTTTGGATAATGGGAACGGTTAATAATATTTCCTCGCCAAAGTTGTCTATATGGCGGTTTTTGAGCATGGGCAAGTTCATGGGCCAATGTTCTCAAAATAACGCTTGGTTTTTTAAATGATCTTTTTCTGGGCGTGTAAATATCTAAAACTAATTTTTTTGTTTTGAGATTAATATAGGCAATACGAAATGATTTCTTGGGCTCAATTGGTTTTATCCGATTCATTATTTGAAACTTAAAACCCGCAAGACGAAGTGTCCTACAGGCATTTTCAAATAAAAAGTGAGCTTGTTCTTCGGGGATCATTATACTTTAACCGCTTTTTTTAATTCAGAGACCTTGTTAGTTTTTTCCCAAGGGAGATTTAAATCTGTTCTTCCAAAGTGACCATAACAAGCAGTTTGCCTATAAATTGGGCGTCTTAAGCCTAAGCTCTTAATAATTGCGCCCGGCCTTAAATCAAAAACTTTTTTAATCGCTTCTAAAATTTTTATATCGGATGGATCACCCGTCTTAAAAGTATCCACGCTAATTGCCAATGGCTTAGCCACTCCAATAGCGTAAGCAATCTGAATTTCACATTTTTTAGCCAAACCGGCTGCAACTACATTTTTGGCAACCCACCTTGCTGCATATGATCCAGAACGATCTACTTTTGTGAGGTCTTTTCCTGAAAAACAACCACCGCCATGTGAACCAACGCCACCATAAGTATCAACAATAATTTTTCTGCCAGTTAATCCTGTGTCAGCCGCAGGTCCACCCTTAACAAACTTTCCTGTTGGATTAATCAGATATTTAGTTTTTGAATCAAGAAGTTTCTTGGAAAGAACAGGGAGTATTACTTTTTCTTTAATATCTTTATTAAGCCTTAGCGCACTAATCTCAGGATTGTGTTGTGTGGAGATCAAAACAGTATGAATTCGTTTTGGTTTTCCATCTTTATACTCAACTGTTATTTGTGATTTTCCGTCAGGCCTTAGGTATACCAAAACATTATCCTTTCTAATTTTTGTTAATTGTTTGGCTAGTTTATGAGCTAAGACGATAGGAAGAGGCATAAGCTCGGGGGTTTCATCTGTTGCGTAGCCATACACAATACCCTGATCACCTGCTCCCAAAGATAATTCATCTTTATCATTAACTCCTCTAGCGATATCAGGAGATTGCTCTTGAATGGCGCAGACTATACCACAAGTTTCCCAGTCAAAACCAATAGATGAATTTGTATAGCCGATATCCTTAACAACCTTCCGAACTATTTTAGGGACATCAACATAAGTTTTAGTACTTATTTCTCCCGCAACGACAACAAGACCATTAGTAAGAAGAGTCTCAATAGCAACCCTGCCATAAGGATCATTTTTAAGAACGCTATCTAAGATGGCATCAGATATTTGATCGGCCATCTTATCGGGATGACCCTCGGTAACTGACTCTGAAGTTAAAAGACAATCGCCATTAATATTTTTCATCTAATTTTTTCTTAATAATACTTTTTAAATCTTTTATTTTTATTCTTTCTTGTTTCATTGAATCGCGGTTTCTAATTGTAACCGCTCTATCTTTTAAAGTGTCAAAATCAACAGTAACACACAGAGGGGTGCCGATTTCATCTTGACGGCGATACCTCTTGCCAATACTTTGAGTTTCGTCATATTCACAGATGAATTCTTTTTTTAAATCATTAAAAATTTGTTTAGCCGTCTTGGATAATTTTTCTTTCTTAGACAAGGGCAAAATCGCGACCTTGATAGGACTTAACCAATAGGGAAATTGCAGAACAGTTCTAATTTCCTGTTTGCCGTCAGCCGTTGGAGCTTTTTCCTCGTGATAATGCTCACATAATGTTGCAAGAACAGACCTATCAACGCCCAGGCTTGGTTCTATTACATGAGGAATAAATTCTTCCTCTGTTGATAAATTTTTATATAAAAGTTTATGATTTTTAAGATCAAAATCGGTGCGATAAGCCAAACCATACAATTCTTTTCTGCCAAAAGGGAAATTATATTCAACATCAATGGTCTTTTTTGAGTAATGGGCCAATTCTTTCTTTTCAACGTCATATTCAGTAATATTTTCTTTTTTAAAACCAAGCAGATTTATCCAATCTCTCATCTCGTTGAGCCATTCATCAAAATATTTCTTCCAATTTTCTTCTTTAACAAAATACTCTATTTCCATTTGCTCAAATTCTCTAGTTCTAAAAATAAAATTACCCGGCGTAATTTCATTTCTAAAAGCTTTGCCAATCTGAGCGATGCCAAAGGGAATTTTTTTATGTGTTGTGTCTAAAATGTTTTTAAAATTAATAAAAATCCCTTGCGCCGTTTCTGGCCGCAAGTAGGCAATATTATTTTCTTCTTCTCCCTTAGGCCCGACAAAAGTTTTAAACATTAAGTTAAAAAAATCAGGATCCGTAAAGTCGCCAGAGCCACAATTTGGGCACTTAATATTCGCGGGTCTTTTAAAAGATTTACTGGACGCATTTTCAACTTGAACCATTTCATATCCCATCTCATCAGCTTTAAACCTTGCATGGCATCCCTTACACTCTACCAATAAATCGGCAAAGCCGGCGCCCAGATGGCCCGAAACTTTCCAGACCTCAGGATTCATAATTAAAGTGCTATCAATGCCAACGACATCATCCCTGTCTTGAACGAATTTTTTCCACCACATCTGCTTAATATTATTTTTTAATTCAACGCCCAAGGGACCATAGTCCCATGTATTTGCCATCCCGCCGTAAATTTCAGAAGAAGGGAAAATAAACCCTCTCCTTTTGCACAAAGATATAATTTTGTCCATTAAATTTTTCATTATTGTCTTACAACTTTTTCTCCGGTACTAAGACCAGGAAGAGCTGAATTAAGATACTGATTAGTGAAAGTATCTTGGCCTTGGGCGCTAGATTCACCCAAGAGAGTTATTAAACTTCCTACATCAGATGGGGACGGAACATTGCCTACTTTAAAAATAACTTGCTTAACCGGACTGGTGAAGCCAGTGCCTGCTTTAAGTTCGTTTACCTGCCAAAGCAATTTACCTGTTAAAGGGTCAAAAGTTATATTGTTATTTTTGGGCCACCATTCGTCTTCCCAATATACGCCTTGCGGAAGATAACTCTCAACAGTTATATTAGATAAATCGTTATAGTAATTAAGCAATTGCCAAGCAATAAGATAAGTCGTTTTTTGACTCATAATGGGCGGTCGGGGACCAGAAGTGGAGAGAGGGGAATCATCTTGAGAAGAAATTGCTTCCGAAAACCTTAAAATAGAATTTAGTTTAACTTCAGTTTTAGCGCTATTTTCTAACTCAATACTGCTAAGCTCGGAGGGAATAATATTTGGTCTTATCCTGGCAGTAGCCTCAAGCGTAAAATTCTTATCGGAATAATCTTTTAAGGGAATAGTATCTTTAATGCCTAAGCTTACACTGGCAACCCCTGCCTCAAATGGTCCCAAAATAGCTAATTGGGGAATATGACGGCTATCCCAAATAATTTTATTTTCATTTTCAATATAAATTCCTTGATTGCTCGGCATAATGCTTCCGTATTTAAGAATCTCTCCAGAAACTTCCACAGTTAGAACAATATCTCTTAATATTGAATCAGTAGTATTTTGGAAATTAATAATTATGCCTAAGTTTGATCCAGCATAAACAACACTTGGAACAGTCAAATTTGTTGGTTGAATGTCGATACTTATCGGCGCTGGAGTGAAAGATTCGGCCGAATAAGACTGGGTATATACTTGATATTTATTATCGGATTCTTTTAATTCAAGAGCAACCGAGAAATTGATAATGTCAAGAGATTGAGTAAAGTTGCCCGTAATCTTGAATTCTTTTTGTTCTTGAGGCAAGATTTTTTCAAATTGCCATGTATGATTTGAAATATCGGGCTGGCGAGGAGAGAATTCAACAACCTTAAATCCTTCAGGGTAGTTTATTTTTAAACGCGCATCTTCAAAAATATTATCAGAATAATTAGAAAGACTAACGGTATAAACAACATTTTTGTTAAGAGCAATAATTTTAGGAGCGTCTATTACTATTTTTAAGGGAGAAGAAATTATATCTACCGCAAAATCTTGAGCTTTTTCTAATTCAGAACTAAGGCGAGCAGGAACAAAACTTAATTTAGTTTTAATAATTTCCTTGCTGTCTTCGGGACCAAAGATTTTGACATAAGAAGTTACGCTTTTTGCTCCTTTAGCTGGGATATGTTCAAGATAGATTGTCTCTGTTGATTCTTTTTTTTCAGGGTTTTGCAGATGAGATCCTTCGGGATAATTAATAATTAATTTTACATTTTCAAGGGAAATATTATTGTTGTTTCTAACAATGAAGTCGTATTTCAAAAATTCTCCCGACTCAATTTTTTGTAATCCGTTAAGCTCTATAATAATTTTATCTTTATCAAAATGACCTTTCGCGCCAAGCCAAAACAACCCAACGATAAAAATGCCTAAAAACAATATGCCAGAAAGAGTTAATTTTAATATTTTTTTTCGCTTAGGCGTAAAAAAATGTTCTTTTATTGGCTGAGGTTTTAACGGTTCCGGATTATATTCATACTCAAGACGTTCCGTCAATTTTTTCTCTATGGATGGTCGATAAATTCTTTTTTTTAGATCTTCTAAGGAAGACATATTATTGAAAACAATGAAGACGATTGGTAATTATGTAAGCGTGAGGCGATTCTCCCGATACATAAAAAGCATAAAAGTTAATAAATCTTGCTATTTTTTTAAGTTGACTAATTGGTGGTTGAGTGTGTTGGGAGCTTTTAAAATTTGCTTGTGATATTTTTTTCAGCAAACCGAGTTCTTGATAAGTTATTTTTAACGCCTCTTTATCTTTGTTTTTACAATGACTGCAAAGCGCGCCATTCTTTTTATAGCTCAAGTAAATTGATTGGGAAGACAATTTACTTGAGCAGCTTGCGCAACAATCAAGTTCGGGCATATACCCCAAGTACCTCACCAGTTTCAGTGGAAAATAGGCAAGAAGTAAATTTCTTAAGAATTCTTTACTCTTTGGTTTTTCTAAAATATTTAATGTTCCGACAATAAGGGAAAAAATTCTTTTATCTTTCAATCTATCTTCGGTCAAACGATCTGTTAGGCTCGCAAAATAGAAAGACAACGCTTGATTTCTAAAATTTGTTTTTGAGTAAAGACTTTTTATTAATTCAGCTCGAGTAATAACAGGTTTGCCCTTAGATATTACGGCGATAATTTCACTTAAGGAAAAGGGCATGAGCGCCGACTTTAGCTTAGCTTTGTTTTTATTAAGACCGCGCGACAAATAAGTAATCTTTCCAAAATCACGAGTATAGGCGGTTATATAAAATCTGTTTTCATCACTGTTATAAGTTTTTAAAATAACAGCTTTTGTTTTGAAATACACAAAAAATTTAAGGCAAAAAAGATTAACAATCTATTTATTATACCTTTTTATGGCAATTTTGACAGAACTATCTAAAATTTGTATTTCTGTTATATATTTTAAAGACAAGATCTCTGTTTTTTCAACAATACTGGCAGTATTAGTAAATAATTTTATCTTTTTCTCATTTGCAGTTAATAATAATTTTATTTTAGATGATTTTGTAGAATATTCTATTTTGCTTACATCTTGAGGAGTGAAACCGGCTTTTTTTCTTAGAGTTTGTATATTGCGCACGATTTCTCTCGTTGCTCCTTCATTTATGAGTTCATCGGACAATTCTATATTAAGCATAATGCCCATAGATCCTTCTTTGTCCAAAATCCAGCCCTTTTTATTCTCTAATTTTTTATCTATGATTGCTTTTTTAACATTTAGCTCCTTCTCAACAATTTTAAGAAGATCTACTTCTATGTCAATATTTAACTTAATTTCACTTAATGGTTGTCTTACTTTTAAATTAGCCTCCTTTCTCGCTCTTAGTCCTAGGCTAATTATCTGCTCAACCAATAGTATTTTATTTAATATTTCTTTTTCTTCAACATTGATTTTTTGACATTTTGGCCAATCTTCTAAGTGGATGCTTTCTTTCAGCTGTCCGTCTTTAGACATTGGTCCTTTTTTTAAGAAATCAAAAATTTCTTCCGCTAAAAAAGGAACGAAAGGCGCGATTAATTTAGAAAGGACAAAAAGAGAATAAATAAGAGTTTTGGTTCCTTCTTTTCTGTCGGGAGAAGATGCTTTAAAACGATGCCTTGACCAATGAATATATCTATAAGATATATCGTTTATAAAAGCCTCAATCAGACGCGCCGCTTCAACCACTTGATAATTATCTAAAAAATTGCTTACTTCTTCGTTAACAAGCTTTAGTCTTGATAGGAGCCATATATCTAGCACATTTTTAGGATTAAAATCCTCTACCTCTTTTTGCGTAAACGAATTGGTTGTCAAGCCGTAAAAATCCAAAAAATTAACAATCTGTTTAATCAATAATAACTTAGAAAAAGCTTTTTTGACATCTTTTTCATCAAATTTTTTAGGATTTTCTGGTTTATTAACGGTAAAGAAATACCACCTCAGCGCGTCAGCGCCATATTTATTAATAATTTCATCGGGTAAAACGGTATTTCCTTTTGATTTTGACATTTTTTCTCCCTTTTTATCCAAAACATGACCCAAGCAGAGAATGTTTTTATAAGGAGATTCATATCCTAAAAGCACAGAAATTGCCAAAAGCGTGTAAAACCACCCCCTGGTTTGATCAATTGCTTCTGATATATAATCGGCAGGAAACAATTTTGGTGACGAATTTTTTGTATCTTGTATATCCTTGGCGGAGGCAGGAGCGAACGGCCAATGGTCTTGAGCGAACGGCATCGCGCCCGAATCAAACCAAACATCAATTACATACGGTTCGCGCCTCATTTCTCCGCCGCACCGGTCGCATTTAAAAGTTATTGCATCAACATAAGGACGGTGAGGGTCTTTCAGTTTTTGACCAGACAACTCTTCAAGTTCTTTATACGAACCAATTACCTTAATGTTTTTGCACTGTTGAGCTTTTGGATTTTGTATTTTGGACTTTATTTGCAATTCGTCATTTGTAGTTTGGCCCCTACTTGATTGGCATCGCCAGACCGGGAATGGCGTTCCCCAATACCGTTCTCGAGTGATTGCCCAATCTTTCACTTCTTTGAGCCATTCGCCAAACCTTCCTTCTTTGAGGTAAGCAGGCATCCAATTAATTTTTTTATTTGCCCTAAGAAGATCTTCTTGAAGGTCAGTCATTTTAATAAACCAGGACTCTTTAGCGTAGTAGAGTAATGGTTCTTTACAACGCCAGCAAAAAGGATAATCATGCTGAACAATTTTTTCTTTGAAGAGAAGATTGTTCTTTTTGAGATATTCCAGAATACTTTTTTCTGTTTCTTTGTCTTTTACTTTTTTTCCTTCAAAGGTTTTGACCAATTTATTGAACTTACCGTTTTCGCTAACTGTATGAACTTTGGGAAGATTATATTTTGTTCCTAATTCAAAATCATCAGCTCCGTACATGGCAGCGATATGAACCAAGCCCGTGCCATCCTCTTCGGTTACAAAGTTAGCGGGATAAACTTTATGTGAAGCGTTGTTTTGATTTTCTTTAATATCAAAAAGGGGAAAGTAGCCAATACTCTCCAAATCTTTTCCTTTAAATTCTTTAACGATTTCGTATTTTTTTTCAAGAATCTCTAATCTTGATTTGGCCAAGATATAATTTTCTTTTTCCAGTTTTACTAAACAATAGTCTAAATTAGCGCCAATCGCTAAGGCCGTATTGCCAGGCAAAGTCCATGGAGTGGTCGTCCATGTCAAGAAGTAAGTATTCTCGGCTAAGGAAAAATCTTTGATTTTTTGATGGGGCAATATTTTTAAACGTACATAAACTGAATTTTCATAAATATTTTTATATCCTTGAGCTAATTCGTGAGTTGAAAGGGCAGTTTCGCACCTGGCGCACCAAGGTACCACTTTAAAATCTTCGTATAAGAGGCCGCGATCCCAGATTTTTTTTAATATCCACCACACAGTTTCCATATATTGTGGTTTGTATGTAATATATGGATTATCCATGTCAACCCAATAGCCAATTCTTTCGGTCATTTTTCTAAAAATAGGCATTAATTCATCTACGGTTTTTTTGCATTCTTCGTTAAACTTGGCAATTCCATAATCTTCAATGTCTTTTTTTGACTTAAAACCAAGTTTTTTTTCAACCTCAATTTCAACTGGCAAACCGTGAGTATCCCACCCATTCTTGCGAACAACATTAAATCCCCGCATTGTTTTATATCTCGGAATGATGTCTTTATATATTCGCGCTTCAACATGATGAATGCCCGGTTGAGCATTAACAGTGATTGGTCCATCATAAAAAACAAAAGACTCTCCGTCCTTTGTTTTCTCTAAAGATTTTTTAAAAATATTTTTTTCTTTCCAAAATTTAAGAGTTTTTTTCTCTTGTTCGTTAAAATTCATGACTAATAATCAAAAAAATACAAAACAACAAACCAAAACTGATTTTACCTAATAATATCACAATGTATGCAAAATTAAAGAGGGTAAAACAAAATATTCGACACCTATGGTCGAATATTTTAATGCAATCCTTCGCTCCGCTCAGGATATAAGAAGTATCTTGTATCCTTCGCTCCGCTCAGGATATAAGAAGTATCTTGTATCCTTCGCTCCGCTCAGGATATAACTTTGCCTAAGCTCATTATATTCACTAAGGCAAACTAATAGCGGGAGACGGGGATCGAACCCGCGATCTTCGACTTGGCAAGCCGACGCTCTACCAACTAAGCTACTCCCGCTGGTGCTGCGAAGAGGAGTCGAACCTCTGACTCCTGGTTCTTCAAACCAGAGCTCTACCGCTGAGCTACCGCAGCGTTTCGAGGTTTTTGCAAAGCATCTATCCCTAACTTTTTATCTTTTTCTAAAGCATTTTTTACTTTAATATATTTTTTGCTAAAAAACAAGAGATTGTCTTTGTAATACATTACAGCAAAAAGCCGCTTACTATCTCCCTTTACATATTCTAGATTCAACACACCATCGCCTTTATGAGTATAGCCCTTAACACCATAGAGATCTGTCAGTTTTTGCTTAAGCCATTTTATAAAATCTATGCTTGCGGAAGCAATAGACAGTTTAAAACCAAAACTATTTGGCCATCTCTTGTCCCAAAAAGTATAGAATGAACCATCGCCGTCAAAAAGTCCTCTGAAAAAATCAGCAAAAAAATTATCAGGCACATCAACTGCTTTTATCGTTTTTGATTTAGCTGAGGTAATCCCAATCCCGTTTAAATACTGATGGAAGATTTTGTCACCAAAAGCTAAGACGAAATATTTTTTTTCTTGTTCACCTCCGCGTGCTACACGATATGGTTTATTGTCTAAATCTAGGGCGTATTTAAACTTATTAATCAATTCAATTTCTTTGGAATGAAATGAAATATGACTCCCATCTTTTGAAAGGCATCCGTCAGAGGCGATTAAGCCAACAGCGTATGCGAAATCGGAGGACCATTTAATTTTTACTTTCTCTTGAACCTTAAATACCATGATAAATAGCTATTCATTTTTTAGTGCTCACAGAGTCTCAAATGGAACACCATAGAGAAGATTGTTTTGAAGTGGAAGGGGGTGTTTAAGAGCCTTGCTGTAGTAGATATGATAAGGGATTAAGGGAGAGATGTAAAGAAAAAGCTACCTAATGAAGGCAGCCTTTATGAGTTTTATTATAAATCTTCTTCTGTTATCACTTTTATGCCATTTTCTTTGAGCAATCTTGTGGTTATGCCGTTGCCCTCAATGATGCTGCTTGAAAAAGAACCATCATAAATCTGGCCATGCCCACAAGAAGGACTTCTTTGTTTCAATATGGCTTCTTGAACACCAAGAATTCTGGCTAATTGTAAAACTGTTTCCGCGCCTCTTCTGAAATTTTTTGTTACATCTTTACCATCTTTGCTAATCACTCTGCTTCCTTTTTGTTCTGAAGGTGTTCTTGGAGTGGGTAGCCCTCCAAGCTGTTCTGGGCAAACTGGAATTAATATTTCTTTCCCAGCTAAAGCAAGAATTTGTTGGTTAGGCCTTGATTTACCATCATAGCGACATTTTATACCCAGCAAGCAAGCACTACATATTTTCACTTTTCCTCCTTTTGAGAACTATTTCGATTCTATCAATATTATCCTAAAAGTTCCACTCCCTACTAAAAGCAAACACAAAACCCTTATCAATAAAGGGCTTAAGGATAGATATGCCCCCACGGGGTTTCAAATGGAACACCATAGAGAAGATTGTTTTGAAATGGAAAGGGGTTTTTAAAAGCTGCGATGTAGTAGATATGATAAGGGATTGAGGGAGGGTTATTAAGAGGGAAATTCAGGAGCTAAAATTACTATCAATTTTCCGTCTATTTCATTTCGGTAACCGTAAACTTTGGAACATCGAATTTATTTCTCAATTTTTGTATTGTTTCTTTAGTTAAACCGTAAATATCTCTATCTGCTGTTCTCAAATTTTCACAATTATTCTTAATTGCCGTTGCAAGGTGCACTGTATCGGCAACTCCTATCCTTTTGCATTCTTCTCTTATGCCCTCAAATAGTTTATAAGGAATATCGTTATTAACGATTGTTATGAGTTCTCTTATCTCTCTGAATAATTCTCTAAAAGCTTCTTCAACTGCCTTGTCTTCATTACAACAACTTCCATAAGCCTCGCCTAGAGTTAAATAACTTATCAGGATTTTTTTTCTTCTGCTCTTGCCTCTAATCTCATCTATGGTTTTTCTTCCTGCCCGCAAAACACAAGCATCATAATACCATCTTCCTTCCACTCCTTTCTTTTTCCTATTCCCGTCTCTCTTCTTGTGTTTTGTCATAAAATATTATTTCTTAAACACGCCTACACGTTCACATTTTCGTAAGGCAATTTCTAGTTCAACCAAAGAATCGCTCGTCTCATTTTGTTGCAATCCAACCCTGTCTACTTTAAAAATAGGCTCTCTATCTTCTCGGACTTGTTTCAAAATATCTTTATCTATAATGATATTTTTGGCTTCTTCAATTTTGATTTCCTTAAGATTACTTTTCATAGTTCTTTGATGACATTAAAAGCATATTCTATTTCATCAGGACTTGCTTTCTTCCATTCGACAAGCCACTTTTTAGCCCTAACTTCCGAAAGTCGCGCGACCCTTAACAACCAATGAAGAGTAGCAGTAAGCTCTAATTGTCTGATGCTTTTTCCTTGAATAAATTTTTTTAAACATCCAAAACGTTTTTCTAACTCTATAGGGATAAATTTATCCAACTTCATCCTAAGACCTTCTTTTTTTATTTGAAATAAATCATATGCCAAATCAGGAGAATAAGGTCCCCGAATATACAAACTAAAAGAATAGCAAGGTGATGCCTTGAAAAGTTGAGCGAAATACTGGACCTTTTGAGACATCAAACGTTCATTAAATGAATCTACTTTTCCGGCCTCCAATCTTCTCAAAATATAATAAGTGAACAATGCCTTATCATAGGAATGTTTGAAAATATTGTTTTTGACCATAAATTGAAGTTAATCTATTGATTATCGTTATTATAACAAAAAATATGAACAAATCAAAAAACAGGAATATAATTGAAATATTATGAAAAATGTTCGATGGTGAGTTTTCCATGCTATCTAATTTAATTTAATATCGTGCTCTTTGTTAAATTCAGGAGAGTGAAGAAGAAAATATTTCATTTTTCCAATTACATTATAGGGTGTATTTTTAGGAATAAAGATTAAATCATTCTTGCTTACTTCATATTCTTCTTCGTCTATTATAAATTTACCTGTGCCTTCAAGAATAAAATATATTCTGTCTTCTCCAATACATTTAATTTTTCCATGCTCTCCATCCATTTCAATCAAAGTTCCACTAAAATCAGGATTTATCTTATACTCAGCTAATTTCATTGAACCCACTTCCTTTTTGTTTGTATCTGAATATTTTATATGCATATTAGTTGTTTTTAGTTAAAATTTCATCTTCTTTACTCCACGGAGGACAACAAATCACCAGAATTTCTGCATCTTCTTCGCTCGTTTTCCGCGCCTTATGCTTAGTTCTTGGATGAATCAATATCAGCGAACCTTTTTCTAAATTCTCTGTTTTATCATCTAGCCTTACAGCGATTGAACCTTTTAGAACATAATAGCATTCGGTTAACTTATCATGATAATGTTCTTGGGTTTCATCACTAATGGTTACATGACAAAAATCCATGTCAGAAAAATCTTTCTTAGCAGTTAGATTTCTCATTATCCCACAAGTGATTTTTCTTGGTTCAGAATTTTTAACGTTTTTTATTAAATAAGGCATTTATTTTTCCCACAACTTAATTAAATTTAAAACTTCTTTCTCAAAGTTAGTAATATAAATTAAATTAACATCAAGAGCACACTCTTTATTTATTTGATGTATGTCCATAGAGCTTTCGTAGTAGCCCTTGATTGTCATTTCCCTTGTTTTTCTGGTTGCAAAAACAATTTTTCTAACACCAGCCCATTTTGCGGCACAAAGACACATAAAGCAGGGCTCTAGAGAAGTATACAAAATTGTGCCACTTAGATTAGTGCTCCTCAATTTCTTACAAGCTTTTCTTATGGCGGAAATTTCTGCATGACCCGTAGGGTCTTTTCTTATTTTACCTAAACTTAACCCTTTAGAGATTATCTTATTGTTTCTTACCAAAATAGCTCCTGCTGGGAAGCCACCCCTCTTTGCAGATTTTTTGGCTTGTTCAATAGCTGATTTTATATATTTTTCTTCTTCCATAGTCGCTCTTATTCTATCAAGTTTATCTTAAAAGTTCCATTCCCCATTAATAACAAAAACAAAAACCCTTATCAATAAAGGGTTTAAGTATAGATATGCCCCCACGGGGAGTCGAACCCCGGTTTTCAGGATGAAAACCTGACGTCCTAGGCCACTAGACGACAGGGGCGCTTAAGAAATAAAAACTTAAAAATCAAAACTAAAAATTAAAGTAAAATTATTTAAAAAATACTAAACTTCAAATACCAAAGAAAATATAAACGACTTAATGTTTAGTTTCTAACTACATTTTGCTTACTACTATCAACTAGTAGTTTCATATGATAGCTAAAAATTGAGAAAAATCAAGGTCTTATTGATTTTTCTCTGCTTTGCAATTAAAATTAATAACTAATATGAATATTTTAGCGATTGAAACCTCATGTGACGAAACAGCCATTGCTCTGGTTGAGTTTTATCAAAAGAAACAAAAAGATTCTTTAGAGATTAAAATATTAGCCGATAAAATTGCTTCTCAAATAGAAATTCATGCTCCATATGGTGGCGTGGTGCCGAGATTAGCGGCAAGAGAACATATAAAGAATTTATCTCAAATTTTTAAAGAAATATTAAAGAACAGCAAAAATAGCAAAGAAAGAACGAGCGATTTCATGAAAAAGATTGATTTAATTGCGGTAACTTCTGGTCCAGGATTGATGCCGTGCCTTTTAACGGGAACATCGTTTGCCAAGGCGCTTGCTTATAAATATAAAATAAAAATTACTGGAATAAACCATTTAGAAGCCCATTTATTTTCTTCTTTGTTGAGCCAGAGCCCATCTATTAATCTTCAAAGATTAAAGTTTCCCGCTCTCGGATTGATTGTCTCGGGGGGACATACAGAGTTAATTTTAGTTAAAGCCATTGGCGAGTACGAATTAATTGGAGAAACTCTTGACGATGCGG
>Ga0208325_1000173_pt1 | contig 17664 bp, 11 predicted proteins | sample PL_2010_330m_FD_185486 | JGI IMG/M metagenome (GOLD analysis project Ga0208325, IMG submission 185486) | Freshwater microbial communities from Powell Lake, British Columbia, Canada to study Microbial Dark Matter (Phase II) - PL_2010_330m... | ecosystem: Environmental > Aquatic > Freshwater >...
CCAGGTAAAAAGAGGCTGGGGTCTGCCCACCGATGTGAGGAGAAGCTACAGAAAATTCAGCCGGAGTCGTTGACTAAAAGAATATAGTATGTTGTTACCGCAGGGTAACCTGCACTCATTTTACAAGAGGCTCTGTTTGGTGTATCATACAATTGATAGTTGCAGTTTAGGTTATTACAAGCTTCTTAGAATCATCTCAGATTCATCTAGTATTGGGTGACCGGAACTCTAACTAAAATTTCGGATAGAAGAGGTTATCCAATGAGTTTTCAGAATAAGACACTAAGTTGTGCCGATTGTGGGGCTGCCTTCGACTTCACCGCTGAAGAGCAGGAATTCTACCAGTCCAAAGGCTACACCAACGAGCCAAAGCGCTGCCCCTCATGTCGCCAGGCGAGAAAGTCTGAGCGGGGCGGTGGCGGCAGTTACGGTGGTTCCAGTAGCTACGGCTCCCCGCGACAGATGTTCCCAGCGACTTGTGCCTCATGCGGCAAACAGACCGAGGTACCCTTTGAGCCGCGCGGTGACAAACCGGTATACTGCAGCGACTGCTACCGTAAAGTAAAACCGGCTAGATAACACCGATTTGAGCTGTAAAGACACACAGGCCGGGAATACCCGGCCTGTGTGCTTATTGTGGGGTTCCCTGCCTGTACAAATACGCTCATTTCCCCAATGTATTCCACCCTGTAGTTTAGAAGTGTTTCAGACTTTCCAAGTACTTTGATGTCACGAAAAGCCATTTCGTTCAACACATTTCAAACCTAATATGGGCAGTTTAAGAGGGGCGAAGCCCCTCTTTTTTATTTCTTCCCCCTCTCCTTTGAAGGAGAGGGGGACCGAGGGGGTGAGGTAGATAAAAAATCCCCTGACTATGCTAAAATAACTAAACAAAGGTGGTTATCTGAGGAGCTTTGCCGGTGATTCCTATTAAGCTATCAATGCGCAACTTTATGTGCTACCGGGACAATGTCCCGCCCCTCCTTTTTGACGGCATCCACACCGCCTGCATCTCCGGTGAGAATGGCAACGGCAAGTCAACCCTTATTGACGCTATGACCTGGGCACTGTGGGGACGAACCAGAGCCAAGAGTGATGACGACCTCATTCACTCCGGTCAGCCTGAAATGGAGGTGGAGTTTGGCTTCGCCGTAGGTGAGCAGCCATATCGCATCATCCGCAAGCACTCCAAGCCCAAGCGACGCGGGCGCTCGGGGCAAACCATACTAGAATTCCAGATAGCTACCGGGGATGGCTTCAGGTCAATTACCGGCAACAGCGTCACCCAGACCCAGCAGAAAATTATTGATGTCCTACATATGGACTACCCCACCTTCACCAACAGCGCCCTCCTCCGGCAAGGTCATGCTGACGAATTCACCATCAAGCGCCCCGTTGAGCGTAAAGAGGTATTAGCTGATATTCTGGGACTTGCCGTCTATGATGAACTGGAAGGGCAAGCCAGAGAGCTGGCTAAACAGCAGGAAACGGAAAAGGCTCTAGCTGAGAGCGCCATCAAAGACATTATTGATGAATTAGACCAGAAGCCGGTCTACCAGGCTGAGTTGGCACAAGCCGAAGGCGAGCTCTCCCACCTAGAAAAGATAATTAAGGAGCCGGAATCCAGGCTCAATCGCCTGCGACAGAAAAAGGAATCCCTGGATAATAAGCAGGAGCAACTAACCCAGATAGAGGAGCACATAACCACCACCAGAAGAGAACTGGAGCGCCGGGACGAGGAAATTAAACAACACCACTCCCGCATCAAAGAGTATGAAGAGTTAATCGCCCAGCGCTCCACTATAGAAGAAGGCTATGCCCAGCTTACCCAAGCCAGGAAATTAAATAACGAACTCGACCAAAGGTTTAGACTGGTTTCCACGCTAAACGAGCGCAAGCACCATTTAGAGATGACCATCGTCCAAGCCGGGAAAGCCCTGACTACTGACCATGCCCTGGCTCAAAACAAAATCGCCGAACTGGAAGCTGAAACACAAAAACTGCCCCAGCTTAAAGGTGAATTACAGCAAATACAGGTTCAACTGCGCCAGCTGGCTGAGCCAGAAGAAACATTACGCCAGAAAAGGCAAAGCAGCCAGGAGCTACAAGCTCAGTTTCATTACCTGGAATCCAACCAGACCCAGCTAGAACAGGAAATAAAGGAAATAGAAGAAAAGCTCCGCCTGCTGCTGACTCAGGAGGGCGCTAAATGCCCGCTATGTGAGACCGAGGTTGGTAGGGTAGGTCTACAGCTAATCGAGACTAAATATGCCGCCGATAAGCAGAGCAAGTCTGATTCTCTAGAGTCAAACCGAGCCGAGCTAGCCCAAACCAAAATAAAGCTGGAGTCGCTGGAAAATGAGACATCCCGGCTAGAAACCAGGCTAAACCAGGATAGAGCCTCAGCCCAGGGCAAAGCCAGCATCCTCAACCAGCAGATTGCCGAAGCTGAAGAGGCGGGTAACCAGCTAAACGAGGCCAGAAAAAGCCTAACCGAAATTGAAGAGCGCCTAGCCAGGAAGGACTTTGCCATTACTGAGCAACAGGCACTAAGGGAGCAAGAAGACGAATTAGCCAGGCTTGACTACGATTCCCGGCAGCATGAACAGGTGCGTCAACGCCTGATTAACCTGGAACAATATGAAGACCCCAAGCGAAAGCTGGAAGAGGCCGATAGGCTCATCAACCAGGAAAAGGAGGCGGCTTCCCGAGCTGAGGTAGCGGCTCAAGAGCTGAGGCAGCGGCTGGAGGTTGATAAACAAAAAGAGCAAGACCTGAGTCAAGAACTGGATTTACTTCCCCAGCTAGTCAGCGATTTAACCCAGGCTGAAACTGAATACCAAGCGCTAGTTGCCCAACAACGCCAAGCCCAGGAGATAATGTGGAGCGTTAAGGCAAAGCTCCAGCGCTGCTCGGAACTGGAGATAAAAAGGAAGGAAAAGGAAAGACTACTGGTTCAGGCGTCAAGGGAAGAGAAGATATATAAAGACCTGGTTCAAGCTTTCGGCAAAAAGGGAATACAAGCCCTGCTCATTGAAATGGCACTCCCCGAAATTGAAGCTGAAGCTAATAAACTATTGGGACGGATGACCGATAATAGAATGCACCTAAAAATTGAGACCCAGCGGGAAACGAAGAAAGGAGATTTACTAGAAACCCTGGATATTAATATCTCTGACGAGCTGGGAATGCGAAATTATGAAATGTTTAGCGGTGGTGAAGCCTTCCGCATTGACTTTGCCATTCGTATTGCCCTGTCCAAGCTACTAGCCCGACGAGCCGGAGCCCCACTGCCCACCCTGGTCATTGATGAAGGCTTTGGCACTCAAGACAGTACCGGCATAGAAAAACTTAAAGAGGCGATAAACTCTATTCAAGACGACTTTGACAAGATACTGGTTATCACTCATATTGAGGAGCTTAGAGATGCCTTCCCCACCCGCATTGATGTCATCAAAACTGCTGACGGCTCAACGCTTGAGATGAGCTAGCTATTTTACAGACCGAGGTCGGCAGCAATTCCCTGCATTGCCTTCAACCCTAGCTCAATAAACTCGTCAAGCTCAAGTCCGAGTTCACTACACTGTGAAATCTGCTCTCTATTTGCCCCAGCGGCAAAGCTCTTTTCCTTAAATCTCTTCATTACCGACTTAGTTTCAACACCGGCCAGTTTTTTATCGGGGCGAACCAGAGCCGCAGCCACGATTAAGCCGGTTAGCGGGTCGGCGCAAAATAGAGCCTTATCCAGCTTTGTCTCCAAGGGAACGCCATGGGCAGCATTATGACACAGGATGGCATGAGCCATAGCCTCACTAGCTCCCAGTTCCCTGGCCAGGTCAGCCCCCAGCTTACTATGCTGGCTCATATCTCCTCCGGTAAGCTCCATATCAATATCATGCAGGAGCCCGGTAAGCCCCCACTCCTCCTCATCCTCACCAAGGCGCCTGGCTAGCCCCCGCATAATTGCCTCGGTGGCCAGCATATGCTTAATCAGATTCGCGTTCTCTACATTAGCTTTAATGGAGTCAAGTACTTCTTCCCGCGTCATTTGCTCCTCCTTGGCTACTAGTCGGTCTTAATAAGGCACTTAATATAATACCTGTAATACCCAATGCAACGCAAGCCCAGAAAGCCGGGTTATAACTGCCGGTCACATCAAATATCCTCCCCGCCAAGACGGGACCAATAGCCCCGCCAATGGTAAAGCTACACATAACCGCTCCCACAATGGTACCCAGTGACCTCAAGCCGAACAACTCAGCCGGTACCGGTGACATCAATGCCGCCAAACCACCATAGCCAAAGCCAAAGACGACAGCAAACAGGTAAAACATCCACACCTCTTTGGCTACCATCACCCAAAGTAACGCCACCACCAGTAAAATAAAGCTAATAATAAGACACCGCTTATTACCAATTCTATCGCCGGCACTACCTATTACAATCCTGCCGGCAGTATTTACCCCGCCGATAACAGCTATGATACTGGCGGCAACCATTGATGAAATCCCCACCTCAATGGCATGAGGCACAATATGCACCATGATAGTATATAGATTAAACCCGAAGCAGAAGAAAACGGCACAAACCATCCAGAATGTTCCGGTGCCAACTGCCTCTCGAAAACAAAAGCCTCCGGCTGTTAAGTTCAGGCTCTCCTCTTTTACCTCATTCCCACCGTAAGGCAACTGACCTACCTGATGAGGGTCACGCCTTAAAAACTGGGCGGCTAACATAAGCAACACCAAGACTCCACCACCAACGATAATATAGGAAAGGCGCCAGCCATGGTCAGAGATGAGCCGACTGGCTACCAGGGAAAGAAGTATGGTGCCGATGCCCGAGCCTGAAGTAACGATACCTGTCATCATGCCCCGCCGCTTGACAAACCACCTGGGCACAGTGGATATCAATGGCACCCAACCACCGCTCATGCCAACGGCTATTATCACCCCGTAGAACAGATATAGCTGCCAGATAGTGCCAATCTGGGACATCAGCAAGTAGCCCAGACCCAAAAAGAAGCCGCAGACGATCATAATTATCCGTGGACCAAAGCTATCGCTCAGCCTACCGGCAAAAATACTCAGAAAACCCCACAGCACCAAATAAAGGGAGAAGGCACCTGAGGTTGCCGCCCTTGTCCAGCCAAACTCGGTTAATATCGGTTGGAAAAAGATACCAAAGGTATACTGCGCCCCATGAGCTATTATCGTAATCAGGAGGGCAGCGGCTACCACAATGTAGCCGTAGAAAAATTTTGGCTTCCTGTCTCCAACCAAGGATGAACCTCCATCTGATAGCAATACGACCTCTTAACCTACCCTGCTTCCCTACTCTCAGACAATAAAAAGGGGGCAACTATGAATCCCCCACAAATGCTGGCTGCCAAATTGAGAGGATATTAACTAGGCAGTCAACTTAGCTAAAGTATACTCAATATTCTTAGCTAACACCTTACCTAAATACTGTCCAGTGGCTGAAGATTTATGCTGAGCTATTTCCTCAGGCGTTCCCGCAGCTACAATATAGCCACCCCGGTCGCCGGCACCAGGTCCAAGGTCAATAATCCAGTCGGCATTCTTAATCACATCCAGGTGATGCTCAATGACAATAACCGTATTACCAGCATCAACCAGACGCTGTAGTACCCGTAATAGTGCCGCCACATCCTCAAAAGAAAGACCAGTTGTCGGCTCGTCAAGAATATATAATGTCCTGCCCGTAGACCGCCGTGACAACTCGGTAGACAGCTTTACCCTCTGCGCTTCACCACCGGAAAGGGTAGGTGCTGGCTGACCGAGTCGAATATAGCCCAGTCCCACATCATGCAAGGTCTGCAGCTTCCTCTTCACCTTGGGGAAATGCTCAAAGAAAGCCAGCGCTTGCTCCACCGTCATATCCAATACCTCGGCTATGTTCTTACCCTTAAATCTAATTTCCAGAGCCTCACGGTTATAACGCTTCCCCTTGCATACCTCACAGGGGACGGTTACATCGGGCAAAAACTGCATCTCAATCTGAATAAACCCCTCCCCGCCACAGGCTTCACAGCGCCCACCCTTAACATTAAACGAGAACCGACCGGGACGATAGCCTCTCATCCGAGCCTCAGGCACAGTAGCAAAAAGCTCACGAATCGGGGTAAAGGTTCCGGTATAGGTAGCCGGGTTGCTACGAGGGGTACGCCCAATAGGCGACTGGTCAATATTGACTACCTTATCAATATGCTCGACACCAATAATGTCATCACATCTGCCCGCCCTCTCCCGTGACCGATAAAATATCTGCGCCAGCCGCTTATACATGATTTCGTCAATAAGGGTGCTCTTACCGCTACCGGAGACGCCGGTGACACCAACAAACCTGCCCAGGGGAATATGGACATCTATATTTTTCAGGTTGTTCTGCCTGGCCCCCTTGATTACTATCTCCTCACCTGAGCCACGGCGGCGCTTCGGTGGTAAAGGAATCTGCTTAGCACCACTAAGATACTGACCGGTTATTGACTCCTTTGAGTTCAAAATATCAGACAGAGTCCCGGTGACCACAATCCAGCCCCCATGTTCCCCCGCCCCGGGTCCCATATCAATAATGTGGTCTGCCGCCCGCATCATAGCCTCATCATGCTCCACAACCAAGATGGTATTACCCAGTTCCCTCAGCCTCTTCAGGGTCTCAATCAAACGAAAGTCATCGGCGGGGTGAAGTCCAACTGTCGGTTCATCACAAATATAAAGCACCCCCATAAGACCACTGCCAATCTGGGTCGCCAGGCGAATTCGCTGCGCCTCACCACCGCTCAGAGTTGCCGAAGCACGCTCAATAGTAAGATAGTCCAAGCCTATATCCTTGAGGAAACCGAGGCGGGCTTGAATCTCCTTGAGAATCTGATGGGCTATCATCTGCTCACGCTCACTAAGTACCGCTCCTTTACCACCAATAATACCTACCCACTCCAATGCCTGAGTAACCGACATTGAGCTAACATCCGTAATATTTTTGCCCCCAATGGTTACGGCTAAAGATTCCGGTTTAAGCCTCTTGCCCTGACAAACGGGACACGGTTGGGACATCATATAACGTTCAATCTCGGCACGAGTACGCTCTGACTGGGTATCATAGACCAGGCGCTCCAGATAAGGAATAACCCCCTCATACCCGGTAAAATATTCCCTGACCCGACCATAACGATTTCTATGCCTCACCAGCTCCCCACCCTCCCCATAAAGTATGAGTTTAAGGTGGCGCTCTGATAGCTCTTTAACCGGGGCATGAAGAGAAAAGCCGTAGCGTCGGGCTAGAATTTCCAGTTCGTTCATATGCCAGGAGAGCCACCACCCGGGGTGAACTGCACCTTGGGCGATGGATAGTTCCTTACTACGGATAACCATATCGGGGTCTATCTCCAGTTTAACCCCTAAGCCGGTACAGGCAGGACAGGCACCGTGAGGACTATTAAAGCTGAAGGTTCTGGGGGCAATCTCACCCAAGCTAATTCCGCAGTGCACGCAGGCAAAATGCTCCGAGAACAATAATTCCTCACCATCAACAATAAATACCAGCACCACCCCCGCCCCCAGCTTGAGAGCCGTTTCTACCGAATCAGCAATACGGCTCTGGCTTCCGCTCTGCCCGATTACCAATCTATCCACCACCGCCTCAATAGAGTGCTTTTTATTCTTGTCCAGCTGAATTTCATCAGACAGGTCATAGATATGCCCATCGACCCTAACCCTGACATAGCCCGCCTGGCGCAAATCATCAAACACCGCCTGATACTCGCCCTTACGGTCTCTAATCAGTGGTGCCAGAACCATAATACGGCTATTTTCGGGGAGGTTTTGAATAGCATCAACAATCTGCTGCACCGTCTGCATAGCAATCTCCCGCCCGCACTTAGGGCAATGGGGATGACCCGCCCGGGCAAAAAGCAGACGCAGGTAATCATAAACTTCGGTTACCGTCCCCACGGTAGACCGTGGGTTGCGACTCGGACCCTTCTGGTCAATAGAAATGGCTGGGCTTAAGCCTTCAATGTAATCAACATCGGGCTTTTCCATCCTGCCCAGAAACTGGCGAGCATAGGCGGATAGAGACTCCATGTAGCGGCGCTGCCCCTCGGCATAGATGGTATCAAATGCCAGCGAACTCTTGCCTGAGCCAGAGACACCAGTGATAACTACCAGTTTATCCCGAGGGATAACTACGTCTATATTCTTGAGGTTATGCTCCCTGGCTCCTTTGACCACTATGGCATCTAATGGCATGCTTCCTCCGTATCCAAAGTTTATTGTAGCACCAGAGCTATAAGGGCAACAAGCGCTACAACAAAGGTGTAAGAGATTGTTTGGTAACCTATCCCCCTGACCCCCTTCCCTTAAAAGATTGTTTACCAACCCCTCACCCTTTATCCCTCTCCCCTTCATAAGGGGAGAGGGAAGAGAAATTCTTAAAGGGGCTTCGCCCCTTTTAATCCCCTTGCTAAAACTCCTTAATAAGGGAAGGGGGAGTGGGGGAGTGTAGGTAAGAGAGGGGCTTCGCCCCTCTCTAAAATCTCTTCCTAAATACGGGTTTAAGGGGCGGAGCCCCTTCCATAAAAACTTCCCCCCTCTCCTTAAAAGGAGAGTCAGAGGGAGGCGATACTAGAGGAGAGTTAAAGAGAGGCAGAGCCTCCATTGCGTAACCAGTTCCCCATCTCCTTTGAAGGATAGCTCAGCACTAGGGGTGTTTAAGAGGGGCGTAGCCCCTCTTTTCTATTCCTTCCCCTTCCCCTTGATAAGGGGAAGGGGATAAAGGGGATGGGGTTACCTAAAAAAATCTAAAGGGGGTGAGGTTGATAAACAACCTCGGTATAAAGCTATTGACAATCGTTATGTCCTGTGGTAAATTAGCTCGAAAATAAGGTGGTATATAGAGGATGCTAGTTTATATTGTCCCCTGCGGATTGTATTACGCATATTATTACTACTATTATGCGGTCCCATAAGACGCGCTGGGGGGCTTTGAGATAAAAATGTAGAGACATAAACCGATAACAAATCTAAGGCAAAAAGTTCAAGCAGAACCCTCCCCAGCGGGAGGGTTTCTAGTTTATATGGAACGAGGATAAATAGACGATGAATATATCTGAGATGCTGGCTACAAACGCCAGGCGGTACCCTGATGATACCGCCCTTATCCAAATAAAACCCGGTGAGAAGCTAAGACAAGAAATCACCTGGAGAGAATTTGACCAAAGGGCAAACCGGGTAGCCAGTGCCTTAATGGACAGGGGCATCAAGAAGGGGGACAAGGTCATACACTGGATGCGGAATTCAATTAACTGGCTTGAGGCTTACTTCGGCATCATTAGAACCGGGGCATGGGCAGTGCCCCTTAATTATAGGTTCTCCAGTAGCGACCTTAAATATTGCGCTGATATCGCCGAAGCCAAGGCAATGATTTTAGGCGAAGAATTTATTGAAAGTGTTGAGAGTATTCGCTCCCAGCTACCCACCATTGAAAGGTATATCCTGGTTAGTCAGAGCCCGCCTCAAGATATGGAGAGCTTTGAGGAGGTGATAGACAAAGCCTCAGCCAAACCTCTAGAGGTAAAGTTAAATGATGAAGATGAGTGCGGTCTCTACTTCACCTCAGGCACCACTGGAGCACCCAAGTCAATACTACTTACCCATAAGAATATGGAGGCCGCCGCCATAACGGAAAAGGCGCACCATTACCAACAACACAGCGACAATTTCATCCTTCTCCCTCCTCTGTATCACACCGGCTCCAAGATGCACTGGTTTGGTAACCTGATGGTGGGTGGTCGGGCTACCTTGCTAACCGAAATCAGCCCTCAGTATATATTTGAGGCTATCGATAAGGAGAGAGGAACCATAGTATGGCTGCTGGTGCCCTGGGCCCAGGACATTCTCAAAGCCCTGGATAAAGGGGAACTTAAAAAGGAAGACTACGACCTGAGTTGCTGGCGTCTAATGCACATCGGCGCCCAGCCGGTGCCCCCCAGCCTGGTCAAGCATTGGAAGGAATACTTCCCCAATATGCAATATGACACCAACTACGGGCTGAGTGAATCTACCGGACCCGGCTGCGTTCACCTGGGTATAGAGAATGAAAGAAAGGTGGGGGCAATCGGGAAAGCTGGCTTTAACTGGAAAACACGCATCGTCAACAAGAATGGTGAGGATGTCTCCCAGGGAAAAGTTGGTGAGCTACTGGTCAAGGGTGACGGCCTGATGAAGCAATACTACAAGAACCCGGGAAAAACCGCCGCGACCATAAAAAATGGCTGGCTATACACCGGCGACCTGGTGAGAGAGGACAATGAGGGATTTATCTACATTGTTGATAGGAAGAAGGATGTCATCGTTAGCGGAGGAGAGAATATCTACCCCGTAGAAATAGAGGAGGTTCTCCAAAGCTACCCCGAAATCTACGATGTAGGAGTAATTGGACTTCCTGATGAAAGATTAGGCGAAATAATTGTCGCCGTAATTGAAGCCAAGCCCGGAGAAAATCTCACCAGAAAAGAGGTAAACGAATTCTGCGAACAAAATCTACCCAGGTATAAGCGACCGAGGCATATCATATTTGATAAGGTGCCCCGAAATCCCACCGGTAAAATAGAAAAACCCAAGATGAGGCAAAAATACGCTGGTCTGAAATATAACTTTAGAAACTTGAAGCAGAGCTAAATCTACGGTTCAAGGGGGCTTGTTATGTAAAGCATACTAAATAGCAAAACAACAGGTATTTTCAAGTTTTGGAGGTAAACCAATGAAAAACAAGGTATTAATGGTTTCTTTAGCCCTTATACTGGTAGCCTTGCCTCTGTTCGGTGCCTGTAAGGCAGCACCAGCGGAAACTATTGAGCTGTCATACAGCAACTTCTTCCCGCCGACGCATTTTCACTCCATACTAGCTGAGGAGTGGGCAAAGGAAATAGAGGCACGCACCAATGGCCAGGTAAAGATTATCTACTACCCGGCAGGGTCGCTAACGCCAGCGCCCAAGGTGTATGACGGGGTAGTAGAGGGCATCTCCGATATAGGTATGTCCGTCCTGGCTTACAGTATGGGTCGTTTTCCCGCCAGCGAACTGGTTGACCTGCCTCATGCTTACCCCAACGGCTGGGTAGCCACCAAGGTAGCCAATGATTTCTATACGGAGTTTGAGCCTGCCGAGTTTGATGATACCCACGTGCTTTACTTCCACGCCCATGGGCCGGGTGTCGTTTTCACCACCGAGAAGCCAGTGCGCAAGATGGAGGACCTCAAGGGACTGGTAATAAGGTCCACCGGCGTAGGCGCCAAGATAATGGAGGCGCTTGGAGCCGAAGGCTATGGTGCCTCGCAGGGAGAGGCTTACGAACTCATGTCCAAGGGGACGATAGACGGCAGTTTTACCCCCCGCGAGGTGCTCAAGGGGTGGAATCAAGCCGAGGTGGTGAAGTATGTCACCGGCTGTTATGACGTGGGCAACACCGCCAATATGTTCGTAGTTATGAACAAGGATAAGTGGGATAGCCTGCCGGGCAACATACAGAAGATTATCACTGAAGTTAGCCAGGAGTGGATAGAAAAACATGGCATGGTTTGGGACTACTACGACAAGGTAGCCATAGACTACTTCCTAACCTTTGACGGCACCGAGGTGATTGAGCTTTCGCCGGCGGAGATGGCAAGGTGGGTGGAAACAGCGGTAGAGCCACTGATAGCTGAATACATAGCCGGGAAGACAGACCTGGGATTGCCCGCCGCCGATTACCAGGAATACCTGCTGGAACGGGTCGCCCACTGGTCTGACCAGGCACCAACGGCAGAAGAGAGTGTAGCCTGGGTTGAGACGGAGTTGGAACCGCTGGTACCGGCACAATAAAGAGCTGGCTAGTCATAGACTAGCTTATTGTTATAAACTAGCTCATCGGGGATGCCTGTGATAGCTAACTTCAGAATCCGGGCATCCCCGAAGATTGGTTTGTTATTGTATGACGGGTAAAATAGAGCGCCTGGAAAAGTTTGCCCATTCTTCAAGCCACTGGGTTAACTGGGTGGCCGGTGTCGGTTTGGTAGCTATGTTCGGCCTCATCGTGGCTGACATAATCGGAATCAAGTTCTTCAAGCAACCCATCCCCGGCGCCATTGAGATGGTAGGCTTTTTAGGGGCGGTGGTAACTGCCTTCGCCATAGCCTTTACCCAGGTCCGGCGCGGGCATATTCAGGTAGAATTTTTTGTAATGCGCCTGCCCAAGCATGCCCAAGCCGGTGTCACTGCCCTGGTCTCCCTGCTTGGGATAGCGCTGTTTGGTCTGCTGGCCTGGCAAAGCTACGATTTTGGACGCACTCTCCAGGTCACCGGAGAAGTCTCTATGACCCAGAGGATACCCTTCTATCCCTTCGTCTATGCCATAGCTTTTTGCTGCCTCCCTATCTGCCTGCTGCTGGTGGTGGATTTTCTCAAGTCGGTGACGAAGGCGGTGAAGAAATGAGCCCGGTTGCTATTGGTATCATCGGCATTGTGGTTCTGGTGCTGACTTTTCTCCTGAGCATGCCCGTTGGCTTTGCTATGGCTCTGGTTGGACTGGCGGGTTTCTGTTTTTTAGTTTCAGCACCAGCCGGGCTTAGCCTCCTGGCTCGTGATGTTTTTGCCACTTTCTCCTCTTATTCCCTCACCGTTATCCCCATGTTCATGTTCATGGGCGCCATTACCTTTGCCACCGGGATGAGCCGGCGGCTTTATGATACCGGCTATACCCTGTTTGGGCACTTGCGGGGTGGTTTAGCCATGGCTACTATTGCCGGCTGCGCCAGTTTTGCAGCTATATGCGGCTCGACTAATGCCACTGCTGCCGCCATGGGCAAGGTTTCCCTACCCGAGATGAAGAGATACCATTACGATGACTCATTAGCCACCGGTTGTGTGGCGGCTGCCGGCAGCCTGGGCATACTTATCCCGCCCAGCACTATATTCATCGTCTATGGAATATTAACCGAGCAGTCTATAGGTAGTCTTTTCCTGGCCGGCGTCCTCCCTGGTCTACTCCTGGCTACCATTTTTGTGATGGTAGTGTCATTTCTTTGCTGGCGCAACCCCGCCCTGGGTCCCGTCGGGATGCCGACGAGCTGGAAGGAGAAGCTAGCCAGTCTCACCGGAGTTATTGAAATGCTGGTTTTGTTTGTCATAGTCATAGGGGGGCTGTTTCTGGGCTGGTTCAGCCCCACCCAGGCCGGCGGTGCCGGCGCCGCTGGCGCTCTGCTCATTGGCTTAGCCAGACGACAGCTAAACTGGCAAGGTTTCCTCAATGCAATCAAAGATAGCTTACAGATAACCTGTGAGGTCATGGTCATCATCACTGGAGCTATCGTCTTCGGGCACTTCATAGCCGTGACCACGATTCCCTTCGTCCTAGCCGATTGGGTAAGCGCTCTACCCCTACCACCAGCCGCTATTATGGGAGTGATAGTCCTGATGTACCTCCTGGGTGGCTGTTTTATGGATGCCTTAGCCCTGATTACCCTTACCATACCTATCATCTACCCGGTGGTTATAGCTATGGGCTTTGACCCAATATGGTTTGGGGTTATAATTGTGCTGGTAACCGAGATGGGGGTAATCACACCACCAGTGGGGATAAACGTGTATGTCATCAAGGGAATTGCCGAGGATGTGCCACTGGGAACTATCTTCAAAGGCACCTTTCCCTTCCTGATAGGGCTGCTCATTGCTGCCGGCTTACTTATCGCCTTCCCCCAGATTGCCCTACTTTTACCCGGGCTGGCTAAATAGAGACTAAGGGGGACATAATGAAAGAACTAGCTATTAGCGCTGATGCTCCGGGGGAAAAACTCTTTATGCTCGGTAACGAGGCCATAGCCCGGGGAGCCATGGAGGCTGGAGTTCAAGTTGCCGCTGCCTACCCCGGCACCCCGTCCAGCGAGATACTGGAAAACTTAGCCAGGGTTGCCCCAAAATTTAGCATATATGTTGAGTGGTCAACCAATGAGAAGGTAGCCTTCGAAGTTGCTCTAGCCGCCTCCATCTGCGGGGTAAGGGCTATGGCATCAATGAAACACGTTGGGGTAAATGTCGCCCACGACCCGTTAATGACTGCCAGCTATATCGGCGCCAAGGGTGGTCTGGTTCTGCTTTCCGCCGATGACCCCTGGGCGTGGAGTTCCCAGAATGAGCAGGATAACCGGTACATCGCCGAACAGGGCTACATACCGATTCTGGAGCCATCATCGGTCCAGGAAGCCAAGGATATGATGGCTGACGCCTTTAGACTATCCGAGGAATTTAAGCACCTGTTCATGGTCAGGTCGGTAACCAGAATCAGCCACGGTCGGAGCGATGTTGTGCTGGGCGAAATAGCCAAGAAAAGAAGAAAGGGCGCTTTTGCCAAAGACCGCTCCTGGTTAGTCTATACCCCGGTTGAAGCCAGAAGGAACCGACCGTTAATGATTGAAAGGTTTGAGAGAATAAGGAGAGCGGTAAACACCCTCCCCTATAACCAGCTAAAGCTGGCCGACGGCGCCAGACTAGGGATAATTGCCTGCGGTCTCTCCTATAGCTACACATTGGAAGCCATAAAGTGGCTGGAGCTTGACGACAAGATTTCAGTGCTAAAGATTGGTACACCCCACCCCCTCCCCCAGGAACTGGTGAAAAGGCTGCTAAAGTCAGTAGATGAGATACTCGTGGTAGAAGAGCTGGAACCATTTGTGGAAAACCATGTCAAAGCCATCGCTGGAGAAGCCAATATCCCGGTCAGGATTCACGGCAAGGACTTAATCCCACTGATTGGCGAGCTGTCAACCAGGAAGGTTACCGAAGCTATTATCAGGTTAACCAGCGCCAAGCCGCCAGTTAACTTCAGTGAACAGGACAGGCTCGGTGAAGAGAGCGCCCCGCTCCTGCCCTGGAGACCGCCAACCCTATGCCCCGGCTGTGCCCACCGCGCCTCTCTATACGCCATCAAGTCAGCGGCACAAAAAGTAGCCAGAGACTACGGCAAAGACACCGAGCCCATCTACCCCGGTGATATTGGCTGCTATACCTTAGGCTATCTGCCACCACTGGAAGCGGTAGATACTACCATCTGTATGGGAGCCAGTATCGGTATCGCCAATGGTTTAGCCCATGTGGTAGAGGCGCCAATAATAGCCCACCTCGGCGACTCCACCTTTTTCCATGCCGGCATACCACCACTGATAAATGCCGTTTACAATAAGGCAAATATAACCGTAGCCATACTGGACAACTCGGCTACCGCTATGACCGGTTTTCAACCCCACCCCGGCACCGGCCATACTGCCACCGGCGAGGAAACCACCCCGATAAAGGCGGAAGATATAGCCCGGGCATGCGGGGTAAAGTTCGTCGAGGTTATAGACCCCTTTGACTTAAAAAAGGCTGCCGACACCGTAGAAAGGGCAATCAGGTTTGATGGGCCATCGGTTATTGTGTTCAGACGGCTCTGTGCCATAATGGAGCAGAGGGAAAAGAAGCAAAGGGGAGAGAAAACCGTCCCCTATTATATAGACCAGGAGAAATGCAGTGCCAAATGCGACGCCTGCATTAAACTGCTTGGTTGCCCGGCGATAATGAGGGAGAACGGTAAGACCACAATTGATAGCTCGCTATGCACCGGCTGTGGAATCTGTGCCCAGGTCTGTCCCTATAACGCTATCCTGCAGGAATAAAAAAATGCTCAAAGAATTCAATGTGCTGATTACCGGGGTGGGAGGACAAGGTGTAATTTTGATGTCAGAGCTGCTGGGAAAGGCAGCGGTTAGAGATGACCTAAAGGTCAGAGGCTCTGAGGTGCTGGGGATGGCGGTCAGGGGTGGCTCAGTAAGTAGCACTATCAGAATCGGCAGTGAAGTATATGGACCGCTCATTCCTACCGGGAAGTGTCATCTTCTCATCGGAATGGAGCCGGCGGAGGCATTAAGACATATTGCCTGCCTGTCACCGTCCAGCCTGGTCGTACTTAATCTAAGAAAAATAGTCCCCTTCACCGTCCTTCTGGGTAAAAGTAAATACCCCAGTCTGGATGAAATCATGGAGAAGCTAAGTACGGTTTCAAGCCAGGTAATCAGGCTGGATGCGGCTCAACTGGCGGAAGAGGCCGGCAGCCCGATAACGGCTAATATGGTCATGCTGGGGGCAGCATTTGGCACCGGGCAGATTCCGATAAAGCTGGAAACGCTCAAGGCAGTGCTCCAGGCGCACTTCCCCACCAAACTAGCCCCGGTTAATATCAAAGCTTTCGACCTCGGTTACCACGCCTGCCAGCAGAGCCTCAAATAGATACGGAGTGTAGTTACGACCTTGGAGAGGAAAGTAGTGCTGGTGAGAGGATAGGGTAACATTGCGCTATATTGTGTGATAAAGTCAGCAATTTAAGCTTTTGTTACCCAGGCTGTATTGATGAACTTCTGCTAGACGGCTGGCTTCTCTGATAATATCCCATCTTTCATTGCTTTAAAGTTCGGACAGATAAAATATGTATGGAGATGCCAATAGCGATTAAGACCAGAATCAATTTAACGACGAGAATCTGGACCGCAAATGCGACTGAAGCTCCGATTGTTATCCATAGTAAAGTAATGGCTACGACTTTTACCTTTAGTGGAACCCCTTTTCTTTCTAGATAGTTCTTAATATAATTCCCAAACCATTTGTTATGTAAGAGCCAACCATAAAGCTTTTGTGAACTTCTTGAATAGCATGCAGCAGCAAGTAAGAGAAAAGGAGTGGTAGGCAACACTGGCACAAATATTCCGACAATTCCCAGCCCCACAAAAAATGTTCCCGCAATAATCAGCAGTATCCGAATCCAAGTTGCTATTGCTGTTGCTTTATTATCATTTCCCATAGAGTAGCCAACATTTTAAACTTCTTGAGTGATTGTTGGCAAATTTGCTTCGTTGTTCAAGGAATAAGTTGACTTATCCTTACCAAGTTTCCAGTCCAACAAAGGGGTTATAGCTAAGATTCTAAGGACGCCTGAGTATGGGCTTAATCCTCATTAACGTAGCGTGCAGAACTTAGTTGCCACTTCTTATTGATTATATCTGGTGGCTTCACTATAATGCACAGCAGGAGAATTATGCTAGCCAAGGTAATAAGCTGTGCTGTAGTCGGACTGGAAGGAGCTATCGTTGAGGTCGAGGTAGATATTTCGCCCGGTTTACCCTCATTTACCATCGTTGGCTTGCCTGACACCGCCGTCCAGGAAGCCAGGGAGCGAGTCAGAGCCGCTATCCGAAACTCGGGCTGCACCTTTCCCACCAAGCGTATCGTGGTTAATCTGGCTCCGGCTGACCTTAAAAAGGCTGGGCCAGCTTACGATTTGCCCATCGCCGTTGGCATCCTCCTCAGCTCAGAGCAGATATCTGCCGATATGTCTCAAACCATTCTCCTCGGTGAGCTGTCCCTGGACGGCAGCCTGCGCCATACCAACGGCATCTTACCTATGATTGCCCTCGCCCACCAGGAAGGAATATCTAACGTTATTGTGCCTGATATTGACGCCAGAGAGGCATCCTTAATAGAAGGCACTAAAATCACCCCTATCACCTCGCTACCCCAGTTAGTTAGTTATTTTCGAGGAGAAATACCCGCCCCGGAATATAAGCCTGATGAAACCGAGGA
>Ga0208325_1000175_pt1 | contig 17571 bp, 14 predicted proteins | sample PL_2010_330m_FD_185486 | JGI IMG/M metagenome (GOLD analysis project Ga0208325, IMG submission 185486) | Freshwater microbial communities from Powell Lake, British Columbia, Canada to study Microbial Dark Matter (Phase II) - PL_2010_330m... | ecosystem: Environmental > Aquatic > Freshwater >...
TAGGATCAGCTGCCCAGCTTCCTGTTCCAATCGCGCCTAAGGTGGTAATTGTTGTTGATCCAGCAGCCGGATTTAGAGCCATCGCGCCTAAGCCTAAGCTTGTTCTGCCTGTTGCAGGAACTAAGTTGGTGTCTATTCCTGTCCAATAGATATCCGCTAAATAATTAGTTGAAGAAGCAATATATGTGTCGGTAATAACATTGCCCGCCCAACTAAGTCCTGTGCTTGACCAGCCGAGAGTATCATCTGTTAAAGTAATCCCGGTTGATGTGGCAAGATTGGTATTATCTGAAATATCAACCGTTGTTAAATAGCCCAGTCCGGTAACAAAATCATAAATGACATCAGCGCTGGCTAAGTATGAAGTATCGCCATTAGTAATGGTACTTGTGGCATCCACATCAAAATCAGTGCTAGTTAAAGTAAGAAAATCACCAGCGGTATAGGTAGTATTGTTATCCGCTAAATAGTCGGTTGAAGAAGCAATAAAGGCATTTAAGATAGGATCAGCTGCCCAGCTTCCTGTTCCAATCGCGCCTAAGGTGGTAATTGTTGTTGATCCAGCAGCCGGATTTAGAGCCATCGCGCCTAAGCCTAAGCTTGTTCTGCCTGTTGCAGGAACTAAGTTAGTGTCTGTCCCTGTCCAATAGATATCCGCAAGATACTCGGTAGAGGAAGCAATTTTAGCGTTCAAGATAGAAGTCCCAGACCAGACACCAGTTGAGATTGTGCCTAAAGTTGTAATAGAAGTTGAACCTGTATTCGGCAATAAAGCCATTGTTCCAAGTCCAAGAGATGTTCTGCCTGTGGCAGCCACAAGGTTCGTGGAAGTACCAGTCCAGTAAGTGTCTGTATTTGTGTCAACTAAGTATTCCGTAGAAGAAGCAATATATGCATTATCAATAGCATTGCCTTGCCATAATCCGGATATGATTGTCCCCAAAGTTGATGTCGTTGAAATTAGGGTGTCAGTGGTCAAGCCGCCGGTAACATTCGCCCCGCCTGATGAAACCGTCAGTTTTTTTGAAAGCGTTGTGGTGGCAACGTTTAAGGTATTTAAAACAGCGTTTCCGGAATTGTCTATATAATAGGTGGTTCCGCCAGCAAAATATAAGCTGGCAGAAGCGCCTAAAGTCGTTGTCGCGCTTAAATCAAGGGTGCCTGAAAATGTTAGGGCGTGAGTTGCCGTATCGGTTGCGTCCGAGCGAAGAAAAGAGGTTGAATCAATGCCGTCCAATTTGTCAGCTTCAAACGCGGCGGGAACCGCGCCAAGTTTTTTTCTCGGCGACATTTCTCCATCCCAAGAAGGTGTACTGGTTCCTCCAATGTTTACTCCAAGCCAAAGACTCTGATTAAAGTCAACGCCCGAAAGTGGGTTAATTGACCCAAGGAGATGTGAAAAGAGACCTGATAAAATTGAGATAGCGTTAGTTGAAGTACAGGTTTCTGTCCAAATTAGATTCGCGCCAGAAGTTGCGGTTGAATCATTCCAAAGCTTAAATTCTATATTGTAATCATCATCTGAGACTGCGACATCACTTGAATTGGTTAATTTGCCTTGATAGTTTATTTGGGAGTTAAAGGAAGCGTGAACGGCAAAAGCGCCGACTAGGATAAGAGTGGCAATGGCTACTATACTAATTTTCAATTTACAATTTACAATTTTCATTCAATTTTCAATGATACAATTTTCAAAAATTGGGAATTGAAGGATTTATCCTTCTCGCTCGTACCCTTATCCATCGCCACATCGCATAGCCTATCGCTATCAACGCTCCTAAGCCTCCACCCAAAACCATAATTCTGCCGATGATTACCCAAAGATTGCTTTTTTGCTCTTGAACAGGCACTATCGTTTCTCTTAAGAGAAGTTTTCCCTCCAATTCTTTTAATTGCTGGTGCTGGAAGTCAAGAATGCTGACGGATAATGGATAAACGCCTGCTTCATAAGGGGAAATAATGGTTGCTGAATACTCTGTTTTTTCATCATTTACGCGAAGCAAGAAAGAAAAGGCGCTTTCGTCCTCAGGTTGATTTAAGCTTATAATAATTGTTTTAAGAACTTCGGGCAGCTTGTCATAATCAATAGAGATTTTCATCGGCTTGCCTGCGTCAGCTAAAATGCTGTTATTCTCCATTATTGAAAGTGTTTTTCCGTCTTGAGTGAAAACAATATCTTCTAAGCCGATTTTTTTTAGCTCCGGCGGAATAGTTGGAGGCATAACTGGAGGTATAACTGGAGGTTTTGAAGGTGCGGGTGGCGCTTTTGTTGGTTTCGCCTTAATAATCGCGCCCGAAGAATAATTTCCTAAATTGTCATAACTAAAAATAGTATAGTAATAATCTTCATCTAAGACATCTTCGTCTATGAAATGTTCCGCTTTCCCCTGATATACTATCTCTCCATCGTTGGTATCTTGAGGATAAAACTGATTATTCTTAACAATTCTTACTTCTTCAAAATCAGGATCGGGCGGATTCTGCCAAGAAATTTTTAGTTGCGCATCCCCTTCCTCCGCTTCTAGGTTACTAACATTGGAAGGAGGAATTTCATCGGGCAAAGCCATTGTTTTAAAACTTTGGTCTTGGGAAAAAGTTTTGTTACCTGAAGCATCTTCAACTTTAATTTGAAAATGATAAGAACTATTTGGCGTCAGATTTTCAATTAAAACCGAATGTTGCGTCGCATAATCTGCCTTAGCGATTGTCCCCTCCTTATAGTCAGAAGTTTTTCCCCAAAAAAGATTAGTAATTGTTTTTTCGCTTGTTTGCCACTTAATGACTGCTGAATAAGTTGTGGGAAAAATTGAAAGATTATAAATATTGGGAACGGAAATATCAATATTGCCAGCGCCTCCGCCTCCTGCCGCAGGACAATCGTTAGGACAATTGGCAGTTGTTTCTCCCCTGGCTGATTCGCAAGTTCCATTATTATTACAGCCACAATCATTAGGACAATTTGATTCTGTTTCGCCAGTTTCACAAATACTATCGTCATCACAAGTCACTCCAACAATGGCATCTACCATCTGACGATAGCCGGCCAGAAAATAATACAAAACACCTGTCAATTTTCCAGTTCCAGATTCTCCAGAAGTATCAGTCAATACATAAGAGGTAGAGCTTGCTTTATCAATTCCGCCTATATTAATAGAATCACTTTGGATAATGTAATTGTCGCTCTCCATACCATAAGCTTTTATTGCGGAGCAACATGAGAGGACAATAAACATAGCAATAATTGGAATAATAACGAAGAATTTCGTGGCATTATGATGAACGTGAAACAAAAAAAAGATAAATTTCATTTTCTTATTCGTCCGTCATCGGCACTAACACATAGAGATAGCTCTGGTCAGTTGGTTGTCTAAAGATTGGCTTGATAATTCCCGCCTTGCCTGTCTCGTCCGGCTCAATCGTTACTTCATCAGAAAACGCTTGTTTAATTTTCTTTTTATTCTCTTCGTCGTCTTTAGTTGAGGGGATTACGACAATTCCTTCTTGATTTTGCGCCAATTCCGTTGGCTTTCCCTCCAGCTTAGCGACTTTTTGTTCAAGCTCCGTGATTTTACCTCCAATCCCCCAACGACTTGCTATAAAACTTTTTAATTTAATAAAGGGCTTTTTTATGAAACTGAAATCAATGCTCAATTGCGCCAATTGTTCGTGACTGCCTTTGCTCATTTGCGCTAACGCTTGTGTTTTTATCCGGGCTAATTTATTGTCTATCCGCGCAATTTTACGATTGTTGGATGATTGCCAAGCGTGTAAGTTATTTTTTATTAGGTCATTGATGTCTCTTGTTTTGTTTAGGATAACAATAAGAGATTGCTTCGTCGCTACTGCTCCTCGCAACGACAGAGAGGAAAGAGATTGCTTCGCTTCGCTCAAATCTTCCGTCAAAAACCGAAGGTTCTCCCAAAGACAGAAAGTAGAGATTGCTTCCTGCCTGCCGGCAGGCAGGCGTCGCTCCCCTTGGCTGCTCTTCGCAAAGACAGAAGAATATTTATAATAAACTAAATGGTTAAATTGTTTAATAAAGGAAAATGACATCTCTCCTCTAATTCTGATTTTTTTAATAATATCGTCACGAATTCGCGTAATGCTACTCAAGAATTTTTTGTTTTGTAAAAAATCTTGATTGGTTTTCCGTGAGAAATCCTTCGCTTGCTGCTGCTCCCCCAGAACAACGAGAGGAGCTGCGAATTTTCCTAGCCCTCCGTCAGGAAAATTAGCGAATTTTCCTATTCGTGTAAATATCTTGTTAAGTTGCGCTAATTCATCAGAATTATTTATTGCTATATAAACAGGCAAACTGATTTTGTCCAAAACATTGGCTAATTTAGTTTGTGTGATATTAAAAACTTCAGGTATTTTAGTAGAAAAAGTATAAATTCCAAAACTGCTTAATGTTAGACCGATTAATAAAACTAATGAACCTGTAAGTTTTGGGTTAATTTTAGAAAATAGAACATTAAGAAAAAAGTTATTTCTTCTATTCTTGGCAGATCTAACGCTTCCTCTCCATAAAATTTCTCTTTGGGCTTTTTTAACAAAAAATAATCCTTGAATAAAAACTTCTTTTGCTTTCGTTACCAAGTAACCCAAGGCTGTTACTCGGTAATTAAAGCTTCGCGTAATAATCTTTCGCAAACTAAAAATAAGTTCTTTGGGTAGCAAAACAATTAAGCCAATCCCTTGCCTTAGTAATTTAACAATATTATTTGTAATCTTTGAGTAAGCTGTTTTTTTCTTAATTCTTTTTATTAAATATTTTGCTTCTACTTGCCACGCCTTTGCCTCTTTTTTAATGTCTTTTAATAAAAAAATAACGCTGTTTAGCGTATAATTAAAGTTCTTTTTAAGTTTATTAAATACTTGTGTTAAGTCTTGCCACAGAGGGAGAAGCTCTTTTTTGAGGTTGCTTCCCGCCTGTTCGGCGGACAAGTGTTGTCGTTGCTTCTTAGAAGCAATAGAGGAAGAAATGGACTGTTTAATGTGATTGGCTTTTTTTCTTGCTTTGCCTGACTTTATCAAATATTCTTTTACCCATTCGTGCGTTGTGAGGTAAGGACTTAAGTTCTTGCCAGAGGAAGGTTTTCCTGAATTATTAACGGAAGAAGAAAAAGAGCCCAATTTTTGGCCCCTAAGTTCCCCTTTACGAATCAGATAACCTAAATGATCGCGAGTATAACCATAAACTCTCGCTGCTTCGTGAAGCGGAATGTAATCTTCTTTATTTCTTTTACCCATAGTGTTATCTCGTAGATACAAGATTGAGTTTCGAGATAACAATATTATAACATACGCTACGATTATAAAAAAACTGACTTATCCACAAGCAAGATAATTTTCAATTGTTTAGTGTAAGTATTTCGCTTTATTGGCCAAATGCTCTTCGTATGTTTTTGAGAATATGGTTGTCCCTTCTTTGGTACTTAAGTAATACCAATAGTCGGTTTTAATTGGATTAAGTGTGGCTTTTATGGCATCAATTCCAGGATTACAGATGGGTCCTGGAGACAATCCTTTGTATTTATATGTATTGTATGGAGAATCAATTTCTAAATCATTTAAGTTAACAGGATTATGATCATTAGTTTCCGTGTTAAATTCTGTATCTGTTCCGTGTTTCTTCAGTGTCTGCGCGTAGAGCACGGTCGCGTCTATTTGAAGAGGCATACCAGCGCTAAGCCGCTTTTCTATTATTCCCGCAACTACTTGGCGGTCGTAATGATTTATCACTTCTTTCTCTAAAAATGAGGCAATTATTATTAATTTGTGTAGATTTGCCTGTTTTGGGTAGTTTAAAAGAGATTCTCCGCTTTGTTCGGAGATTGCTTCGTCGCTAATGCTCCTCGCAATGACAGAGGGAAATTTTTCGCTACTCTCGGAACGACTGAAGTCCAAAGATGAAATCTTTTGTTCAAAATTATTTAGCATTTTGTTAATTATCACTTCCACGCTTTCTCCTTTTTTGAATTGATAGGTGTCGGGAAACAGCCAGCCTTCAAGGCTGGCCACAGAACCACACAGAACTTGCTGGCCACACGGAACTAACACCAAACTTTCCGTGTTATCTTGTGTATCACTGTTCTCTGTATTGTAGTTCAGTGTATGTTCAGCGCTAAAACTTAAAAAATCTTTTAAATTTACCAAACCCACTTCTTCCAGCTTATCTCCAATTTGGAAGATATTATATCCTTCAGGAATAGTAATTTTAATTTCAGACGAAATTATTAAGCCATTAATTAATTTTTCGGCTATTTGGGATATGTTCATGTTTGACGATAATAAATATTTGCCTGCTTTTATTGTTGGCGTTTTATTATTATCGCCCTTTAATGTTTTCAAATAAATAACAAAATAAAGATTATTATTGATTAACCCTCTCTCTTCTAGGCTTTGAGCAATGTCACGCGCTGTTTCTCCTGAGTTAATTACGAAAATTTGCGGAGTTTCCGTTGAAGAAAAAGGGTGATTGATTTGATAGTGGAGGTATATGATACCTCCAAGCGTCAAGCTACTTAAAAATAAGCAGATTAATAAAATAATCAAAATTAAATTCTGTGTTTTTTGGGGCAATTTTTTAGATTTCTCAATTATTCCTGAACTTCTATCGCGAAACTTCTCTATTTTAATCTTTAAGTAGTCTGATACGGCTTTAGAATATTTTTTTAATTGTTTGATAAGTTGTTTCATTAATTTTTTATATTTGATTTTTGAATTTTGATATAACTTTGCCACTCCCCCACCACTCCCCTGATACACAGAAATGCACACGGAACTTAAATACACGGAATAACACACAGAACGGAAATCAGTTCACTCTTCTTATTATTTCCACGCCACCATTTCTGCCAAAGTTTATAAGAAATCCTAATCGGTGACCCGAATTCTTTAAATAATACCAAAAAAGTTCTGTGTTCTTTTTAGTGCTTCAAAAAGTTCGAGATATGTTGCAGATGACCATGCTTGACTGATTGATCCTGCCGGGATAAATTTTTGCGCTGAAGAAAGTTCGGATGAATGCCCTATCGCGTCATACCATAGTAAGTCCTTTGTTGAAGATTGAAAAATTTTTTTTATTTTAGATGAAAATTTCTTTTTATCTAACCTTAACATACAAATGGCGGCAATATTATTTATCCAAAACCAGCTGTCCCCCCTGTGGTAGCTTGAGGGCGTCTCTCCTGTATGATTGCCAACGAATAGCGGACTTTTTTTATCAATGCTTGATATTCCGCCCCAATCAAGCCAAAGATGTTTCAGGGCATACTGAAAACACTTTATCCATTCTTCTTTGTTAAGCAATTTGGGATATACATAATACGCTAAGAAGATATTTGGCCTGATTGTATCATCATCAGCGCCGTCTTTAAGGCACTCCCCTGTCCAAAAACGCTCTTTTGTCTTTTTTAGAAGGTTTTTTTCTAACAGCTTGTATTTCTTTTCTTCGATTAGTTTTCCCATTAGATTATAAATTTTCAATTGGAGCGCCTGTATCTCTATGGGAAATTGAGAGCGAGAAATAGAATCCATCCATGTTGAAAACAATTTATTGATAATTAGCCCGTCTTTATTAGCGTGATAGTCAACTATATATCTAATAATTTGACTAATCTTTTCTATATTTACTGTCAGGTCTTTATTAACGTCCTGTATTTCTTCTAAAAAGCGATATATGGTCCACTGTAGACCGTCAAGAGTGTTTATGGTTTGAGATTGCTTCGTCACTTCGTTCCTCGCAATGACACTCTTTTCCTTGTCATTGCGAGCGAAGCGAAGCAATCTCCTTCCTCGCAATAGAGATTGCTTCGTCGCTGCTGCTCCCTGCCTATCGGCAGGCAGGCCTCGCAATGACAGAAAAGGGCTCCTCGCAATAGAAAGAGTATCATCCTGAGCGACAGCGAAGGATCTCGATATAGACAAAGATCTCTTTTTTAAAATTTCATCTGCTATTTTTTTATTTATTTGAAACAACGCTTTTAATGATATCGCTTCATCCCTCAGCCAAAACTGAAAAAACCAAGGAAGACCGGCGTATATGCCAAGTATTTTACCATCTTTATTATAGACCAAAAGATTTTTTAGAGATTGGCGAGCCAAGGAATGTAAAACTTGAGATTCTTCGCTACGCTCAGAATGACAAGAAAAAACAAAGGTTCTTCCAAAGACAAAATAGAGATTCTTCGCTACGCTCACATTTTCCGCCAAGCCTGTCTGCCGGCAGGCAGGAACCGAAAGGTTCTTTGAATGACAAAGGAAAGAGATTGCGTCCTTTTCTGATAACCCCACTTCCATAAATAATCTATCGGTTCTAAGGGTTAGGATATGATAAACATAAAAAAAATAGGGCGGGGAGTTCCTTTTTTTGTCAAAAATTCCTTCTTTTTTAACCCATTTCTCTGTTTTTTTCCAAGTTTTTAGGGATGGCGTAAAAATTGCTAAAAAGAGCGGTTCTTTTAATTCTTTGTCATTATATTTAATAATTATAAAATCGCCTTTTTCGTAAATATCGTAATGTCGTTCTTGTTGAGGCGATGAATATGATTTTCTTATGTCTAAAATTAAGTTAATTTCTCTTATTTGCGATAATTCATAAACTAAAGCGTTTTGGATCTTTGGTAAATAGTATGTTTCTGCGGCATTTTTATATATTCTCTGAAGATAATTAGTATCTTTTGCCCATATATTTATTAATTCGCAAATTTCTTCTTGGGGATTTATCTTTATTTCGTCTAAAATTTTATATACTTCGCCTTTGAGCCGCACATGCCACCCCTGATAGCGGCTTTGGTTAGCATTGTCGCCCAACCATAAATAACCGCCGAGGTTGTTGGCGGCAAGGAGAGTGGCTTCGTGATTAACTTTCTTGGAAATCTTTTGATTGTTTAGAATGTGAGTGAGGAGCATGGAAGATAAATGAATTATGAATCATGAATTATGAATGAATAGAGATTGCTTCGTCGCTGCTGCTCCTCGCAATGACAGAACAATTTAACAATTTGACCATATTCCCTTATAGAATTCTGCTACTTCCTCCGGACTTACGCTGATAATACTATCCCCTCCGCTTAATTCAAAACCAGCTTTAATATTGACTCGCGGTAAAATTTCCAAGTGCCAATGAAAATCTTTGTTCTTTGGAGCATATTGAATATAGAAACAATAGGGCGCTTTAATATCGTACAATTTTTTGAGAACTTTTTTGAGCATTATTGCTAAAGAGAGATATTGTTCTTGCGTAAGTTCGCAAAGTTTTTTCATATGAGCTTTAGGAAAAATCCAGATTTCATAATTAAAACGAGGAGCATAGGGAGTAAAGGCCAAAAAATATTCATCTTCAAAAACTTTTCTGGGACCAGATTGCTCAGCTTTGATAATATCGCAATAAGGACAAAGATTATATTGATTAAACGCTAAGACCTCCTGCTCAATTAACGCTGGCATTTTTCCTGTCGCTATCACCTGAGAATGACTGTGGACAATGGAAGCGCCTGCCCCCTTTCTTCTATTTTTGAAAACCATTACATATTCAATCCCTTTAATTCTTGAAAGTTCTTCAATGCGATGATTATAGACCTTAAGAATAATAGAAATATGTTCAACACTTAAATCAACCATTTGTCTCTTATCTGGCGTTTCTATTATCACTTCCTGAACACCAAAAGAACTATATGCTTGAAAAAATTGATTATTGCTTATTTCTTTTTGCGGTTTTGTTGGCACCAACGCTGGATATTTATTGGGAAGCCACCTGACCAGCCATTTTCCTTTTATTTTTTCTACTCTGCCAATCTCCTTGGGCGTTAAATGCTCCTTACCAGAACAAAAAGGACAATTTTTAGGATGAGCTTCGTTATTATCAGTTGTAGATTGATAATTGTGGGGACGCTTAGCGCGCGCGCCACTAATATAGCTCCATCTATTAAGAATGTAATCTTTGCGGAGTTGCATAAAGATATTAATTTTTAATTTTCAATTTACAATGAATTTTCAATTCAAAATTCAAAATTCAAAATTAAGCAATTAGAGCTTACTGGCTCGTTCATATGCCTCTATGTAGTATGTAATTAATTTTTCCCAATTTGCTTCTTGAGCTAACTCGCTTGCGCCAATTTTATTTTGAACCCTTTCGTGATAAGAAGCGCGGCTAAAATCATAGAGTAAACCGGCTAATTGATTTTTTGAAGTTTCATAACTTTTTTGACGGCGTTCTATTATATAAATACCTGGATATTTTTTCTGATTTGCTTTTGGTTTGATAAAAATTCCGAAACCGGCAAGATCAGTTGTAATTGTAGCAACGCCTAAAGAAGCCGTTTCAAGAGGCGTATAGCCCCACGGTTCATAATAAGACGGGAAAACTCCCAGATGAGAACCTTGAACACATTCATTATAAGACAGATTTAAAAGACCGTCAGATCCCGTTAGATAGGCCGGATAAACAATAACCTTAATCTTGTCTTCGGGTTTATTGATTAAATTAACTTGTTTAAGTTTGTCTATAATTGTGTTATTTTCTTCATTTAAATCGTGCGTGCAAATTGAAGGCAATCCTGTGGGATGCTTAAGCTTCATAAGTTTGCGTTTAATCTGTCTCAGGGTATCTTCTTCAAATAATGCCTCAGCGCTAAGCGGTTCCTCTGCCATAATATTATAAAGTAAATTACTTTGAGTGGTGACTCGCGATTCTTCTAAGGTTTGTTCAACATCGCTAAAAATTTCACGCGCTTCCCTAATATGGGCTTTTATACCCCTAATATTAAGCGGCACCCAAAAGAAAACAATAATTGTTTTAGCGCTATCCCCTTTTTCTTTTAGGCGCTTGTTTAGATCCGAAAGCGCATCTATAAAAATGTCTATGCCTTTATTGTGAAATTCATAACGGCCAGAAATAAAATAGAATAAACTTTTCCTTGGATCAAAACTGTAATAGGGAAAGAAATAATAAAGAATAAATTCTCTCATTCTATCGCGCTGAAGCCGATGAGATAGTGAGAAATCTTCAAATGTAAGCCCTCCGCCCAAATCAAGTCCATTAGGAAGCGTTAAGTCAACTTTTCTTTTCAAAAACTGCTTAACCTCTAAAGATGTAATTTTACTAACTGTTGTAAGAATGTCTGTTTCTTGGGCTGACGCTTTTTCAACTTGATGTTTGGCGGCAACACCAAGCTCGTAAGCTTTTTTATCGCCTTCTATTGTCTCTAATTCTTCATAAAGAGGACTATTAGATGCTGCCAATGCTCTTCCTAAGACAGTTGCGTGAGTAGTAAAAACTTTTTTGATTTTCGGTTCTTTTTCTTTAAGATAAAGCAGAGCAGATCCGCTCATCCATTCGTGGGCGTGAGCAATAATACTTTGTCCTTTAAACGCCTCTTTAATTATACTTAGAACTTTACCAACGCACCAAGACCATAGAATTGGATCGTTAAAATCACTGGGAGCATTAAGAGAATCAATGGCAAAACTTTCCCAAAGATCTTTTTTGATACTGTCAAGATGACTGCGATAACCATTAAAATCAATTAAAATCGTAGTTGGTTCGCCCTTAATTAGCCACTTGCCCCAATGACAATTAATTCCTTCTTTTTGAAGCGCCACAAAAAGGTGTTTTATATTTTCCGGCGGAACAATTTCTTCAAATTCATCCTTGGCCTTTTCTATAAAATAAGGACCGATAATAAAATAATTATTATCTCCCAGCTCTTGCTTCATATAGGCGGCTTTACTGGCGATTACTGTATAAATACCACCTACTTTATTACATGCTTCCCAGCAAATTTCGAAAATAATAGAATTGGACATAATATTTAATTTCTAATGAGAGATTGCTTCGCTTCGCTCGCAAAGACAAGCAGAGAGATTGCTTCGCTTCGCTCGCAAAGACAAGCAGAGAGATTGCTTCCTGCCTACCCTGCCTACCGGCAGGCAGGCGGCAGGCAGGCGTCGCTGCTGCTCCTCATATCTTCCGTCAAGAACCGAAGGTTCTTCCAACGACAGAAAGCAGAGAGATTGCTTCGCCCTCTGTCTTTGCGAGAAGCGACTGAAAGGAGTGACGAAGCAATCTCGTATTACTTCCCTGCTAAGTCTCTACATTCCGGATTTATGCTATTGATTAAATCTATTTTCTTTTTTCTTGAACCAGCTTTGATCTGTTTTTCTCTCATAATAGCGTTTGTAATATTATTATATTCTTCGTAATATACTAATTTCGTAATATTATATTTAGCCGTAAATCCTTTGATAGTTTTACTCTTGTGCTCAGATACTCTTCTTTCTAAATTATTAGTAACACCAGTATAAAGAACAGTGTTGCCTTTATTGGTCATAATGTAGATATAGTAATGTCTTTCTTGCATTTTGTAGTGATTATTTAAAGAGATTGCTTCGCTTCGCTCGCAAAGACAAGGGGAGGTCAAGAGATTGCTTCGCTTCGCTCGCAAAGACAAGCAGAGAGATTGCTTCCTGCCTACCCTGCCTACCGGCAGGCAGGCGGCAGGCAGGCGTCGCTGCTGCTCCTCATATCTTCCTTGCCTGCCGGCACAGGTAAGGCGTCAAGAACCGAAGGTTCTTCTAAAGACAGATAGGAAAGGTTCAAATTAGAAATTAGAAATTAGAAATTAAAGTCTTGATTCTAAGTCCCTTAGCACATTCATGTAGTTGATGTAAGCGTCATAGGGCGAATCATAGGGATTGAAATATTTGTGAACATCGCCATCGTTAAACCATTTTGTGCACATATAATAGAAATGGTCAGAAATTTGAAGATATCTCCATTGTCTTAATAAATCAGCATCTTTTGTTTTTTTAATCTTATTTTCTAACGCATAAAGAGAATAAGCTGCCTCCTTCTGGAGCGGATTACCTAGCCAAGCGGATAAATCACGCTCTGTGTCAGCCCAAGTAAGAGGTTCTTTGATATCTAAGGTTTCCTCCGTTGTTTCCGACATAATAATTTCGTTTGGCAATACAAACTGTATTTCTGGGTCATTGCTGGCCTTAATGACAAAATCCTCAAAAAATTTAAAAATACCCGTTTCTGCCCATTGATGCTCGCCAAAAGTTTCATAATCCATAAAAAGATTAATTAATCCTTGTTGGCTTGCCTTAATCCAATTTAAGAATTTATCCGCTGTTAAAGGAAATTCTTTCCAATCATGATTAGAAAAACGAAAAGCAATATCATCTGACAAAGGATAATTTTTAAGAATTAACTTAAGCTCAGGAACATATTTAGCGCGATAAACAATATTGGGACGCCTGCCCATAAGAATTTTGTCCGCGCCTTCTATCAATGTTGCTTTATACCCTAAATCGTAAATAATCTGCGCTAAATTATTAAAATATAAAAGCTCGGTATTGCGAAAAATCTGAGGACGATAGAAAAAAAGCTGTTTTATTTTTTTTGTTTGGAGGTAGATTTGTTTTCTAAACTCTTCTTCAGAAAAATAGGAAGCAAGCGAATGATAATATGTTTCTGTTATAAATTCACAATTCTTTGTCTTGCTCAATTTTTGAAAACTTTTTATAACTTTAGGCGCATTTTCCTCAAGTTGTTCAAGTAAAACGCCACTTACAGAAAAGCTAATTTTAAACCGATCTTGTGTTTTATTAATTAAATCTAAAAAAAGATTATTGGCTGGTAAATAACTTTTCCTGGCAACCCTCTCAAGATATTTTTTGTTTCTTTCTTTATCAAAATAGTCTTGATGATTGTTGCCAATATCAAAAAGAGAGAGTTTTTTTAGCCGCAAGGGCTGATGAGCGTGGAGGTAAAGACAAATGGAAATCATAGGGTCAATTTCTAATTAAATTATCATATATTTTTTCTACTTTTTCCGCTGCTATATCCCATGTAATTCCGATTAAATCTCGCTTGCCATCCTGAATCAACTGTTTATATAAAGTGGGATAGCGAAGAACCGCTACCATCTTTTCGGCCATCTGTTCGGTATCCCAAAAATCAACTTTTAACGCGCCGTTTAATACCTCCCCCACACCAGCGGTCTTTGAAAGAATAATAGGAGTATCATATTTCAATGCCTCCAAGGGCGCTATACCAAATGGTTCTGATACTGACGGAAGAACATATAGCGAAGCTATGCGATAGATTTTAGATAATTCTTCTCGGGAAAGAAAACCGGTAAAAATAACAGATTTGCCGATACCAAGTTCGGTCGCTAGTTCTATCGCCTGAAATTTAAGCTCTCCTTCACCCACCACAATAAATAAAGCTTGCGGTTCTTCTTTTATAACTCGCTGAGCAGCCCTTAAGAACCAATCAATCCCCTTTTGAACGGTTAATCTTCCAACAAATATAATTATTTTTTTGTTTTTTAAGAAATCAGCCTTATATCCCAAAATTTTATCATCTACTTCCCGAGAAATACCATTATAGACCACCTCAATTTTATCAGGATCAATATTGTAGCAGGACGATATTTTCCTTTTGGTGTAATTACTGACGGCAATAATTTTATCCGCTTTTATAAGTCCTTCTCTTTCTATGGAGCCGATTTCAGAATTACCAAAACTGTTACCGCCCGATCTATCAAACTCCAGCGCATGAACATGAACCACAAGCGGCTTGTCGCTTATTTCTTTAATAGCTAAGGCGGCTGGGATAGTTAACCAATCGTGAGCGTGAATAATATCAAAATCTAAATTCTTCACAGCATCAACGATATTGCTATAAGACATAACCTGTTGCATTAAATTATCGCTACTGCCAATTATCTTTTTTTTCAATAAACTGGAGGTATGAAAATAAGAATTCTTGGTATTATATTGAAATGTCTTAGCAAAAGCGTAAGTATAAAATTGTGGAGGTATCTTGTTAGAATAGGTTTTTGACGAAAAAGGATGAAAAAAAACTATTCCTTCAGAGAAAATCTCCGATTTTTGAGAAGATGGAAGAGCAAAAAATATTTTAATTCTTTTCTTAAGCAAAGCTCGCGCAAGATTCTGGCAAGCCACTCCCAGTCCCCCACTATTAAAGGGCGGCAATTCCCACCCTATCATTAAGATTTTTTTAATAGCACGCACAGACATCAAGAAGAGCAAAAATAACAATTACCTCCCATAATTTTAGTTTAAAATTGAAAAAAATGCAAAAAAAGATATCCCCAGGTGGAGGAGGATACACAATTTACTCATTCACCTTTACGCTGAGGCAAATTCCCACTAAAACCAAGAAAGATACCATCCCTGACCCCCCATAGCTAATGAAAGGCAAAGAAATGCCAGTAATTGGCAAAAATCCAACATTCATTCCTAAATTAATAAAACAATGGGAAGCTATTAGAATAAATGTTCCCATTATTAATAGGCGTCCAAAATTATCTCTCGCGCTTAGCGCTATTTTAATAAGTCGCCAGAGAATAATCAGATAACCTGCAATTAATATTATAACACCGATTAGCCCCATTTCTTCGGCAATAGACGCAAAAATAAAATCTGTATGGCGAGAGGGCAAAAATCCAAGTTGCGCCACAGAACCGTTGCCTAGCCCTTTCCCCAATAACCCTCCATTACTAATAGCCGTTAGAGATTGAACGAGATTGTACCCTTGTCCAAGAAGGTCTTCCTGAGGAGCAAAATAAGAAATAACACGCGCTTTTTGATAATCTTTTATAAGGAAAGACCAGCTTGAAAAAATAATGAGAAGCGCTGAGAGCAAAATATAAAGAGTTTGTTTCCGCCTAAGTCCTGAAACAATTAAAATGCCGAACCAGATAAAAATAAGAATAAGCGCTGAACCCAGGTCTGGCTGTAATACAACCAAAATCAATGGAAGAAGCAGGTAGATTAATGATATTATCAAATAGCGCGGTAAAAAAATCTCCACATGTCTTAAAGAAAAAAACTTTGCTAAAATTAAAATAAGCGTTATCTTCATTAATTCTACCGGCTCTAAACTAAAAATACCTAAACTAAACCAACTTTTCGCCCCGCCGATAGCTTTACCGATAATGATAAGCGTTATCAAGAGTCCAGTGTTAAAAATATATAAGATCAAAGTGATGCCAATATTCTCTTTAAAAAAACGATAATCAAAAAAGGCGAAAGAAAATATTAATAAAATGCCCAATAGTACAAAAAGGATTTGTTTTTTAAACATTAAAAAACCATCATTAAGCGATGGTGATAAACTATAGATCTCAAGGATGCTTAGGGATAAAAGAATTATAACGCCAATAGATAAAACCCAGTCTAAGCGCGCTAATTTGACCTTAAAGGCATGAAACATGGAACAAATCGGTTATTTAATCTCTATTCCTAAAGATTTAGCTGTGCCCTCAACTATTTTCATAGCTTTGGCAAGATCAGCAGTATTAAGATCGGCTATTTTAAGCTTGGCAATTTCTTCAATTTTTTTATGGCTGATTACGCCCACTTTTTTAGTTTTAGGCGTACTAGAACCTTTTTCAATGTTAACTGCTTGTTTTATAAGATAAGACACCAAGGGTTGTTTAACCTCAAAATCAAAACTCCGATCCTGATAAACCGTAAGTTTAACTGGTAAAATAACACCTTCTTGATTTGCGGTTTGATTATTAAAAGCCTGAATAAATTCTTGGATATTAACTCCGTGTTGTCCGAGTGTTGGGCCTAAAGGAGGACCAGGCGCGGCCTTACCTGCGACTAATTGAAGTTTTAAGATTGCTTGAATTTTTTTTGACATAATAGATAAGTTTTTTGACACCTGCCTGCCGGTAGGCAGGGAAAAGTAAAAAGAAGAACCTTAATTAATAGTTAAATCTTTTTGATTTGAAGGAAATCTAAATCAACCGGCGTTTCGCGTCCAAAGAGAGAAACCAAAACCTTAACCCTCCCCTTTTTCTCGTCTACTTCAATAACACGAGCATCAAATTCTTTAAATGGTCCTTCGCTAATTTTAACTGTATCTCCAGGATTAATATTAATTTTATACTGCGGTTCCTTCACTCCCATTCTTGTTTTAATTTCCTTTATTTCAGCTTCGGATACAGGTACGGGCGTATTTCCCGATCCGACAAATCCGGTAACACGCGGGGTATTTCTAACGACATACCAAGAATTATCGGTGACAATCATATCCACCAAAATATAACCGGGATAAATTTTTTCTTCAACAATTTCCCTTTTGCCCCGTTTAATTTTAATTTTCCTTTCAATGGGCACTAAAACATCAAAAATTTTATCACGCATATCAAAAGATTCAATTCTTTGTTTTAAATTTCTTCCCACGGAATCTTCATAGCCAGAATAGGTATGAATTGCATACCAATTCCGACCAAATTGCGCTGTTTGTTTAGGCATAAAAAAGATAAATAATTCTAAACTAAGATTCTTATAAGAAAAGTAAAGAGATAATCAAAGCCACCAAGGAACAATGCTACAACTAAACTTATACCAATAACAACTAAAGTATAATGTGTTGTTTCTTTTCTCGTAGGCCAGGTCACTTTGCTCATCTCACTCTTAACTTCTTTAAAATATGTTAAAACTATTGACGGAAAATTTTTGAATTGAGAAATCTTCATATAGAGATAGTTTATAGCAGAGAAAGACATTAGTCAAGGA
>Ga0208325_1000176_pt1 | contig 17544 bp, 17 predicted proteins | sample PL_2010_330m_FD_185486 | JGI IMG/M metagenome (GOLD analysis project Ga0208325, IMG submission 185486) | Freshwater microbial communities from Powell Lake, British Columbia, Canada to study Microbial Dark Matter (Phase II) - PL_2010_330m... | ecosystem: Environmental > Aquatic > Freshwater >...
ATCGCCGCCTGCATTTATCAAAAACCCCTGTATCTTGTTCTCCCTGAAAAACTCCGCCATCCTGTCAACAATGTACCCTTTGGCAATACCCGAGAGATCCACCCATGCCGTGCTACTTAAGATCACCTTCCTGCTTTCTGGAGATAAAATAATATCTTTCCATCCACCCTCGCCGGGGCTGTCCGGTATCTTCTCCCGGATAGAATCTGGCATGTCCTCATAAAAACCTTCTCGTTTAAGCACCGGGGCGACTGTTGTGTCAAATCGCCCGCTCGTCAGGCGGCTTATTCTTTCCGATCTTTCCAGAAGATCAAAAAGTGCCGGTGATACGGACCGTTCCCTGGCTATGTTAAGGCTGTTTATCTCGCTTTCCGGGCAGTAAATGTCGAATCTTTTCTCCAGTTCATCCGCGAGCCGGAATGCCCCGCTGACCGTCTCCTCTGCCTTTTGCCTTCCTTCTTTATCCGCTGCTCTTTTCCAGGATATTTTGACCTGAACGAACGTGTCCATCAAGGGCATTGCGCGGGAATACTGGCTGGACCGATTCGTATCTCCATCCTGGACACAACCGGTCAACAAGAAAGTAGATATAATTAATAAAGATAGAGTTCTCTTCATGGATTTATCAGGTTCTCCGGGTACCAGGATATCGGGTTGTGAGTATCAGGATACCGGGGTATCAGGTTTTATTCCTGATATTCTGATTAACTGATATCCTACACCCTGATGTCCAGATACCCTATACATAAGGTATTTTACAGTGCGTTTTCTTAACTCAAATTCCGGACCACTTCGTCGACGTCCACATACCGCTGGACCATGTCGACGATAAGTCGGATCTTGTTCTTGTCTCTTGATTTGATCTTCACAGTAAGGTCATGTATCTTCGCGGCGACATCATACGTGTTATAGCGACAGATGATCGTGGGTATAGTTGTCTTCTTCAAGGCATTGTACATCCGCCTGGGGAAAACCAGTCCCCCGGAAAGAATAAGTCCTGCCACTCTCCGCGGGGCCTTAAAGCGGCCTGTATTGATCTTTATCAGAAGATTGATAAGGTCTATTCTGTTTCCCGGTGTTATGATTACGCAGTCGTCCTCTAGATACTGGATCGCGTCCCTCACTTCCATGGCGCCCACAAGGACCCTTTTCATGGGCCTGTCCATGTACTCCTCGCCGCAAAGGACATGCATATCCAACTCTTCTTTAATATCCCGCATGGAAGGGGTGTCAAGTGTTTCAACATACGGGACCACCCCCAGCACCGGGACCCCGAGACGTTCCAGCCCTGAACGCACGTATCTGTTCACCTTGTCGTATTTATGGACCATTACTTTGTTAACGATCACTCCCACTAACCTGACGCCCAGCTTGTCAAAAAGGGACTTATTCAGCATCACTTCGTCTATGGGCTGTCCGACTCCGCCGGAAGATATAAGTATGACCTTTGAGCCCAGCATTTTTGCCACTGCCGCATTGGACTGGTCAAATACCGACCCTACTCCGGCATGGCCGGTGCCTTCGATGATAACAAGATGCTTTTCGGAAGCGACACGCGCGAACGCTTCCTTTATCTCTCTGGATGTATCCTGTTCCACAAGCCCGTCAATGAACTTCTCCGTGTATCCTCTTTCAACGGCAACGGGCGACATGTCCCTGAGAGGTATGTTAAAATTGAAGATCCTGTCCATAAGGATTGCATCTTCGTCAGCTTTATGCCCACCATCAACCAGATAACGCTGTCCAACAGGCTTGATAAAGCCTATTTTTTTAAAACGGTCTTTTAAATTTGAAATGAGGCCCAGGGAAATAGTGGTTTTTCCTATGTTCTGGCGTGTAGCGGCTATGAAGATGCGTTTTGCACGCTTGGAGCCGAAGACTCTATCCCATGTTTCCAGGTATGATCTCATAAGCGTCAACCCTTGAAAGAGGTAAAAGAATGGTCATCATCGGGAAAGGCGCCGGATTCCGTCTCACTCTTAAAGCTTGTTATAGCATCCAGTATATTTTTACTGACATTTGCGTACTGTTTTACGAATTTCGGGACGAATCTATCGAAATAGCCTATGATGTCATGCGTCACAAGAACCTGGCCGTCACAATGACAGCCGGCGCCAATACCTATTGTCGGAATACGGAGTTTTTCGGTTATCTTTTGCGCGAGCTCTTTGGGCACACATTCCAGGACTACAGCGAAACACCCCGCCTTTTCCAGAAAAACAGCGTCCTCTACCAGGCGGACGGCTGTCTCTCTGTCCCTACCCTGCACCCTGTAGCCCCCCAGCTTACTTACGCTTTGAGGAGTAAGGCCGATATGTCCAAGAACCGGTATCCCTGCATCCATGATCGCCTCTGCCCGGGAACATACCTCACGCCCTCCCTCTATTTTGACCGCATCGCATCCGGCCTCCTTTACGAACCTGCCGGCATTGCGGACCGCGTCCTCATCACTTGCCTGATAGGACATGAACGGCATATCCCCTATCAAAAAAGCGTTCCTGATACCCCTGCGAACGGCCCTGGAATGATGTATCATCTCATCCATTGTGACACGCACTGTGGATTCATACCCCAATATGACCATACCGACCGAATCGCCGACGATTACCGCGTCAATACCCGCCTTATCGACCAAAGCGGCCATCGGGTGATCATAAGCGGTAAGCATGGTGATCTTACCACCGGCTTCCTTTTTTCGCTTAAAATCAAGAACTGTGAATTTCTTATCTGCCATCCTCACCTTTCCCGCGTCATACCAACGCAAGCATCGTCACCATTGCTGTAGGAGCTCGATTTATCGAGCCCAGAAACATTTTTGGGTTTGATAAATCAAACCCCTACATTTAAACAAAGCTACTTCGCTATTCCAGCTTTGTCCAGAGTCTTTGCGACCAGGTGGTTGGCGCGTATGGGCATAAAATGTATCCCGTCGCACTCCTTGCGTATACCCTTCAGTATATCCGCCGCTATTGCCGAAGATTCTTCGGCCACATCCGAGGCTTTCTCTATCCTATCGATTATGGGATCGGGAATAAAGACCCCGGGGATGTTCGCGTTCATGTATCGCGCCATCTTGGCTGAACGTAGAGGGACTATGCCTCCGAGCAGTTTTATCTTTGACCTCAGATGTTTTATGCTGCCGATAAATTCCTTGAATTTCACGAAATCGAATATCGCCTGTGTCTGAAAGAACCGCGCGCCTTCCGCCACTTTCTTCTCCATCTTTATGATCTCCGGTTCCAGCGGATCCGCGCCCGGGTTAACCACGGCTCCGACGCAGAAATTCGGAGCCCCGTTAAGCTTTCTGCCGGCAAGGTCAATCCCGTTACTCAGTTCTTTAACGGCATGGAGGAGACCTACTGAATCCAGATCATAGACCGGTTTGGCCTGGGGATGGTCCCCCAGGAGCGGATGGTCCCCGGTCATGACCAGGATATTCTCAATACCCAGAGCACAGGCTGATAAAATATCTGACTGGAGCGCTATACGGTTCCGGTCCCTGCACGTAAACTGACAGATCGGCTCAAATCCTTTGTCCAGAAGCGCCCTGCTGGCAGCAACGGCTCCCAGCCTCATTATCGCGCTCTGCTGGTCCGTAACGTTCACGGCGTCCACCATTCCCCTCACGTGCTCAAGGTCTTCGAAAATAACATCCAGGGACACGCCTTTCGGAGGACCGACCTCTGTGGTCAATACAAATCTGCCTTTTTCTATTTTTTCTTTAAACTTTTCCATGCTGCACCCCGTATGCCCGCAAAACGTTTCTCATCAGAACAGAGACCGTGACCGGCCCGACCCCTCCCGGGACAGGAGTTATCACGGACGCCTTTTCACTGACTTCCCCGAAATCCACGTCACCGACTATCTTTCCGGCCACATTATTTATCCCCACGTCTATAACGGCCGCTCCTTTTTTTATCCAATCGCCCTTAACCATTTCCGGCTTTCCCACTGCTACCACGAGTATATCCGCCTTCCGCGTATAGTCCGTAATATTACCCTTCTCGGCAGTGCCTATATGGCAGACCGCGGTGGTAGCCGTCTCATTCAGCATCATCAGGCTCAATGGCTTACCAACAATAGCGGAGTGTCCTAATATGACGACATCCTTGCCATACGGGTCTATCCCATTAACCCTCAATATCTTCATAACAGCCCCCGGCGTGCAGGGAACAATATACGCGTCTCTTCTGAATATCCTGCCCAGATTATAAGGATGTATGCCTTCGGCGTCCTTTTCAGGTCTTATTGCTGAAATCACCTTATCATAATCAAGCCCTTCAGGAAGCGGGTGCTGCACTATCATGGCGGTAACGCGCCCATCCCTGTTTAATTCTTCTATCTTTCGGATAAACTCTCCCTGCTTTATATTTTCGTCAAGTTCACATGTATCAAAAACAATGCCTATTGAGTCCGCTGTCTTTTTCTGGACCCTGACATAGAGCTCTGCTTCCTTTTCACTGCCCGTCATGATAGAGACCAGTTTCGGCCTCTGCCCGGACACGGACTCGAGGTCTTCAACTTTCTCCTTTATGGAACGTTGCATTTCCATTGCGATTTTCCTGCCGTCTATCACTTCAGCCATCGTTTCTCCTTACGTGGAAGTCGGATTTATCCGGCCCCAGACGTTCTTGAGGGTTTGATAGATCGAACCCCTACATTAAATCCTTCTCGACGCGGCCAATTATCTCCACGGACATGCCTTCTATTTTTCCGCACATCCCGTCAAGCTCCTCCCTGGCCTTCCGCGCGAAACCTTTATCCTTTATATGCTTCAGATTTATGAACACGTTGAGCTCGGCAGAATGGAACGCTGCCTTGATAATATGCCCGGCGCATCCCACGTCCGTTAACAGGTTCTTGCTGCAATTCCCTGAAAGAACGGCTGTTATTTCCATTGTCTCGCAGCATTCGCGGCATATGTCCATGGGTACTTCCGCGGCCTGTATGTATTTTCCCTCCGCGTCCTCCCCGGAAGAAAGTGATCTCATCAGATCGCTGAAAACCCTGCAATCCTCGTCTATCAAAGCGGAGATCCTGCTTAAAAACTCCTCCTGCTTTGCCTTTAACACGATCAGCCCTTTATCCTCCACCCCGTCGCTGTCTTCTTTTATACTATAGTTAATGACCATAAGATTGAGCCCGGCGCCTAATGCCGCTGCCGCCGCGGCCGCGCTTCCTCCTCCTGGAATTATCCTGCGGGCGGATAGGTCATGTAAATACTTATCAAGGGTCTCATGTAAATAGAAAACGCTTTCCGTCAAAACAATCCTTTCGTTTTTCCTGTCTTTACGTCCACGTCAATACTCGCGACTCGCGGGTGTCTCGGAAGTCCCGGCATGGTATTTATGCCCTCGCTTTGAACGACTATGTATCCCGCTCCGGCATCGGCTCTGATGTTTCCCACTGTCAGCGTAAATCCCCTGGGACGTCCCTTTTTCTTGGGACTGTTAGAAAGCGACAGATGTGTCTTGGCCATACATACCGGTATTTGATCAAGCTTGGCAGCCTCGATCAACGCAATACTTTTCACTGCTTCATCGGAATACTTTATTTCACTTGCGCCGTACATGGATTTCGCGATCCGTTCTATTTTATTTTTAAGGTTCATGTCCACGGGATAAAGATACCTGAACTTGGACTTCACCTTTGCCGCTTTAATGACGGCCCTGGCAAGTTCCGTGGCGCCTTTACTTCCCAACTTGTAAACTTCACTTATCGCTGTACCTTCTACTTCAAGCGCCTCGGCGCGCCTCAGGACCACGTCGATCTCTTTCTTGGTATCGCTGTCGAAGCGGTTAATACAGATCACCACCGGCACACCGAATGTCTTCAGGTTCTCCACCTGCTTTTCAAGGTTAGAACACCCCCGGTCTACCGCGGACAGGTTCTCCTTTTTCAATTCGTCCGGGAGAGCCGTGGTTTTAAACGTGAAATCTCCGCTATGCACTTTAAGTGCCCTGACCGAACAGTTGATCACGGCCACGCTCGGTTTCAATCCCGCCTGCCGGCATTTGATATTGAAGAACTTCTCCGCCCCAAGATCTGCCCCAAATCCGCTCTCGGTTATCACGTAATCCGCGAGTCTTAACGCCATCTTATCAGCGATAACAGAGCTGGACCCGTGCGACACGTTCGCGAAAGATCCCGTGTGTATAAAACACGGGGTGTGCTCCGATGTCTGGACGATATTCGGGTTAAACGCTTCCTTAAGGAGAGCGGCCATTGCTCCCGCGACCTTCAGATCTTCAGCGGTAACGGGCTTTCCGTTATCGTCATATCCGACCACGATGCTGCCTAGCCTGGCCCTGAGGTCTTTCAGGTCTTTTGCCAGTGACAGAATAGCCATGCACTCACCGGCCGGTGTTATATCAACTCCGGTCTTGCGGTTGACCCCGTGAAGTTTTCCGCCTCCGCCGATGGTGATGTTCCTGAGCGACCTGTCATTGACATCCATCACTCTTCTCCATGTCACCTTTTCCTTGTCTAATTTTCGTGGGTTTCCCCAGAAAAAATTGTTATCGAGGACCGCCGCGCATAAGTTCTGGGCGTTTTCCACCGCGTATGAATCCCCGGTCATATGCAGATTGATCTCCTCAGCTGGAAGCACCTGAGAGTGCCCACCGCCTGTCGCTCCTCCTTTAACGCCGAAGATGGGTCCAAGTGACGACTGCCTTATGCATGTTATGGCCTTTTTCCCGAGTCTATTAATGGCCATTCCCAGGCCGATCGTGTTGACCGTCTTACCTTCTCCCATGGCCGTAGGAGTTATTGACGTGACCAGGATCAATTTCCCCTCTTTGCGCTTTTTAAGGCTTTCTTTTAAAAGCTCAGCCGGGACCTTGGCCAGATATTTCCCGTAAAGCTTGAGACTCTTTACAGGTATCCTCGCTTTTTTCGCGATATCTTCGATATTCTTCAGTTTGATCTCAGCGGCTATCTTTCTGTCGTAGTTTAACCCCATGCCATTTGCTCCTTTTTTTATGAATATGCGTTCTCTTCACGCTTTGTCCGATACAGCCTCCGCCCTCTTTTCCCTCCAAAAGGCCCGAAAGTCCTTCGATGTATCGGTGAAAGGCCGTGTCTCTTAATGGCCTCCATATGTTCATGTGTTCCGTATCCCTTATGCCTGCAGAATCCGTAATGAGGATATCTGCGGTCCTCCTTCAGCATTATCCTGTCCCTGAAAACCTTGGCTATTATGGACGCGCATGCGATGGAGGTGCTTTTGCTTTCGCCGGAAATAAGATATGTGCGCTCCTGCGGAACTGGTATGTCCATCCGGCCGTCTATCAAGAGGTAGTCAGGAGCATCATTGAGTTCATGAACGGCCCTCTTCATCGCCAACAGGGTCGCGTTAAGTATATTAATACGGTCTATTTCCCAGACACTGGCGACACCTATCCCCACATCACATCTTCGCACTATATCGATATACGCCTTTTCCCTTCTCTTCTCTGTCAGTTTTTTCGAGTCATCTATTCTCTCGACAAAGCCGGTGTCATGGACGATGACCGCTGACGCGACTACAGGCCCTGCCAGGGGTCCTCTTCCGGCCTCGTCTATTCCCGCGACCAGGGAATAGCCGGATTCCCTGGCCCTGTCCTCATAGGAAAAAACTGTTTCAAAAGGCTTTCCTGAAACGATCTTTTATCCAACCTTTTCTTTAACTTTCGTCGCCTTCTTACCTTTTCTGCTTCGCAGATAATAGAGCTTGGCCCGGCGGACCTTTCCTCTTTTTCTCGGAACGACCTTTTCCACCAGCGGAGAGCTTACCGGAAAAACACGCTCCACGCCTTCACCGTATGATATCCTCCTGACCGTAAACGTCTCCCGCGGACCGGAACCTTTTCTTGCGATGATTATTCCGCTGAAGGTCTGAATACGAGTCTTGTCCCCTTCGGTGATCCGGAAGTACACATCGACGGTATCTCCTATTCTAATATCCAGCTTATCCTTCCGAGTATATGTCTTCTCGAAGTTTTCCATGCCTTTCTTCATTTCCTCTCCTCCCTTTCAGGGCTTGATAGATCAAACGCCTACAGTAGCTACCCCAGATCGGGCCTTCTCTCCCGTGTTCGCTTCAAAGCCTCTCTGGTTCTCCATTTTTCTATTTTTTTAGGGTCCCCGCATAAAAGAACCTCGGGGACCTTCATCTTTTTGTATTCCGCCGGCCGCGTGTACTGCGGGTATTCCAGCAAGCCGTTCTCGAACGATTCTTCCAGCAAACAATCTTCCGCGCCCAGGACACCCGGGACAAGGCGCACTACGGCATCACATAACACCATTGCCGGTATCTCACCGCAGGTGAGAATATAATCGCCTATCGATATCTCGAGATCCACGAGGCCCCTTATCCGCTCGTCAACTCCCTCATAATGCCCGCATACAAGGAGAATATGTTCCAGCAGGGATATCTCTCTCGCCAGATCCTGGTTGAATTTTTTTCCCTGCGGGGTCAAAAGAATAACCGCAGAGCTTACATCCCCCCCTGCCTTTTCTTTTATCTCTGCCAGGGCCCTGTCTACCGGCTCGACCTTCATGACCATGCCCGGGCCGCCGCCGAAAGGTTTGTCATCCGCGGTCCGGTGCCTGTCATGAGTCCATTTTCTGAGGCTGTGTATATTTATCACGGCCTTGCCTTTCGCGCGCGCTATCTTCAGCATGGACTCGTCAAGCGACCCTTTGAACATCTCGGGGAATAAGGTCAAAATATCGATTTTCATCATTATCTATAACAAAACATCGGATATCAGGCTACCGGGGTATCGGGGTGTGGTTATCAGAATATCGGGTTCTTCTCCTGATCTCCTGATATCCCGATATGCTTCAACCTGATGTCCTGATAACCTGACAGCCCATTTCTATATCCCCATCTTCTTAAGAAAACTCTTAACCGTCTCGGATGGTTTCGCACCGTTCCTTAACCAGTATTCTATCCGCTCTTTCTTCAAAGAAACGTTGCCGTCCTTTATTTTGGGATCATAATGCCCTATTTCTTCCAGCACCTTGCCGTCTCGTTTTAATGATTTTGTCACAGCTACGATACGGTAAAAAGGCTTCTTCTTTGCGCCCATCCTTTTCATCCTCAGAACTACTGCCATTTATTCTCCTCCTTTTGTCACCGGGTTACTGCTCTTTTACCCGCCGGATATTCGCTCCGACGGCTGAAAGTTTGTCTTCTATATGTTCATATCCTCTGTCCAGATGATAAACACGCGATATTTCCGTGCGTCCTTCCGCCACCAGCCCTGCGAGGACAAGCGCCGCCGACGCCCTGAGATCCGATGCCATAACAGGCGCGCCTGTCAGTTTTCTGGCTCCCTTGATAATGGCTGTGGATCCTTCGAGGATTATATCAGCGCCCATCCTGTTAAGCTCGCTAATATGGATGAACCTTTCTGGATATATCTTTTCCGTTATCACGCTGATCCCGTCGCCGACGGTCGCCAGACTCATCATCTGGGCCTGCAGGTCCGTAGGAAACCCCGGATATGTAAGCGTTGTAATGTCTGTCGCGCGTGTGTTTCCGCCCGTATGATATACTTCGATCCCATTATCTTTCTCGTCTATGCCTGCTCCTGCTTCTTTTAATTTGTCAATAAGCGCCATGTTGTGTTCGCATACCGCGTTCTCAAGGAACAGCTTACTTCCCGTGATGACTGACGCGATCATATATGTCCCAGCCTCTATCCTGTCCGGGATTATCCTGTGCTCAGCGCCTTTTAATTCCCGGACTCCGTTGATCTGTATCGTCGGGGTGCCGGCTCCATTTATCTCGGCCCCCATGGCTGTCAGAAAATTCACCAGATCCACGATCTCGGGCTCACATGCCGCGTTCTCTACCATGGTCTGCCCCTCGGCAAGAACCGCTGCCATAAGGGTGTTTGCCGTAGCCAGCACGCTGGATCCGAAATGTCCCCCAAGATATATCTTGGTACCTTTCAGTTTTTTCGCTTTAGCGACAATATATCCTTCTTTTACGCTTATATCCGCGCCAAGCGCGCGCAGTCCCTTCAAATGCAGGTTTATAGGCCTTGGGCCGATCACGCACCCACCGGGAAAAGACACTTTAGCTTCACCGTATTTTGCCAGAAGCGAGCCAAGAACCACTATTGACGCGCGCATGGTGCTGACCAATTCGTACACCGCGATCCGGTTAGTGGCGTCCCCACTGGCCACTGTTATGGCGTCTCCGGAGCGCTTCACTTCCCGTCCCAGGGAAGAAATTATCCTGAGCATGGTGGAAACATCTTTCAGGTCAGGGATATTCTCGATGCGGCATTCTTCGTTCGTAAGCAACGAAGCCCCGAGGATCGGAAGGCACGCGTTCTTCGACCCGCTGATGCGTACCGTTCCCGATAACCTGTTCCCGCCCTCTATGATCAATTTATCCATTTTTCCATCCCACGATAACCCGCTCGTAATTATTAAAATCGTCGAATCCCTCAACCCTGCTGAACCCGTCCCGCTCGAACAGGTCCTTTACTTTTTGCGCCTGGTCATATCCGACTTCCACGGCCGCAAACCCGTCCGGTTTAAGGAACCTGGAACTTTCTTCGGCCAGGACCCTGAGATGGTCCAGCCCCTCCTCTCCAGCATACAGGGCAACGCGCGGCTCGGCTTTTACCCACTGGTCAAGTTCTTCATAATCGGAGTCCGACACATACGGCGGATTGGACACTACCGCGTCGAAAAGGCCTTCATGTTCGGCACCGAAAACCTCGAACATATCAGACCTCGCCAGGGTTATATCCCCCCCGTGTCCATACCTGGCGATATTCTGCTCAGCTACATCCAACGCGTTCCGCGATATGTCAACACTGATTACCCGGCATCCTTCTATGGACCTTGTCAGCCCGAGAGGAACAACGCCGCTTCCGGTGCCTATGTCAAGAATGAACGGATTTTCCCGAAACCCTTTTTTGCAAATATCGGCTACCGTCCGTATCAGAAGCTCTGTTTCCGGACGAGGTATGAAGACCCTCGGGTCCACGAGAATGTCCATGCCCAGAAAACTTGCGCTACCTTCTCTGTATTGAATAGGAACAGTGTCAATATGATCCATGGATACGATTAAAAAGTTAAAGTTAAAAATGGAAAATTATAATTTAACAATAAAAACTATCGGCTCCCCTGAAAAATGAGACATTTTAGTTGATATATTCAGCAAAGGGTTTTCTTGAAAAATTTTTAGTTTTAGACTTTGGTTTTTCATTTTTCGCTCTTTACCCTGCCAATAATTTCAGCGTTCTATCTTCTTTGAGCAGCGCTGAAATGATCTCCTCCAGATCGCCTTCCAGTATATTCGAAAGATTATACAATGAAAGCTTTATCCGGTGATCGGTCACCCTGTTCTCGGGGAAATTATAGGTCCTTATTTTCTCGGACCGGTCCCCGCTACCCACCTGCTTCTTCCTCTCTTCCGAGATCTCTTTTCTCTGCTCTTCTTCTCTTTTTTCCAGAATACGCATCTTTAACACGCGCATGGCCTTCGCTTTATTCTTGTGCTGGCTTCTTTCATCCTGGCAGGTCACAACGATCCCCGTAGGCCCATGCGTTATACGCACGGCAGAGTCGGTCACATTGACGTGCTGACCGCCGGCGCCAGAGGACCTGTAGACATCCACCTTAATATCCTGGGGATCGATCTCCGCCTCAACGTCTTTCGCTTCCGGCAGAACCGCGACAGTGGACGCGGAGGTATGGATCCTTCCCCCTGATTCGGTCTCCGGCACCCGCTGGACCCTGTGAGTGCCCATTTCAAATCTCAGAAACTTGAAAATGTTCTTCCCTTCGACGGCGAAGATTATCTCCTTGATACCGCCCATCTCGGATCCACTAAGGCTTAGAACGGATATCTTCCACCCTTTCCGGGCAGCGTATTTTGTGTACATCTTATAAAGATCAGACGCGAACAGGCTCGCTTCGATCCCGCCGGTACCGGCCCTGATCTCCATGATAACATTCTTCCTGTAATCGCCGGACTCCTCTTCCAGAAACATGTCTTCCAGGGCTTTTTTCTTCACTTCCAGCGCTTTTAGTACGCTGCTTAATTCTTTTTTCGCCAGAAGGGTATATTCGCTCCCGTCCCCTTCTTCTTTAATGACCTTTTCCAGGGAAGCTTTTTCCTTTTCCAGCTCAAGATACTTATCATATTCACCGATGATCTCTTTCAGTTCAGCGTATTCTTTTGCCTTTTCCCTGTATCTATCGCGGTCTGATAAAAGTCCCGGAGACGAAAGTTCTTTCTCAAGTGCCCCAAACTGTTCTTTTTTCCTGCTAAGTTCTTCGAATACCATCGCCTTAGTTTACTTATCCTTCTCTTCTTGCTCCGCTTCTTCCTTCTCTTTTTTCGTCGAAGCGTAACGTTTTCTGAAACGGTCTACCCTGCCGGCAGAGTCAACGAGCTTCTGTTTCCCGGTGTAAAATGGATGGCACTTGGAACATATCTCGACATGAATCTTTTCCTTGGTCGACCGTGTATGAACAGTATTGCCACACGCGCATACAATAGTCGAATCAATAAGCTTCGGATGGATGCCTTTCTTCACTCCTAACCTCCTCTATATTTACTATTTTATTATATAATAGATAGTCTAAACATTTTACTAAAAAATCCATAAATATCAAGTATTTTAATCATTTAGGCTATGAGTTATACGGTTATTTTGAAAAAGAGCGACGGGTGTGCTTACAGGTGTAAAATACCCGCGTTTGATTGAGCCGCAAGTGCAAAAACAGCCTTTGAACGACCACTAACCGAACCCCTACTGTCCTGGATAACCGAACTGTTACCAATAACCAGCTGCGTTTATTTTACACCGAAAAGTACACGCGTCGACTTTCAAACAACATGTATCGAAGCGAACCTCACCAGAGCTGATAATAACGGGCTTTTTCTCTGCAGGATCTAGACTATTATACTTTGCTTAGATTTTGTAGAAAGTCTTTATTGGTTTTTGTCTTTTTCAGACGATCTATCAACAACTTCATGGCCTCCGCACCGTCAAGGTCACTCAATGCCTTACGCATAAGCCATACTTTCTGTAGTTCGCCCTCTTCTACCAGAAGTTCCTCTTTACGGGTGTTTGACCGTTTGATGTCGATCGCGGGATATATCCTGCGATTGAACAAGGACCTGTCCAGCTGCATCTCCATGTTACCCGTGCCTTTGAACTCTTCAAAAATGACCTCGTCCATGCGGCTGCCTGTATCAACAAGAGCGGTCGCGACTATCGTAAGGCTCCCCCCCTCTTCCACGTTCCGGGCTGTGCCGAAAAACCGCTTGGGTTCGTGCAGGGCATTTGAATCAACACCGCCGGAAAGGATCTTTCCGGAATGCGGGGCAACGGCATTGTGCGCGCGCGCAAGTCTCGTTATTGAGTCCAGGAGTATCACCACATCCTGCTGATGCTCCACAAGACGCTTTGCCTTTTCCAAAACCATCCTGGAGACCTGGATATGTCTCTGGGCGGGTTCATCAAAGGTCGAGCTTATGACCTCAGCGTTGACGGACCTCTGCATATCGGTCACCTCTTCTGGCCTTTCATCTATAAGCAGGATGAAAAGTTTGGCCTCGGGATAATTATGGCTTATGGCGTTGGCGAACTTCTGCAGGAAAACGGTCTTACCGCTGTAAGGAGCCGCCACGATCAGGCCTCTCTGCCCCTTGCCCACAGGCGTCAAAAGGTCCATTGTCCTCATGGATATCTCATCCGGGGTGGTTTCCAGGACAAATCTGTCGTCCGGATACAACGGGGTAAGATTTTCAAAGAAGATCTTGTTCTTGGCGGCTTCGGGATTTCCGAAATTCACGGCCTCCACTTTTAAAAGAGCAAAATACCGCTCACCTTCCTTGGGCGGCCTGATCTGGCCGCTCACGGTATCTCCGGTTTTCAGATTGAAACGCCGTATCTGCGACGGCGACACGTATATATCGTCGGGACATGGCAGATAGTTATAATCCGAACTCCTTAGAAAACCGAACCCGTCGTCCAGGACCTCTAAAACACCTTCACCATACGCCAGACCGCTTTTTTCTATTTTAGTCTGGAGCACCTTGAAAATAAGGTCGTGTTTTTTCATCCCGCTTATGCCGTTTATGCCCAGATTCTTCGCGAGTTCCGTGAGTTCGGAGATCTTCATGTTCTTGAGTTTTACTATATCCAGCTCGTCATCACTATGACTCTTTCTACCGCTCTTTACAGCTCTTGCATTTTTTTCCATAACTTATTGACTCCTTTTTTTATTGTGTTCGGATCACCATTATTATCTATTCTGTAATCAGCGAATCCCAGCTTTTCGGAAACAGGCATCTGCCTGGCGATTATATTCTTCGCCTCTTCTTCCGAAATGCCCATATCCGCCGCCCTTTTAACCCTGACCGCGTCATCGGCAGTCACCACGACCACAAAGTCCGTGGCCTCGTTCAATCCCATCTCCACCAGAAGCGCGGCATCGATCAACAAAGTGCCTTCTGAAACGCGGCTTACCTCATCCTTGACGCGCTTGATCATCAGAGGGTGCATCAGCCGGTTAAGGCCCTCCAGCTTTTCCTCGTCACAAAAAGCCTCTTTCCGCAGTTTCCCGCGGTCTATGTCCCCCTCCGAAAGTATCTTTTCTCCGAACAGCGTGATCACGGCCTGTTTTACATCCTCATTCTTCGCGAGCAACTCGTGGCCGATCTTGTCCACGTCTATTTTTACCGCACCTTTTTCCGCCAGCATATCCGCCACGGTGGTTTTTCCGGATGCCAATCCTCCCGTAATCCCGATTATTTTTTTCTTGTCCATATTACTAAATTAACCTGATCCTACTGGTTCAAGGTCCATCCAGTTCTCACCGGCCTCGATGTTAACGGTGAGCGGAACCTTCAGGGCCAGGACCCCTTCCATTATAGCTTTGACCTTCTTCGCGATATCCTTTGTCTTGTCTTTGGGTATGGTAAATATCAGCTCATCATGTACCTGGATGATCATTTTCGCGCCGGTATCCTTTAACTCACTGTAACATTCCAACATCGCGAGTTTTATGATATCAGCGGCTGATCCCTGGACGCGCGTGTTTATCGCCGCTCTCTCGGCAAAACCTTTCATGTGTTCATTGGAACTGGATATCTCGGGTATATACCGCCTCCGGTTGAGCAATGTCGTGACATACCCCTTTTTTCTGGCCGTTTCAATGGTCTTGTCAATGAAAGCTTTTACCCCGGAATACCTGCTGAAATAAGAATCAATGAACTCCTGGGCCTCTCCCACGCTTATGCCAAGATCCTTGGCCAGGCCAAAAGAGCTCATCCCGTAGACGATACCAAAATTAACGGTCTTGGCCATTGTCCGCATCCGGTCCGTGACATCCCCAAGGGCAGTGTCAAATATCAAGGACGCCGTAAATTTATGGACATCCTCTTCTTTTTTGAACGCCTTTAACAGCTCCTTGTCTTCTGAAAGGTGGGCAAGGATCCTGAGCTCGATCTGTGAATAATCGGCCGCCAGTATCAACCTGTCTTTCTCTCCCGGCACGAACGCGCGCCGTATCTCTTTCCCCGCTTCGGTCTTGATGGGGATATTCTGAAGGTTCGGCTCGCTTGAAGAAAGCCTGCCCGTGGCAGTAACAGCCTGATTAAAATTCGTATGGAGTTTATGGGTCTTCTTATCGGTCATCTCCAGTATTGAATCGTAATAAGTCGATTTAAGCTTGCTCATTTTCCTGTATTCCAGGAGTTCCGCCGGAAGCTGGTGCAGCGGAGCGAGCTTGCGCAGGACCGACTCGTCCGTAGATGCCCCTGTCTTTGTCTTTTTCATCGCGGGGAGCTCAAGTTTGTCAAAAAGGATCACCTGAAGCTGTTTGGGAGAATTGATATTGAATTCTTCCCCTGCCAGGTCATAGATCCTTTCTGTCACACCGGCAAGTTCCTTTCCTATTTTTGCCGACATTTTTTTGACATATGCCACATCAATACCGACCCCTTCCTTTTCCATGTGCGCGAGCACATCTATAAGCGGCATCTCCACCTTCAGAAAAAGGTCCATCAGGTGTCTTTTTCCCAGCTCGCTTTCCAGCCTGCTGTACAGCCTCAAAATAATATCACTCTGTTCACAGATCGAACTGCTGGCCGGCGCATCGTCAGTTCCAGAAGAGAAATTGTACCCCAGGGTCCTCATGGCGATACTTGCAAGGTCATGTTTGGGAAGAGACGGTTCAGCCAGGTAATCCGCTATCATAACGTCAAACCTGGGATCCTCTATCCCGAACCCATGAGGCTCCAGGCAGGTAAGGTCCTTCTTTACGTCATATGCGATCTTCTTTATCTTTCTGTCTTCCAGTATGTCCTTCAGCATGTTCAATATCTTCCGGGAGTTTTCACTGTCCCCGTCCAGCGGGATATAATCGGCTTCGCCTTCTTTTCGTGAAAAAGCAATGCCGCAAATCCTTCCTGTATCAGGGTTTTCCGCCATACTCAGGGAGATGAACTTTTCTTTCTTTATCCGGTCTATTATCCTTTTGATGTCTTTTTCGCCGCTGCGAGCTGAATACCTGACCGCTTCCTTTTCTTCCGGCATCAGTGCTTTCAGCAGCTTCTGGAACTCAAATTCCGTGTATAGCCTGGCGAGCCACTCCTGGTCGGGTTCCCCCAGACGCATCTTGTCAATATCAAGCTCCACGGGGAGACCTTTATCCAGCATCACAAGCTCCCTGCTCAACACGGCCATCTCCTTCCCCTTCAGCAGCTTCTCCTTTAAAGGTTTCGAGGTTATTTTATCGATATTTTCATAAACACCCTCGACGCTGCCGTATTTATCTATAAGTGTTTGCGCGGTGACCTGGCCGATACCCTTCACCCCGGGGATATTATCGCTCGCATCTCCCATAAATGCCATCAGTTCGATCATGCCTTTTGGATCGACCCCGTATTTACGTTTCACCTCGACGCGGTCGTATACCTTGCTCTCTTTCAGATGCGGACTGAGGACCTTGATCCTGTCATCGACAAGCTGAAGGGCGTCTTTATCCCCGGTGACTATTATAACGTCCAGGCCCTTTTTGCCGGCTTTTTGAGCCAACGTGGCGATAATGTCATCCGCCTCAAAACCCTGCAGTTCATACACGGGGATGTTATGCGCCGTAATGACCTCTTTTATCCGGGAGATCTGCGTCGCCAGTTCATCGGGCATCGGCTTGCGATGTATCTTGTATTTTTCATACTTTTTATGCCGCACCGTCGGACCCTTAAGGTCAAAAACAACGGCCATCATTGCAGGATCGTGCTCTTTAATGAGCTTCCGAAGCATATTTATAACACCGTAAATAGCGTTTGTGGGCATCCCTTTGGATGTGCTCAGGTCCTGTATCGCGTAAAAGGCCCGATAACAGAAGGAGGTGCCATCAATAAGAAAAATATTCTCTTTTTCTTTGCTCATCTCTAAGATTATAAAATCCGGGGTCGGAAGCTCCTAACGCTCATAAAGGAAAGTTGGGTTTACCTTATAATTATGTTATGGGATATGAGTTACGATAAGTTAAATCTCCCCTATATTATAT
>Ga0208325_1000177_pt1 | contig 17390 bp, 20 predicted proteins | sample PL_2010_330m_FD_185486 | JGI IMG/M metagenome (GOLD analysis project Ga0208325, IMG submission 185486) | Freshwater microbial communities from Powell Lake, British Columbia, Canada to study Microbial Dark Matter (Phase II) - PL_2010_330m... | ecosystem: Environmental > Aquatic > Freshwater >...
TGAGCGAAAGAGTCTTTACTACGCATCAGGTAGCCAAAAAATGTAATGTGCATCATACAACTGTAATAAACTGGGTTAACGAAGGTAAGTTAAAGGCTTATACCACGCCGGGAGGCCACAGACGGGTTGCAGAGAAAGACCTGATAAAGTTTATGAAAAAATATCAGATGCCCATACCTGATAGCCTGGCTGAAAAGACAAAACGTATACTTATTGTAGATGATGATATAGAGTGCCTGGATGAATTAAAAGGTGCTTTAAAAGGCATTGGTTTTGAGCTTGATTTTGCTGCCAATGGTTTTGAGGCAGGCAGGAAGATATATACAAGTAAGCCATCGCTTATACTTCTGGATTTTAAGATGCCCGGGCTTAATGGTTTTGAAGTATGCAAGATATTGCAGATGTATGAAGACACAAAACGCATACCGGTGTTTGCGATCACAGTTTTAAGCTCCAAAGAGGATGTGAACAAGATAAAGGCCTGCGGTGTTAAGGAATACGTATCAAAGCCCATAGATATAGAAAAACTGATTAAGCTGGTAAAAAATATTTTAAAATAAGGCGTCCTGCATATGAAACGCGTGATGATAATAGATGATGATAAAGAGTTTTTAGAGGAAATAAGCCAGACCCTGAAATCGAGCGGTTATGAAACAATAGTAATTTCAGACAGCACGACTGCCATTAAAGAGGCAGTTGAATGCCTGCCCAATCTTATATTTCTTGATCTTAAGATGGATAAAAAAAGCGGTTTTAAAATAGCTGATGAACTTATGGCGAACCCTAGAACAAGAAGCATACCTGTTATTGCTGTTACAGGTGTTTTCACCCACCAGGAACATAAGCTGCTTATGAAGATATGCAATATCAGAGAATGCCTTACTAAGCCAATCGACCCATTGGATATAATAAGCAGGGTTGAAGATGCCTGCAAATAGTAATTCTATGGCCTAGAATATTTTCAATATTAATATATGAGGGTTTATGAAAAATACCGAAAAAAGCAAAAAACAACTCCTTGCTGAAATAGACAATCTAAAACAGTATATACTCGATAATATCTATGATATCGCATGGTTAAAAGATAAGAAAAGCAGGTATTTAGTAGTAAATAAAGTTTTTGAAAATATGAGCGGAATAAAAGCTAATGATCTACTCGGCAAAACGGATTTTGACGTATGGCCCAAAAATCTTGCAAAAAAATACAGGGCTGATGATAAAGAAGTTATGCTTGCCAAAAAACGTAAATTTGTTGAAGAAACCCTGGTTACCAAGCAAGGAAAGGTGTTTACGCTAGAGACTACGAAATCTCCTTTTTTTGATAGTAAAGGTGCTGTTATAGGTACAGTCGGGATCGCTCATAATATTACAAAGCGCAAGAAAGCAGAAGAGGAATTGCATCAACTGTATATTCTATTTGAGTCCATTATTGAAAATATACCGAACATGATATTTTTAAAAGATGCCAAAGAGTTACGGTTTGTAAGGTTTAACCGTGCCGGCGAGAAACTGCTGGGTTATAAGAGAACGGAATTGATTGGTAAGAATGATTACGATTTTTTTCCAAAGAAACAGGCGGATTTTTTTATAAAAAAAGACCAGGAGGTTTTGTCTGATGGGAAAATATTAAATATACCAGAAGAGCCTATACAGACCCGTAAAAAGGGCAAGCGCATACTGCACACTAAAAAAGTACCGATTTTTAATAAGAATGGGAAACCAGAATATCTACTGGGTATATCCGATGACATTACAGAATATAAGAAAGCATATGTGGAAATCTCAGAACTTAAAAAATCCAAAACCGCTCTTAGGGAATCCGAAACACGATATAGGATTCTTTTTGAATCAGCAAATGACGCTATCTTTTTAACCGATGCAGATACAGGCGTAATCATAGATGCCAACAAGAGCGCGGCAAAACTTATAGGAAGGCCTGTTAAAGAGCTTATCGGCATGCATCAAATGCAGTTGCATCCAAAAGAAGATGCAGAACTGTACAAAGGTATATTTAAATCACATGCCAACGCGCAAAAGCCATTTTTGCATACAGCATTTGTCGCACACAAACGCGGGCGAAAAACGCCAGTTTATATAAGTGAAACCCACATCGTATTAGATGGCAAAGATGTTATGATGGGTACATTCAGCGATATAACTGCACTAAGGCAAACAGAGAATAGCCTTAAAAAAGATAAGAACAGCTTAGAGTCTCTTGTCGCCAAAGAAAGAGAAGATCTCTCAGCTGCCTTAAAGGATCTTGAGAATTCCAAAAGGCTTGCTGATATAGGGACTCTTGCAGCAACAGTAGCACATGAGCTCAGGAATCCTTTAGGTGTTATAAGGGTAGCTTTATATAATATCTCACAAAAGTTAAAGGCCCCCTACCTTGTAAATATCAAAGGCCATATTGATAATATAGAAAAAAAGATAAATGAAAGTGACCAGATAATAAGTAATCTGCTAAGCTATTCTAAGCCGTTAAGCCCTAACTACGAAAAAATACGCATTTGTGAAGCAATAGATGAATGCGTGGATGGTTTCAGGGAAAGATACAAGCATTCAAAGGTAAAACTGATTGTTGCTTGCAATTCCATTAAAGATGTCTGGGTTAGTGTGGATAGAATTCAGATAGCAGCCTTGCTGTCAAATATTATGGATAACGCTTATCAGGCATTATCTGGTAAGGCCGGTAGAATAGAGTTAACCTGCAGGCGCGATAAAAAAGAAAATATTATCCACATGGCAATAAAAGACAGCGGCATTGGCTTGTCAAAGAAAGACATTAGCAGAGTTTTTGACATCTTTTTCTCTTTAAGATCAAAAGGCATCGGATTAGGCCTTGCTTTATGCAAGCAGATAGTAGCCATGCATAATGGCACTATAAATATACAGAGCGAAAAATCAAAGGGCACTACCGTAGAAATTACACTTCCTATTCTCCCCAAATAGTTTTTTCCCCGTTTTTTCTTTTTGACAATCACATTATTATTATATATACTATAACCTATAATTAAACTAATATAAGAGATTGAAATGGCTAATAAGAGGATACTGGTTGTTGATGATGAAAAAGACATTACTTCACTGCTCAGATTAAGATTAGAGGCATCCGGATATAATGTCCTTGAAGCGTACGATGGCCAAAATACAGGAATTTATGCTATAACAACGATCAAGGCATAATTTATGCTGATATACAAATACATATATGGCCCGGTAAACTCATGGAGGCTGGGCCGCTCTTTAGGCATAGACCCCATCTCATCCAAGAGAAAGGCCTGCACCTTTGATTGCATCTACTGCCAGGTTGGAAAAGCAAAATCCTGTGCTTCGAAGAGAAGAGTATTTGTCTCTACCGAAAATCTTGTTAAAGAATTAAATTCTATCCCGAAAATAGACATAGATTATATCACTTTTTCAGGCACAGGCGAACCTACCTTAGCAAAAAACTTAGGCAGTATGATAAAAGAGATAAGGAAGTTCAGAAAAGAAAAAATAGCTGTTCTCACCAATGCCACGCTTTTAGGAAGAAAGGATGTGCAAAGAGAGCTTAAGCATGCAGACCTTGTTGAAGCAAAGCTTGATGCCCCATCAAACGATTTACTGCAGATTATCAATAAACCACATAAGTCTATCAGCGTCAAAAAAATAGTAGATTCGATAAAAATGTTTAAGAAAGATTTTAAGGGAAAACTGGTTCTCCAGGTAATGTTTACAAAAGATAACATTGCGTATGCAGAAGAGATTGCAAAAATTATTAAGTCTATAAAGCCTGATGAAGTCCATTTAAATACGCCTACAAGGCCTTGTGGAATAAAGCCAGCCTCAAAAGAAGAGATTGATAAGATAACACATCATTTTAAAGGTTTAAGGGTAGTATCTGTATATGATAAGAGAAAGAGAAAAAAAACAAAGCCTATAAGCAGGAAAGAGACTCTTAGGCGTAGAGGTAAGGCCTAGATTCTTCGGCCTGCGGCCTCAGAATGACACAGTACATGTCATTTTGAACGAAGTGAAAAATCTAAACGACAGAACGGATAGAATTTATGAATATATATGACACAATAATAATCGGAGCAGGGCCTGCAGGTTTGACAGCAGCTATATATACTCTGCGTTCTGGCTTAAAGACACTTGTTTTAGAGAGTTCTTCAATAATGAGTCAGGCAGGCTATGCTGCTATTATAGAGAATTTTCCAGGTTTTCCAGATGGCATAAGCGGTGCAGAGCTTATGCGAAAGCAGAAAGAACAGGCTAAGCTCCTTGGGGCAGGGATAATATTATTCCATGTAAATAAAATAGAACCCATAAGGGATAACAACACAAAATCTTGGTCCATAATAGCAGATAAGAAAAGCTATAGAACTTTATCAATTATAGTTGCATCTGGCGCAAGTGCAAAGAAATTAAGTGCCAAGGGTGAAGACCGATTTATTGGCAGAGGAGTATCGTATTGTGCTATATGCGATGGTGCATTTTTTAAGGATAAAACTATCGCGGTAATCGGCGGCGGAGATTCAGCTCTTGAAGAAGCGCTATTTTTAACAAGGTTTGCGAAAAAGATATATATCATTCACAGGCGAGACAAATTAAGGGCAGTAAAGTCTCTGCAGGATAAGGCGCTGTCAGATCCCAAAATAGAAGTAGTATGGAGTTCGGTCATAGATGAGATATTTGGTGATAACATGGTCTCAGGAACAGTTATTAGCAATAAAGATACACACAAGACAGATAAACTTGCGTGCGAAGGCATCTTTATTTCTATAGGTAAAACCCCAAGTACAGATTTTGTAAAAGATATAATTGACCTAGATGAGAACAATTATATAAAGACAGATAAAAGCCTCGCAACTTCCATGCCAGGGATATTTGCCTGTGGTGATTGCAGGGACACATTTTTAAGGCAGATTGTAACAGCATGCGGTGACGGGGCGCTAGCGGCAGAATCATGCATTAGGTACATTGATTCGATGAAAGGTGCTTAGGGTATGGATTCCGGAAAAATTTTAATTATAGATAATAGCAAAAAAGACATGGACTCGTTATCGGCACTTCTTGATGAGGAAGGGTATCAGGTATGCCGTGTTAATACTGGGCGCGACGGCATAAAAAAGTTAAAGAGCGATGTCTTTGATCTTATTATAACTGATATAGCCTTTACAGATATCAAGGGGGCAGATCTTATCATACAACTTAAACGGGCAGCGAAGAAAAAAACTCTCATACTAATTCTCAGCGAACAGGATGATGTAGAAGTTATCGAAGAACTTTTTCAGCAGGGGATAGATGATTATATAGTAAAGCCGCCAAGGATCTCCTATCTTATAAAGAGAGTCGAAAGCATGGTTTTAAGTGCCAAATAAGCGTTTCTAAGCAAGGTTGACACATATACTGGTTTTGTGGTATACTTGCGGTCAAATAATGCTAAGTAAATGAAAAGGAGAATCAGATTAAAATGACAGAAGAAAAAAAGGATAAAGATATACAGGAAGAACTAAACGCAGCCAAAGAGGCAGAGCCAAAGGCTGAAGAAAAGGTTGAAGAAGCGGCTGAAGAGGCCCCCAAAGCAGCAGAGCCTGGAAAAGAGGCAGAGCCAAAGGCTGAAGAAAAGGTTGAAGAGGCCCCCAAAGCAGCAGAGCCTGGAAAAGAGGCAGAGCCAAAGGCTGAAGAAAAGGTTGAAGAGGCCCCCAAAGCAGCAGAGCCTAAAATAGAGGAAACGCCCCCTGCCCCGGCCCCCAAAGCCGAAGAAGGTGCAAAGAAAAATAAAAAGATAAACCTTATGTCGCCAAAGGATATAGACGCTAAGCTTAAGGTTGTTAAAGAGAAAATGGGCAACCTGAAATCACGATACGCGAAAGAGCTTATCAAGCAAAAAGACATACTGGATAAAACTGAAAAACAATAAAACCCATAATATGCCAGATAAAAAGAAGAAAAATGCTTTCTGTTTTTGTACTCACATTGAACTGCGTGAATCAACAGGCCTAAAAGCCAGGAATGCCCGCGAGCTTGTAAATATCATCAAGGATGTCCCCGGTTCTGTCATATATTATCATATGCATGTTTTTTTACAGCAGCATCAGTTTCTCTCCCCTGAGCCGCCAAATGCCTTTGCGTACTGGGCAACTAAAATTCTTGGTGAGGATGTCTTAGGTGAGTATTTAGGCAGTATAGATGTTTATCAATACAATACCATAAGGGCATTAAGGGAAAAGATAATAGAGGTAATTGAAGGGTATCTTTTTAATGCTAAAGAGATACGCAATGCCCCGCAAGGCAAAGAATTCGATTTTACAAAATCACGCACCTTTATTATGCCAACACCATATGTCGCGCACAATTTATCCGATATGGTAGAGGCCCTTAAAAAAATTACAATACGCTCAATAGACTTTCATGTATTCAAAGCCCGGTTAAGGCTTGAAAGAGGGACCAGCGATTTTTCTAACTGGATAGAGACAACCTTGGGCTATCCAAAACTTGCCGCTAAGCTCGAAAGGTTTGACCCATACACTTATACCCTGGAAAATCTGCGTCAGCATATAATAGATATAATCGTAAACAGCCCTGAATGGGGGATAGATAATGCCAAAAAATAAGACCGGGTCTTCGAGCCTTAATGATTATATACCTATAGTCGGAGAGGATACCATAGAGGAGCTAAAGCTTCTTGCCGCCAGGCTTAAAGGAAAGAAGATACAGCATATTAATTCAACCCGTGTTGGAGGTGGCGTGGCTGAGATGCTTGCCCGGATAGTCCCGCTGATGCAAGAGCTGGGCGTTGATATTGAATGGGATGTGATAGAAGGTAATGCCGATTTTTTCAGTGTGACAAAAAAGTTTCACAATGCCCTGCATGGCAGGCCTGAGATAATAACTGATAAGGATTTTGACGTATACCTTGAAACTGCAAGAACGTATAATAGGACAACAAAGATAAATGGTGATATAGTATTTGTTCATGATCCCCAGCCTATAGCTCTTATCCAGAATAAAAAAAAGCTGAAAGATGTAAAGTGGATATGGAGATGCCATATAGACGTATCTACCCCTGATGAAAGAGTGTGGGATTTTCTGTCTGCTTTTGTCGAGGGTTATGATGCATCCATGTTTTCAAGTCCGAAGTTTACAAGGCCGTTAAAGATACCCCAGTTTCTGATATGCCCAGCAATAGACCCTTTAAGCGATAAGAGCAGGCCTTTAAGTAAGGAAACAATTGCTAAGGTGCTTTCCAAATATGGCATAGACAGCAAAAAGCCTATAATTTCTCAGGTGTCAAGGTATGATTATCTCAAAGACCCTGTTGGCGTGATAGATGCCTTTAAACTGGTAAAAAGATATGTAGACGCACAGCTGGTTCTGATAGGAAACAGCGCTGCGGATGATCCTGAAGGAGAAGAGGTTTTAGCCCAGGTAAGAGAGCGGGCAAAGGATATACCGGATATACATATATTGCTCATAGAACCTGAGAATAATGATATAGAGGTAAATGCGTTACAGCGGGCATCGTCTGTTATAGTGCAGAAATCTCTTAAAGAAGGATTTGCCCTTACAGTTACAGAGGCCCTCTGGAAAGAAAAGCCTGTTGTAGCATCCGCTGTCGGCGGCATACCTCTTCAGATAAAAAATATGTATAGCGGACTTCTGTGCCATTGCGTGGAAGGCGCCGCATTAAAAATAAGGCAGTTTTTGAATAATCCCGCATTCGCAAAAAGGATGGCGCACAATGGCAGTATGCATATAAAGCACAACTTTCTCTTGACACGCCTTATAAGAGAGCATATGCTGTTGGCGCTTTCATTGGGACAAAAAGGCGACATAATAACACTATAATGCTCGAATCACTCATATCATTTTCAGATATTACAATTAAGGATATATCGGTTTTAAGCTATGCCGTAGTATTTTTAGGCGGGGTTTTTACCAGCCTGACACCGTGCATTTATCCTGTTATACCGGTTACCATAGGATATATCGGAGCAAGCTCTGCCCGGACAAAGGGAAGGGCTTTTTTTCTGTCTTTATTTTATGTATTCGGCATAGCGACCGTTTATTCATGCCTGGGGGCCATTGCTGCTTTAGGAGGCAGCGTATTTGGAGAGATCTCGGTAAATCCCTGGACTCGCATTATTGTAGGGAATATATTTTTAGTTTTGGGGCTTTCCATGATGGATGTTTTTGTTATTCAATTGCCGGGTTTCTTAAGGCCAAAGGTTACCCCCGGGTCTAAAAAAGGATTATTAGGTGCTTTTTTGGTTGGCATAACGGCAGGCCTTATAATGGGCCCTTGCACAGCGCCTATCTTAGGAGCTGTACTTACCTATGTAGGCAGCAGGCAGAATGTAATTCTTGGTGTAAGCCTTTTATTTACATACGCACTTGGGATAGGATTATTGCTACTTGTTGTCGGGACTTTTACCGGGTTGGCCGCGTCGTTACCGAAATCCGGAAAATGGTTAAGTACTGTAAAAAAGGTGTTTGGCGTGATACTTATAATATGCGCCCAATACTTTCTTATACAGGCAGGGAGGATGTTCTGATGGATAGACGAACAGGTGTGAAAATTTTTATTTTAGCAGTTGTATTTTGCGGGTTTTTTCTGTCCTCATGTTCCAGCGATTCTGTAAAGGAAAGCGTTTCTAGATTTGTGAAGGCACCTGATTTTACGCTTAAGGATCTATCGGGTGCGAGCGTGTCATTATCTGATTTTTCAGGTAAAAAAGGTGTCTTTGTTATATTTACTACCACGTGGTGTCCCCACTGTGTAACCGTTATACCTGATCTAAAAAAAATATATAATAGCCATAAGGATAAAAATTTACAGATGCTAGCCGTTTATATAAATGAAACAAACTCTAATGTAAGTGAATTTAAATCAAAACACAGCATAACTTATAAAATATTATTGGATTCTGAGGCAACTGTTGCATCGCTTTATGATGTAAAAGGCGTGCCTACGTTTGTTCTTGTAGATAAAAATGGTCTTATAAGGTACAAAGGCTATGATATTCCAAAGGATACGATAGAGCAGATAGCAGGGGAATAGACCATAAAAAATAGGAGGAAGAAGTTATGGCAAGCGTTACAATTGATGAATCATTATGTACAGGATGCGGGCTGTGCGCTAGCATGTGCCCTGACAAGTTTGAGGTTGGGGATGATAACCTGGCGCATGTTAAAGACGGTGATTGCGATTGCGATATGAATGAGGTGGCATCAAGCTGCCCGTTAGAAGCTATTAAGGTTGGATAAGATAGAGACGTTTTCTCTACCTCAAGAAAATATCTGCCGGGCCCGCTTTAAATAGTTTTTAGTTATAATTGTTGCTATTGCTATTTTTACAATACACCCGGGTATAAACGGAAGCACACCTAAAAAGAACGCCTGTTTCATATTAAGCCCTAATCCGAAAACCAGCCACCCTGCCCCAAGCGCAAATATTACCGTTGCCCCAGATACAAAGGCTGTTATTATGGAACCGATGGCATCATTTTTTCTTATCATATAGCCTATAAGCCAGCTTGACACGATAAAACCTAATATATATCCGCCCGTAGGCCCTAAGACGTATAATGCCCCAAAACCTCCCGCGGTAAAAATTGGCATGCCCAAAACTCCCATGCCCAGATATGCTGTCTGCGATATGGCCCCAAGCCTTTTACCTAATATAGCGCCTGATAGAAACACGAAAAGTGTTTGAAGCGTTATAGGTACAGGAGTAAAGCCAAGAGGTATATAGACATACGCGCCTATCCATGTAAGCAGCGCGAAAGTGGATACCCCTATTACTGACATAGCGGTTTTATTTCCGATTAGTTCTTTTTCTTTTAATAAAGAGATTGATATATTATGCATATTTTCCCCTTGTTTTTATTTTCGATAAAATCATATGATATTATCATTAAAATCTCGAGTATGTCAATATTTTTCTTTGCTTGTTGATATTTTACTTGCAATTTTTCAATCAGATGATATAATTTGTAATACAAGGACAAAAAAGGAGGTTTATAGGTTATGGGTAAAATAATAAGCATAATAGGCGGTACAGCTGCGGTAGTGGTAGGCCTTATATTGGCTTTTTTTGCATGGGGCAAGGCAGTTGTTCTTGGTATTCAATTCATGATAGTTTTCATTTTAATTTTGGGCGGGCTTATAGCCGTAATAGCAGGTATTTCTGAAATAAAGGATTCAATTGTATCAAAGAAAGAAGAAAAAAAGGAAGAGAGCAAAAAAGATTAATTTTTTAGTTTATGTAATGGGGTTATGACAGATTCAAAATCGGTCATAACCCCATTTTTATTTTGACAGCCCATGTTGCTTGTGTTAAAATTAATTGGTATGTGAAACCGTAAAAATAGGAGGAGGCGAATATGGATTGGACATTTGTTATAATGGAGTCCGTAAGGGAGATGCTCACCAGGGTGGGTGCATTTATCCCGAGAATGGTTGGTCTTTTAGTTATACTTATAGTCGGCTGGCTGATAGCAAAGTTTATAGAGACCATTATTGTAAGGAGCCTTAAGCTTGTAAGGCTTGATACGCTTGCTGAAAAGTCAGGCACAAGCAGTTTCCTCGCAAAGGGTGGTATAAAGTATACCCTATCAGAGCTTATGGGTGTCCTTATATATTGGATAGTAATTCTTATAGTTATGATTACAGCATTAAATGCAATGCAGTGGACAGTTGCTGCGCAGGTCCTTAATACTGTAGTAAATTATATACCTAATATAATTGTAGCGATATTCATACTGGTTCTCGGTATGTTTATTTCGACGCTTTTAAGCACTGTTATAAGGACAGCGGCAAGCAATGCCGGCATAACTCAGGCCCGGATACTTGGCCAGATAACACAGACAGTGGTTATTGTTTTTGCTGTTGTTATAGCAATGCAGCAGCTTCAGATACAGACAGGGGTAATATTAAATGTTATAAATATTATTCTTGCGGCAATAGGTTTGGCATTAGGCCTTTCTTTTGGTTTAGGGTGCAAGGATATAGCGGCCAGGACTATGGAAGATATTATCAGCAAGATGAAGAAGAAATAAAAATAGTAAACGATAGGGGCAGCTGCTAATTAAATTAATTAGAAGTTGCCCCTATCGTCACATAGAAGAGACTCATATGGCTTATAAGGTGTTCATATCTTTTTTAATCGTAATATCAATCTCCGGATGCCAGTATCCGCTTGAATTCAAATCAGCCAGTGAAATAAGGCAGGAGGTGCTGGACAATGACCCCTCATTTGCGGAAATCTTGCGGAAAAAAACAGAACTGGATGGAAAAATAACATCATTGGATTCAGAGCAGAGTTTAAATGCGCGTGAAATAGAGTCAAGGATGCTTGCCCTAAGAAAAGAGCTGCAGGTAGCAAAGGAAAATGTAGCACAACGTACCGCCTTACTTAACAGCCAGCTTGACCCCTACAGGTTTGAAATCAAACAGCGTATTATGGAGTTTTCAACTGAACTCAGGCTCAAACAATCATCCCTTTCGGCTGCGCGTAAGATGATAGCCGATCTTAATAAGCTAACTAAGCAAATTCCCGCGCAGGCAACAGACACAGAGGATTCCCTGCGATTGCGTGATAAGATAGATGCCCAGCACCAGCAGGTCGATACATTGACGCAGGATATAACAGAACTGCGTGCAAAGATACGCCTCCTCCGTTTCAAGCTAAAACTCCTACAATAATATTATTGCCACCTATGCCTTTGTCTTTACAGCGATGGTATTTTTGCATCTCATCTAAAATCAAGGCAAAAAAAGCCGAATCGCTGTTCCGACAAAGGCATAGGTGGCATGACATTTTATCAGTATATCTATTATTGTTGTTTCATGCCTTTGCCTACGCAGCGATGGTATTTTAAATGAGGATGCAACTTACATCACTAATATAATTGCAAGCATCCCTGCCTGCCGGCAGGCAGGTGTAAGTTGTGTGCTCATTTAAAATCCAAATCACTGCTTAAGCCAAAGGCATAAACGGCAATTTATCCAGTTGCTTTATGGCCGCCCTGTGTGGTATAATCACAATCCCTAGCCCATATTATATAAGGAGTACCATATGCTTACTATAAAAAGAGCACTGATAAGCGTTTCTGATAAGACCAATCTCGAGCCTCTTGTAAAAGCACTAAGCTCCCTGGGGGTTGAGATAATATCAACAGGGGGAAGCGCGCGTTTTATATCCGCTTTAGGCATAAATGTTAAGGCAGTAGATGAGGTAACAGGTTTTGTTGAGATGCTTGATGGCAGGGTAAAGACACTTCATCCAAAGATACACGCCGGACTCCTTGCCTTAAGGGAAAAGGATGAACATATGGCTCAGCTTAAAGCCCACGGAATAGATGCGATAGATATGGTAGTCGTAAATCTTTACCCGTTTAAAAAGACAATAGCAAAACCAGACGTAGAAATCGAAGAGGCAATAGAAAATATCGATATAGGCGGGCCTTCAATGCTTCGTTCTGGGGCTAAAAATTATCATTCGGTAGCTGTTCTTACAAGCCCTTCACAGTATGAAGCCATAATAAGAGAGCTTGATGAAAATAGTGGCTGTATCTTGGACCCAACACTTGCCCGGCTCGCGATTGATGCGTTCTCACTTACATCAGAATACGACAGCCATATAAAAGGGTATCTTAAGAAAAAACTTATTTCTCACTCGCCTCAAGCTGTGGAATCCATATTCCCGAGCGAACTTGTACTGGCTTTTGACAAGGCAGAGGATTTACGATATGGCGAGAATGAGCATCAGAAAGCAGCTTTTTATAAGAGATCGCTTTCAAGAGAATCGTCAGTGTCCAATGCTAAGCAGCTGCATGGAAAGGCGCTTTCGTATAACAATATTATGGACTTAGATGCTGCCTTTGAGGCTGTAAAGGAATTTGACGAGCCCGCGGCGTGTATAATAAAACATGCAACTGCCTGCGGGATAGCGACAGCAAGTACTCTTACAAAGGCATTCGCAGACGCGCTCAGCACTGATACGCTTTCGGCTTTTGGCGGCATAATAGGCTTAAACAGGAAAGTTGATGTGAATACATCAGAGGCTATATTGAGTGCAGGTTTCATAGAATGTATAATAGCGCCCGGTTATGAGCAGAACGCGTTAAGCAGACTCGTGTCAAAACCAAACATGAGAATACTTTCAGCAGAAGTTATAAGCAGGGTTAAAGACAAGGACGAACTTCACCTTAGAAATGTTACAGGGGGCCTTCTCATCCAGCAGAGGGACACGCAGGGCATTGATCGAGCCCAGCTTAAGATTGTAACACAGAAAAAACCTTCTCCTGATGAGGTTGACGCATTGGTCTTCGCATGGAAGGCCGTAAAACATGTAAGGTCAAACGCTATAGTCCTTGCTCAGGGGGCAAAGACAGTCGGAATCGGCGCAGGGCAGATGAGCAGAATTGACTCTGTGTTTATGGCAACACACAAGGCAGGAGAACGCTCTAAGGGCGCTGTTTTAGCATCAGATGCCTTCTTCCCAAAAGAAGATGCCGTAGAGCTTGCTGTGAAAGCGGGCATCACATCTATTATACAGCCGGGCGGGTCAAAGGCAGATGACATGATAATAGAGGCCTGTAACAAGCATAATATATCCATGGTCTTTACCGGAATACGCCATTTCCGTCATTGAGAATGTATGAATTTCGCACAGTCCCTGCATTATCTGGACGCCCTTATCAATTATGAAAAATTCTCAGATTACAATTACAGCCAGGCCTACAGCCTTGATAGAATAAGAAAACTTCTTTTTTTATTGGGTAATCCACAGGAAAAGTATCCCGCAGTCACAGTAGCCGGGACAAAGGGCAAGGGGTCTACCGTATGCACACTCGGTTCTATATTGAACGCAGCGGGAATTCGGACAGGTATTTTTGTGTCGCCTCACTTGATATCCATAAGAGAAAGGATAAGAGTTGGTACGCAACACATACCTGAAAAGGCATTCGCCCGCGAGATATCCGAGATTAAAAATATTATAGATGCGCACAAGATAAAGGGCATTACATATTTTGAAGCAATAACATCAGCAGCATTTTTATATTTTTTACGCAAAAAGGTTGAGATAGCTATTTTGGAAGTAGGCTTGGGCGGCAGGCTTGATGCTGTAAATATCTCCGAATCTTCGATAACGGCAATAACGCCAATAAGTTATGACCACACCCATCTGCTTGGCCGATCGCTTGGAGAGATAGCCAAAGAAAAATGCGGTATTATACGTAGCAATTCTTATGTAGTTAGCGCTAAGCAGGAAAAGCAGGCCCTTGATATTTTAAGCAATGTTACGCTTAAAAAAAACGCGCGTTTATTTATTTCAGGCAGAGATATCGTAGCGAGTAATATCAAGACCTCGCTTTCTGGAACAGACTTTAGTTTAAAAACCAAAGATAACTTTTATAGAAAATTGCATACCCCTCTTATAGGAAGTTACCAGGCCGACAATGCCTCTGTTGCTGTATGTTTGGCAGAGACTATAAAAGACAGGCTGGGTTTTCGAATATCTGAAGATGATATAAAAAAAGGTATAAGCAGGGTAAGGTTCATAGGCCGCTTTCAAGTATACTCTACTAAGCCTTATATTATCCTGGATGGTGCGCAAAACAAGGCATCTGCCGAGGCCTTAAAAGGCGCGCTTAAGAGAATTTTTAATAAGAAATATATAAGCTTGATATTAGGGGTATCTTCTGACAAAGACTATAAGCAAATAGCGAAAAACCTCTGCCCTTTGGCAAAAAATGTAATATTTACACAAGCAGATTCGTCAAGGGCCCTTTCCGCTTTGGAGCTTGCTCATGGGGCAGGCGCTTTATCAAAAAAGAGTTTCGTTTGCTATAACTTTAGGGATTCAATAGATTTTGCGAGATCTATTACGCCTGAAGATGGGATCATTGTTATAACAGGGTCATTGTTTCTTGTTGGAGAGGCATTAAAAACATTAAGCGTTAAGAGATGCAGATGAATGATACAATAGCCGCGATATCAACTCCCCCAGGTGAAAATGGTATAGGTATTATACGCGTAAGCGGACCATTATCCCTTGATATAGCGGATAATATATTTAGGGGGAAAAACCCAAAACTGCCCTCTGCTTTTACAAATTACAGCCTGCGTTACGGCCACATACACGATGAAAACAGGGTTATAGACGAGGTGTTGCTTTCGGTTATGCATAGGCCCTTCACATATACCTGCGAGGATATAATAGAGATAAATTGTCATAGTGGCATGGAATGCCTTAAGCAGATATTAACCCTTGTATTAGAAAAAGGCGCGCGCCTCGCGGAACCCGGCGAATTTACAAAAAGGGCTTTTTTAAACGGAAGAATAGACCTTATACAGGCAGAAGCGGTCTGCGATATCATTGCCTCGCGCACAAAAGAAAGCCTGAATATATCCCAGCGCCAGCTTAAAGGTGAAGCGTCCTGTAAGATAAGATCAGCCAGAAAAGATATCATAGACGCAGCCGCATGCCTTGAGGCGGATATAAATTTTCCTGAAGAGGAAATAGGCGCTTCAGAGATAAGCTCCGTTAATAACTCTTTAAAAAAAGCGGCAGGCGTGCTTTTTGAAATTATAGATTCTTCTGAAAAAGGCGCTATCTTTCGCGAGGGGGCCTCTTGTGTTATCTGCGGCAGGCCTAATGTCGGTAAATCAAGCCTTATGAACAGCCTGTTAAGAAACGATAGAGTCATAGTGGCTCCGACAGCGGGGACAACAAGAGATACCATAGAAGAGGTTATTAATATAAAAGGCATTCCTTTAAAGATAATTGATACTGCGGGGATATCAGAATCAGAGGATGAGATCACAAAGGCAAGCGTTAGCAGGAGCATGCGATATATAGGTGAGGCGGATCTCGTATTATTGGTGCTTGATAAGAGCCGGAAACTTACAAAAGAGGACCTGTCTTTAATGGGTAATCTAAAAGAAAAAAGGGCATTGGTCTTATTGAACAAGTCGGATTTAACGTCGAGGTTAACCCCGAAGGCCTTAAAAAAATATCTCAATGGCAATGTTGTTTTGAGCGTATCGGCAAAGCGTAAAACAGGGCTTGATAAACTTGAAGATGCGATATATAATACCTTTTTAAACCAAAAAGTATCAGTAGAGAGCATACTTTTATCCAATTCAAGGCATATAGAATCAATAAGAAAGGCATCAGTTTTCCTGCAATCGGCAATAGAGGGCATGGATGAGAAAAGGCCGGTTGAGTTAACGCTCATAGATATAAAAGACGCCGCGGATATCCTAGGCGCGATTACAGGCGAAGTATTTACGGATGATATACTTGATAAAATATTCAGCAGGTTCTGTATAGGCAAATAATCGGAGGATACAAGATGCAGAAGAAGAGAATAGAAAAAGCGGTAAGAGAGATATTGGCCGCAATAGGCGATGATCCCAAAAGAGCAGATCTTATAGATACCCCTAAAAGGGTTGCTGATATGTATGAAGAGATATTCAGCGGGATAAAGATGGATCCTAAAAAAGAGCTTGAGGTTATATTAGGGGAGAAGCATAACGAAATAGTGCTTCTTAAGGGTATACCGCTGTACTCTGTGTGTGAGCATCATCTCCTTCCTTTTACGGGCAAGGCCCACATTGCCTATATCCCGAAATCCGGGAGAGTAACGGGTTTAAGCAAGCTGGCAAGGGTTGTAGAGATATACTCTAGAAGGCTTCAGGTGCAGGAGAGGCTTACAACCCAGATAGCTGATATTATAATGCAAAAACTAAAGCCGCTTGGGGTGCTCGTTGTAATAGAGGCAGAACACCTTTGTATGTCAATGCGCGGGGTAAAAAAACCAGGTGCTGTTACAGTAACAAGTGCCGTAAGAGGTATATTCAAGGAAAATGCTAAGACCAGGCAGGAAGCACTGTCTTTGATAAGATGACAGGGCACATAATATACAACAGCAGCTATTTTGATATTCGAGATACCGTTTACACCTTTGTCTTCGCAGCGATGGTATTTTTGCATAGATCTACAATTAAGGCAAAAAAAGCCAAATCGCTGCTCCGATAAAGGTGTAAACGGCGTATAACCGCTTTTACGTCTAAATTGTTGCTTATAATGATACATTTTGCAAAAGTCATATGAAAGCTTGCAGTAATTTGAGCAGGACCTTGCTGGTGCGAGCGGGCAAGGTTCGCCCGATAAAGCTTTTATGCGAGAGCGAGCAGCAGCGTGGAGCAAAAATTATCTCGCTGGGATAATTTTTGCGTTCCTGCGAAATTGCTGCAAGCTTTCATATTATCCTTCGAATACTAACATATGTCGCATTATAAGGATAAATTAGCATATATCCCTCTTTTAATAATAATTGGGATATTCTCATATGCTCATTTAATTCTTTACCTTAAATAGTATATATGAT
>Ga0208325_1000180_pt1 | contig 17265 bp, 22 predicted proteins | sample PL_2010_330m_FD_185486 | JGI IMG/M metagenome (GOLD analysis project Ga0208325, IMG submission 185486) | Freshwater microbial communities from Powell Lake, British Columbia, Canada to study Microbial Dark Matter (Phase II) - PL_2010_330m... | ecosystem: Environmental > Aquatic > Freshwater >...
AATTACTATCAGCAGCAATATTATCAATAGTATATGACCATCTCATTTTAGTTACTTCGGAAGCTCCGGCTCCCGTTCCAATTTCGAGCACAACGGGAGTAACAATATCGTCACCAACTATATCACTCCATGAACATATCCAACTATCAGCAGAAGCAGCAGCATCAATTTGAATCCAAGCACCAAATGTATCAGCCGATGTACTGCTCCAAACGGAAGCCTGACAAGGTGCTCCTGTTGCACCATCCTCAACTATCGTGCCTGTTACTGTACCGGAATATAATGAAACTGGGGGAGCATCAATTCTATTTCGTATGGCTTCCGGTGAATCGGTTGTTCTATTGAAAGTTGAAACATCCGATATTGAAATAATCGTTCCAAGTATCGATGTATCGGTTACATTCGCATCGAGTGCTCCCGTCATATTAGCCGAAGCCATAATCTTAATCTTTGATATTATACCTGATACGATACCGAGTATTGCGCCAATCATGACATCACCTCCCCTACAGCTGTAATATTTTCGCCCGTATACGTGAATGTTGCGGTATAGGTGACGTTCATTTCTCCGGCACTGAACACATAAACGAATGTTGTGACGTGATCCGAACCATCATACGATAATGTCCCCACACCAGATATGTCAAATCCTGCATCGCGAGCTGGGGAGTTATCCGTTATCGTTATCGTGTCGAATAGATCGTTTCCCGTGCCTCCGGTATATGTCAAGACACTTGATATGTTATGTGCCCCTATTCCGGCGAGGGCAGCCTTCATTTCTGCCATCATAGAGTTATATTGTACCGCCAGCGCATTTGTTGTTCCGGCGATGACTGCCGCTGTTTTAGTATATGCCATTCCTCACCTCAGCTTATAGTTATAACTGCCTCTATCGATAATGTTTCCGATGTTGTTTTTGTTTCACTCATCAAAGCATGGTTAAACATTGTACCACTGTCAGCAGCAGCAGAAGCCGCTTCTCCGAACAGTGCCATTTCCTCAATAGCTCCCACCGCTTCTGCCGGGCCAAAATATCCTCGCACCGTAATTGCCGTGCCGGAATATGCCGTATATGAGTTTGCGTTCCTGTCGAGTTCTGCTCCGAGTGTCGTATCACCAACCGCAGGGGCGGTACTATCTGTGCCGACAGCAACATACGTTATATTACAGTCATTTGCTTCTCCGGCTAATCTCTTTGCTATCATCGTTAGCCCAGCAGTGGTAATGAGATTATGACACGTCCTTGATCGTATCTCACCAGTATACATATTCTCGAATATTGCCGTCCAAACACACGACACTTTGAAGCTGTCTTTTATTCCTGTTGTCATATCATCCCCAAGTAAATTCATTCCACCTTGACTGTTCTGCTGTCGGCCCCCATTTTACCGGATGCGTATATTTATATGTATCTATTGACGTTTCTGTTACTGTAATACTTTCGGTTATAATCTTAAATATATCAACTGTTTCATCAGCTCTTAATTTAATACGTGAGCGATCACGCACGAGCGACAGCAATAAGTCTTTTAGTTCGTACAGAGTAACGGCAAATTCAACTGTATAATATTCGGCATTCGGCCCGAAAGGTTGTATTGATACCCGCCTTATTTGGTATTTACCAGCGAAAGATTCATACCCTGGAACGCTTATATTGACAAATTGCCCCTCGGCGAAACCGCTTTCATAGGTTGTAAAACTCCCGCTTATCTGGACATTACCAAACTGATTAACCTCGGCGAGCCCTCGTTCATGTGCTAAATTCAGAGAGTCAATTGTTTCATCTCTAATAATAGACTCGTATATTCCGTCACCACCTTCGATCGCTGCGATTGCCGTCTGGCTAAGAATGTTATCAACCTGTACAATTACCGGCACTTCATATTTATATTTGAACTCTATTACATCACCAACACCAGGAGTCGGTGTCGTGGCTCCAAACTCCGAACACCGTATATAACGCTCGCTGTAATTCCAAAAGAACTCATACGTACCATCATCTAAATTGAGATAATCAATAGCATACGTATTAGCAACACCATCAACTTTGAGAGATGACGGTTCATGTGGTGCGTATCCTGTCGCCCATACTCTCGATTCACCATCAGCAACCCAGCTATCGGTATATTCATCTGAAAGAAAATACCCACCCCGAACAAATACTCTATTCCGGATTTGGGAATAATCAGGGTTTATTCTGAAATTATCTATTGTGTTTCGTACAGCATCGTCATCAATATCAAATGGAGCTGGTCGAGTCTCTCGCTCGAAGAAATGGATGTCTTTGTCATAGTCAACATACCAATCCCACTCCAGCAGATCCGCCATGTCTGAAAGTGCCTGAGAAACCGGAACATAATTAAAGACGATCCTTGTGATTGTTCGGCTTACTTCAACATTATTTTCGGTAAACCCGTGAGCGGCATCGGTAAAGTTTGTGACTATATCTGATATAATTGCATCGCTCTTTTGGCTCGTATACGCCGCACTCACAAGCCTACTGTCGAGTAGCCGGGTGAAGTCCTCGCATTCAACGTGATACGTGTATTCTCGTGAAGTTGAAATATCATGGGGCGCGAGTTTGGATTGAATAGCTGTAGTAATAACACCACCAAATAGCTTTGTACCCGAAGTCGAATCCAAATAACAATATACTTCCTGTCCTGCCGATGGGACATTATCAGGATCATGGAGTGCAAATGAACAGGTATCAGGCGTATGCGTCAAGGCTTGGGTAATATTAATACCTGTCGTTTCGGTTTCTATAGCATTTATTGTCACAATTATCATCGTGTAAATTTCGTTTGATATTTTAACTGTTTCAGTATTTCATCACCTGCTACTTTGCCGACCGTTTTAGCATCCAGCAAAGAGTTTATACCGGCAAAATTCATATTTATAATCATACCTTGCCCGACGTTCGTGCTGTGACGAGGATCGCTCCTTGTCAATACTTCCTCACCGGCAAGAGCAGTAATACGTTTCTCCTGTCCTATGATACCTGGAATTATACCACCATAATGGAATTTCCCTTCATCGTGCCAGATAGCTAAATCGCCGGAAGCATAAAGTAACAGAGCATTTTTTACATTCTCCCGGTGAGCAGCGGCATACTCTTCCAATTGACCTTCAGCTATTGACCGAGCATAAACCAGATCACCTTGTCGACCTGCTTCATATTCAACATTCTCCCCGGCATCTATAGCAATCTGACCATACTTCGCAGCTTGCATATCGGCATTTGTCATCGTTGTCCAACCCGTACCGATATTCGCTGCCCCGAATCCCGCGTATCGTGCGGCAATGTAAGATGATGTTTTTGCCTGTTTACGACTTCGTGAAGCCTGAGAAGTATGAGCATCGGATAATCCTGTTGTCGCCAAGATAGCTTCAGCGGCTTTGTAGACCCCAAAACCTATCCCTGCAACTACGAGAGCGGGAACGGCAACAGCAGCAACGGCTCCGGCTCCAGCAATGAGCGAGCCACCTATACCCGCAGCTGATCCAACGGCAGAAGCGATAAGTCCTCCTGTGCCACCTCCACCACCGAGCAATGATTCTCCAACTCCGACAAGACTGTTTGTTATACCTGTCTTAATTCTATCTACTAATGACTGTAGGATATTCCCGCCGATGTCAACGAATGCTGCCTCAAAAGTTTGCTTCAAATATTCACCTATGAAGTCTATTGAGTTCTTGAAATTTCCGTGATGTATATCCTCCATCCATGCGTCACCCATCGAGGCGATACGCTCGTCAAACTTTGTTCCAACACCTTCAAATATTGTTTCCCATGCTGCTGGCGTTACCTCCATTATATTATCAAGGTATGCTTGGTATGCAATGCCATTATTCTGTAACGACAAAGCATGAAGCCGTTCTTGTTCGGTGAGTGAGTCACCATACCGCATTTCAAGATCGAAAAGGAAATCTTTATCGGCAAATTCCTTGTCAATTATGCTGTCTTCATAAGATTGTAATGAGTTTGCAATAGCTTCTTCTTCTTTTTCCTTTAGTGCCGCCAGCTTTTCTTCTTCTTTTTTGATAGCATCATCTTTCCGTTTTGTCAATTCTATCTTCTGACTTGCTGTGCTGACAGCTTCTTTCTTATCAATAGCATCAACGGTCTCTTTGTGCTTCGTCTTATTAGCTTCCATGTTTTTGGCATAGGATGCTTTCATTTCATCCCATTTTGAACCTATACCATCAGCCGCCCCTTCTCCAGCCGTTCCAATATCATCCCACAAGTCCTCCATCTCCGGCAATTCAATGCCGAGCTTGTCGAGAAACCAACGGAACTTACTGTATATATTACCGATTACTAACTCGACCTTATCCCATATAAAGTCGAATGATTCCTTTACGGTGTCCCAAACAGAGCTAAATCCGCCAATAAACAAGTCAATTAGCGGAGTTAAGACAAGAGTAATATCTGCGAATATTCCATTAACTTTGTCCCACACCCATCCGAATTTCTCTTTGACGGTTTCCCAGACCGAATCAAAGCCACCTTTTATTAGATCGATGGTAGGCTCTATTCCGATTTCCCACAAAGCAGTTGCGGCGGCTTTTGCCTCGTTTATATGAGTTACCAATAACGCTATAGCTGTAGCAACTGCCGCTATTCCAATAAGTATTGGAGCACCGATAGCAAGCAATGGCGCAAGAGCCGTGAACCCAGCTATGAGTGCAGGTAAGCCGAACCCGACTAAGGTAAGACCTGCGATCCCACCTGCCAGAATAGCAACGGCTGCCCCGGCAGCGAGTAATCCTTTAGTGAGCGTTTCATGTTCAAGCAGGAATCCGCCGACATTGCTTGTCAAGTCAGCTATTCCGTTTACCAGAGGTGTCACGACTGGAAGGACTGTATTTCCGATAGCCAGTCCGATCCCCGAAAATGCCGCTTTCATATTCGTCATCGCATCAATCATATCGGCACCGGATTTCGCCTGTACATCATCAAGAACTATTCCATATTTTTCCGCATTGTCAGTCAGTTCTTTTATACCAGCTGATCCATCAGCGAAAAACGGGAGCAATTCTGTACCGGCTCTACCAAATATCTCTTGCGCTAAAGCCGCTTTTGCTGACGCATCTTCCATATCTTTTGTGGCATCAGCAAATTCAAGCAGAAGATCAGAACCCTTTTTCAAGTTACCATCTTTATCGGTCACGGTTATACCAAGTGCTTCAAAGGCTTCTTTTGCTTCTCCTGTTCCATTGGCAGCATCGTACATATTCGCTGCTGCTCGTTTGATTGCCTTTTCAATCGTACCTATACTTGTACCGCTTATGTCCGCGGCATAAGATAACGCCGTGAGAGTTGCTGCTGTTTCTCCGGTACGGAGTGACATCTTATTAAACGTATCGCCGTAGGTCGCTGTTTTTAATACTATCGCCCCAAGAGCAACTCCGGCAGCAACGGCAGCACCGGCAATAGCAAGACTCGCCCCTTTTATTGCCGCCTTATTATCATTGACCTTTTGCTTAACTGTATCAAACTTACCGCCGACATCATCCATACCAGCCTTGAAGTCGTTCAGCTTCGTCATTACGTTGACAATAAGATTTCCAACTGTTAGATCACTTGGCATTTGCTATTCCATTCTGTAGTGCTGCAAATTGAGATACTAACCGGTCATGTTCCTGCTCTGGTGTTTCTGGTATACCGTCCTTTTTGATTGTTACAGCAGTAAACATAATCGACAAATCAAAATCAATCTTTGCTCGTGGGTCTTGTATTCCCATCATTTCTGACGGTCTTTGCCCGTACCTTTGGCACATTTTGTCCAGAGCTATTACGTAATGGTTTTTTTCCAGGAAAGGGTGCGAATTGACTCGCGCCTCCTCTCACGCACTCTGTAAAAACAAAGACGCAATCGGTAAATGAGAAATCATTTATATTGATTGCATCATCATCTGAGTCGCCATCGTGTTTAGTCTTTGGTTCAAGTATGGCAACTACCGCAAATTTACGAAATAGTGTATCGGCATTTGCTATATCTTCCTCTTTTACACCATCAAGCTCTGACTTTTTACCTGCCTGATTTGCTTTGATTTTGAAACCGCTCGACATCAAGGAACTCAGAAGCGAAGCAGGAAGATATCCCAACGTTACCATCGATTCAAGGTCAACATCTTTTACTTTGACGGTAATGCCGCTTGGTAGTTCTAACGTCCTGATATTAAGCCGATCCTTAACAAACTGCCTCGGCGTTATTGGTTTATTGTTCGTCATTTTAAACCCCTTTCTTAAGATCTCAAATGTTACGCTGATGCGGTAGTATCACCAATTATATAAAGTTGCTTTCCTGCCGCCTTCGTTGAATCTCTCATAGCATCGAATACAACCGGCACATATCTAATACCATCTTTCGTGAACGCAAGTTGAGGCTGCTGGAACGGTATACACTTAAAGACGGTTATTACCATATTCGCATCGGTCGAGATTGTAGCAGCTCCATCAGTGAGCGGAGTAATGATAAGCTCGACATAATCAGTCGTTGCGATCGCTCCACCACCAACCTCAAGTTTCTTTTTAATCGCGCTACCATCCAGCGTATACGTTGTTCCCGGAGTAACAGCAGCAAGTTTCGTGATGTTAAATTCAGAAAGGTTGCACGTAACCTGGCACTCTTCCTGAGTGATCCTGTGACCGACAGGCATAGAAGACTGATCAACAAATATCTTCATCACGCTAACAGTCGGTGAGAACGTGATACCTCCGGTAGTTGACCCAATATCCGTGCCTCCAACCTTCAGCTGGGCAGCACTGATTTGAATATCAGTAGGTGTAATAGTTGCAGTAGCCATTATATCCTCCGTTAAAGTTTAGATTTGAGAAAGTTTGTTAATGCGTCATCTAATATACTAAGTACATCCCCTTTTTTCGCTTGTGCCGCAGGAAGCATGAAAGCTCGTGGTGGCATTTTATCCGTCCCAAGTTCAATATAGGTCGCATAGTATTGTCTCGATCTGATCACAACGTTTACTTCACCCGATTTATTAGTGGGCGCATCAGACGTGGTACGAGCCCTCAATAATCCTGTTCGTAGATACCCTCGTTCTGGCATATTGTATATTTTCTCGTTAAGAATATCTTTCGCCTTTGCTTCGATCTCCTTTCCTACCATATTTAGCGCATTGATAATAATGGAACTGGTATCGATATCGTTAAAATACTTTTTAAATATACTCATTATTTTATCAACACCTTCAACCTCCATAGTCAATGCTGATTCTGGCATTATGGCACCCTCCGCATGATAGCGTTATAAACGATGAAGTATTTCACCAACTGTGAATCAGGGTCATCAAATCGTTGTTTCCCCGTGTTCCTCAGCATAGTATTACAGAACACCGTATCGCTAATCGCTTTCGGGCCGAGCATGTGAAGCTCGTCATCTAACCTCGAAATAAGTGTCTTAGCTGTCGCAACGCTGTCCGATCTCGCCCATACCTGAAGCGTAATAGTATCGAGTCTCACATACGCATCAGCCGAACCTCCGGCATCCCTCACCATGATACACGTGCGAGGTGCATCGGAATTGAACTGGTAAGTAAAAACTTTAATTCCCGTACTCGAACTGTTTGTTAATCGTGCCTGAACCTCAGCCGTCAATAGATATGTTCGGACTGCGTTCTCGGCATCAACCATTGTCGCTGCACCAGCCATATTTCACCTTATTCGTAAGTATAAATAACGCACATCGTCAACCTTGCAATACTTGTCGCCGTTCCCGTTTCAAGGTATTCGACCTGTAAAGTTTCAGAACTCGTAATTGTGCTATACGCATCGTTGATATCACCCATATCCTGGAAGATACCAGCCGTGAGTCCCGTCTCGGATTGCGGCCCGTCAATATACCCGTCAACGAGGACGTTTCCGCTGTTATCTTTGACAAGCACCTGCATATAATTCGTGTCAGAATCCGCAGCATGAGCAACATCAGCAGCCATATAAACCTTGACTATTTTAGCCGTTCCGTTGGGCTTGAACAGTGCGGACTTCTTAGCAGCACTATCAGCAGAAACTATCGTACCGAGATTCGAAACCTGCATATAATACATATCAACAGGCGTATAAGTCGGGCCAGGCTTCATCACTCCGGCAACGTCAATCCGGAATACTGTCTCACCGTTGCGCTTCAAGCGTAGATGGTCACGTTGCAGATGATCGGATTCTACCATCCCATCGGAACCGGCTTCACCATTGATAACCCGAATAATGTTATCAGTAGCGGTTCCGCTCTGAGCTTCAGGAATATTAATAGTATACGATATTGCAACGGTAACACCTGATAACGCCGTTCCTGTTGAAGCATTTGTAAAGGTCATATATAGCGTCTTACCGGCAGCAATCACGCCGAGCGTACTTGATATACTGGCGAATGCTCTCGGAACGTGAAGCGTAAAACCAGACGAAGCAGTTGTCATGGCCGTTGCTATAGCCGTTGACGAAGCCGAATTGTACAGATTGATTGTCTGATAGAGAGTAGCACTTGCCGCTACCGTTGTATCAGTTGCAATCTCGACGTTTTCAATCGTGATCGGCACGTTTGTCGTCAACAGTGGAATAACAAAGTCGTCACTATCGGCAGCGACATCCCCTATATTAACTTGTACTTGTCGCTTTTCCCACCCACCGGAACTGAAAATATAGCCGTCCTTTGTGAGTCGGAAAAGGTTAGTACTATCGTTGTAATAGGAGAGTGCGTCTCTCTTATTGTTTATATCAATGTCAATGCAAGGATCGTTTCCGAAAGTATCCTCAAAATCTATAACAGGCATTAACCTCACCTCCTTTTTATATTATGAACTCATCGTGTAATGAATTAACAGAGCTAACCCGCTCATTGCGAGGCCTGACGATGTTTTGGTAAAATCACAGTACAGATACCCACCGGATGCCACTGCTGTATTACCGGCAGCACCCAGACTTGTCCAAGTAGCGGCAGCGAGTCCTGGATTTGCCGCTGCGGTTGTATATCCAAACACTTCGCCATCGTCAGCGGATCGTTTAACGGAGATCGTCTGCTTATTAGTTGTTCCGTCAGCTGTTGCCGTATCGACCCACACATACCCGGCTGTTATTACCACGCCACCCCTGAACTCCAGCAGGAAGTTTTCGATTGCGTCCGAGTTGGCTACAATATCGCCGATGGTAATTAAGACTTGCCTCGTCGCTTGGTTCCCACCGGGATCGGGAAGCCCTGTCGAGTCAACACTGAGAACCTCAGTATTGTCAAGCTGGAAATTGATGAAATCCGTTGCTGCTCTCGTTCCTGAACCGAAGTCACCACGAATCAAAGGGCCGGTTCCTGGCAGACTATCGAGTTTTAAGTCGGGCATTTTTTGTTTTCCTCTCTGTGTTGGGTTTAATTGCGCTTCTTTTCAATGTTTCCACCTGGTTCATAACCAGCGGATTGCTCTCGGCTACTTCGAGTTCTTCGTCCGTCAGCGTACCGTTCACATATCCGTTAGCCAGTTGTAATCGTGTTAGCATCTGCACCTCCTGTTAATTAATGATTGGTTCCGCTTGTTCTATTGCCGCCGTTGTTTTCCGTCTGCGCTGTAAATACGCTCTATAGTATATTACTGTATTAACATTCCTATCTCGCAATGGCTGTACTATCAGTACCTTATATTCAATATCGCTTATGACAATTATATCGGTTGCGAATATCTCGGCTTCGATTCGCAGTTTCCCGTCATACAATATATCCCTTCCCTCGGTGTCTTGGCTTTCAAATTTCCTCGGCTGGTTTATGAATAAGCATGGTTCCGCAGTCGCATAAATATCATACTGATCTGCTCCAATACCACCATCGGCATCAGTGGCTTGCCGTCTTTTGATAATGCAGGTATCGATCATTTGGAAACATACGCTCATTACAATACTCTTATCTTTACAGGAGCCGGTACACAACTTAATAAATTATCTAACGGAGAACCAAGAACACCACTAAACATTGTGACATCCCCTTGTAAGTTAATTTGAGGAAGTATTAAAGGATTACATTGTAGAAGCAGTGCTATCCTCGCCTCGATACCTCGCACGAGTGGGAAAAACTTATGTGCCGACGTATATCCGTATATGTATGTGATCGAGATGTCGTCCGTTCCCGTAAGCGACGTATTACCGAAGAAGGCAAAGTTAGTTATTACTACCTGCCCGATGTCCTCTTTCAGCTCGTATTCCGTACCTTCTGTCTGATCGATATCGTCAATCGTGAAAGACGTGATACTCGACACTGGCATTTTTAGGAACAGCGTCAGCTCCGATCTGTTATTATTGAACGCGCTGTAGTAATCATCATTCACTATATTACGATTCATCAGATTGAGAGCGTACTCCCTCGACGAGTACGTGTCTGTTACTGTTGTCAGCTCCCATCTGTATTCGCTTTGTCGATCTATCAGAGACCGTGCTTCTTCCAAAAGAATTGCAGATATTGACGTTCCAACAATGCTCTCCGCAGTTTCAGGAGTATTATAAGACATCTAATCCACCTCTATATTTAAGCATCAAGTGCTAAATGTTCGTACCAATCAAGCTCTACCAGACGTTACCTTTCTATAACGAGGCGGCAGTCTATTACCGCCTCATTAAGACCCACGTCGCAAGGTTTAAATGTCTTCTTCAGCCCATAAAAATGAGAACCAGAAGGCGGCGGTATTCGCTGCTTCGCTACAAGTAGCAATATATCCACCGGGCTCCAGAATGATCCCACCGTCAAGGTCGACGCTCGTAACCGGCTGTTGTGATCCTGCCGAGGTCGCTTCCGTCCAGTTCATTCCAAAAAACATCTCGCGAACAGGCGTACCGACCAGAGTACAGGCCATATCAGCAACGGCATCAGACGTGACAACGGAACCAATAAGCCTGTTACGAATAGTAATGGCAGAAGCCGCATCTCCAGCATCAACACCAGTCATTAAACCGAGCAACGTTGCTGTAGGAGTCGCTACCGTTTGACCCCATGACGCACCGAGCATGATATAATTCTTGCCCGATGTTAATGGGTTTTCAACAACCAGACCCGTAAAAGCCAGCGTTAAATGCGCTGTCAATGCCACTGCTGCTGTCGTCGTTGCCGTAAACACCTTCTCGGCTAAGACGAGATCGGTATACTTTCCACCACTGGACACGGTATACAGTGCCCCTTCAGTGTTTGTGGTGAGCGGATTAACCGATCCCTCTGCGGCTGTTATTTTGCCTACTCTTGCATCAAGTTTCATTTTATTCCTTTCCTTTCTGTCCTATTCAATCGCTTGCGAAACGGCAAAGATCATTCTCAGGTCGTCAATCCAATTCGTGCCGTCAAATATAAACTGCTCGCCCGTGTCCGTCTCGTGATATGTCGAACCAGCGGGAACGCCTGTCGGCTTCGTATCGGCTGCTTCCCCGATGAATGTCTGTATGGCAAATGTCTGTATAACGCTCATAAGGTACACCCTTCCTGGTTATGAGCCGAAGTTCGACACGCTTCCGGTGAGTGTATTCGCGCCATAAGCTCCCGGTTCGCAACTCATGATATTATTCATGAAGCTCGCGGCGTACCCCACAATAGGCTGATTCGCACCGGCGATACCGTAAATTATCAGATCGCTTAAATACCAAACGGCACCCGTATCAATTGTTATACAGGCAGAAGAGCTTCCAATGCGGCAGTCATGAATATACCACTTTGTATTGACATTCGTACCAACATCACCCTGAATGGCATCATCAGCGAATGTTCCGATAATATCACAATACCTTACTGTTACGTTTGTCGCACCATTTGAGCCATCGGTGACGGATAGGAACGATTCATCGTTTCCGGCAAGTCCATAGAATGTACAATGTTCGATAATCACTTCATCAATCGCCGCAGAGGAATCTAAGAGCGTAATAACACCGTATCCTGCCCCGATAGCCAATTCCTTGTCAGTCGTTGTTTCCCGGAAATCGCAATGAGCAATCCGGGTATTATCGCCGGTAATCTCAATGGCGTCTTTTGATCCACCGGCATTGTAACCCATGAGCTTGAAGCCTTCCAGAACGCAGTTATCGGCGCTTATGAGTATCGGTGCCGCCACCGTGTGCTCGGTATTAATATTAAGCAGAGGTTTCAGCCCTCCTGAGCCGAGTCCTTTTATGGTAATACCCGCCACATCGACAGCGATAACGGCTGCGGTTGCCAAAGTTTCAGTGTGTCCCGGCATGGCATAAAGAATGTCACCGTTATTTTCCGTCATCTGCCCGATTCCATAATCGACAGTCAGAAATGGAGCATCAGGGCTTCGTCCAAATCCGGCTGTGTCTGCTCCGGTAGCCGAGCCTGAATCGACATACCACCGATCACCCGTTGTTATGTCCTGGCTTTCGATTGCCACGACACCGCCGACTGTTCTTCGAGAAAATAAAGCTGTTTTTGACATCTAACTTTTTCCTTTCTGGGTTCTAACCAGTGTAAGGTTTATTTACGGGCGGGAGAAGATTTGACTTGCCTATCTTTCATGACGGCTTTTACACCTGTCGGAGGCTTAGTCTTCTTCTCATCGTCTTTGGTTGTTTTTCCCCTGGCGATGCCTCGTTTTATTAAGGCGTTTGCCATCGGCTCGGTTAAATTCACGAGAGTACCCTTCTCCCTACCCATCCAATCATCTGTTAATACGATCTTCATGTTTCTAAACCCCTTTCTTGCGGTCACTCATTTACTCATACTAATTACGTGAACGTGCTTGTCATCTTCTGAGCTTCGAGAGCATCAGGCATCGGAATACCGCGATGCCTTGGGTTCTTCAGGATAACAACACCGGCGACAAACGAACTCGCCCCAGGATCTGCAATATCGACCTGGAAGTGATCGAATCCATTGTCAACGTCGAGCATTGATGCCTCGATCTCAATCACATAGGTCTTGTACGTGACCGCCGGGATAGTAAACGTGCTTGAAGGTGCGGTATAAGTCGGCAGGAGAATGTTCTCCGCTTCACCCGTACCGTTCATCTTACACGTTGCAGCCGATGTTCCCCCTGTCACCGTTTCCGTTGTCGTCCAGGTGGTTCCACCAGTAAGATTTCTCACGAGCAGATAATCCGGCCCGACTTCATAAACTTCGGCGGTAAGAGAAGACGATCCACCCGTCACCGTTTCGCCGACAACAAACGTGCCCGAAACAGTATTGATGAGAAGTTTCTGACCGCTCGACATAAGCCTCGTGAAAGCCAGCGTCTTTGTCGCTGTTCCCGTGCTTGATGTCGCCTGGTCAAGTGTCAACGCCATCGTTGCACCGACAGTATCACCACACATCACAACGATGGTTGCATGACCGTACTCTTTCATGCCGATCCATGCCGATTCGATAGCCGCATCATTGGCATCCTGTGGGGGAATCATTACATAGCTTTCATTTTGAAAGCCTTCATTTCCAAACATTTTTTACTCCTTAATTAGTGTGTTTTCCTTTTACGGAAAGGATTTTAAAAACCGAACCTGGTCTATTATGCTCTCGCTGCTGTAGTAACAAATGGGCTAATAGTATCACCCTTGAGTGGCGAGAACGGGGACGGCCACCAGGGTTGGCCATCGACATAGAACGTGAACTGGAACGCATGCTGGCGGTAATCGAATTTCAGATGTGCGCTTTCCGTCATCTTCATACCAGGTGCGCCCGTGAACTGCCCGATCAAATACTGGCTCCAATCGCAGAAGGTCAAGTCACCAACATCACCGAGTATCGGCATGACTTGTTCATAATGCAACGGTGCCCCGTGCAACGCTGTTCCGAACTGGCTCCCTGCTCCACCAGCGAGGAAAACAGCCGATCCACCAGTACCAACCGAAACCTGCATCACGCCGAGCTGAGGTATGATTGTTCGGTTCGCGTACCACACGCCAGTATTGCCGTAGAACCTGGCAAGCATCTTCAGTGTGTTCTCATAAACGAGCGTATCGGCGAGCTGTCCTGTTTCTTTTGCCACCGAAACGAGAACGTCCGAATTGAGAATACCCTTCGGCTGTCCTGCACCTGTACCATTGATGAAGGCATTGGCAAGAGCGAGATCGAGAGCGTCATCAACAGCGGTTGTAATAAAGGGCTGTATCGAGACTGGCGAGAAGTCCATGAGCCGATTACCAACATACACAAGGCAGTTCGCCTCACGCAGTTTCAACTCGATCATATCGAACTCGACATCGTTTCCGGTAGCAGCTGCATTCTCAGCAACCCACCGGAATTTGACATTACCCGCAACCGTACCGTTTGAATTATTGAAGTCCTTGATATACGGAATCTCAATAACATTCGATGACATGGGAATGACGCGAGCGGCACTCATAATCTGTGACCGCTCTTTCGCTTTGGTGAGAGCCGTGTTGGAATACTCAGGCGGTATAAGAGCCCCTCCAGCCTGGAGCGATCCTGCGGACTGCGCCGGCGAGCCGACCGTCTTGCTGATTGCGTTCGATTTGCCAAGCCAGCCCTTTAGCCGCTCACTGGGATTCGTGCAATTCTCCCCGGCATCGTACACTTCCTTTGCAAAGTCGGCAAAATTGACGAACCCACCTGTCGGGTCTTCCTCACCCGTGCTGAACGGTGTTTCTTTCGCAGGCTTGAAATCTTTCAGGCCTTCCTGAATAGCCTCGTTGATCATACCTTCGAGTTTGTCATCTGTTTCCTGACCTCGGAGGTCGAGCTGTCCTTTGATCTGCTCCTCAACTAACAGCTCTAATTCTTCTTTACTCAGTACCTTTGGCATTTCATGCTCCTGTTATTATAGTGTTAATTGTTATATTCAACCTAACGTTTCTGAGACGTCTCCAGTCAAATGTATTATATACCGCCTGACAATAAATGCAGACTGTTTTTCACCGCTTTTGCAACTATATCTTTTACATTCGCTTCAGTTATATCAGATATAGCATTATCAATATCTTTCTCCTCGACCTCAATCAGATTGTCGTCATCGTCCACCTCGATAACATACCCGGCATCTCCCTTATTTTCTGCTTCCGTAATATTTCGGCCTTCCCCTGGACGTTCAGCACGTCTCATTTCTCCACCGCATTTTTCACACTTAATATCTACGCAGTGCTGCTCTGTCGTAACTGTCCAGCCGCATTCGATACATTCGCAAGCGTACTGTTGTTTCTCGTCATCTTCTTTCGGGCTCTCGTCTGTTGCCGCCAGCAGATCATTGAGTGCTTTGACCGCTGTTCCCATTGTTGCCGATGCTGTGCTTATGAGAGAGCGATTCTTTGCTGATAAGACACGTCCGGCCTTTTCCTCGCCATCGCTATCGTCTTTCGTGTTCCTCATCACATATACAAAATCCGCTACCTGACTCAGCTCATGTTCGTTTAGACCTTCCAGAGTATTTTTAGATGTAGAGGACGACTCGACTAATGGGAGAGAAGCATCGTCGGGATCATCCTCTGCATCGTTTATTACGATGGTGAATTGGTCAGCTTCATCCATCGTGAGAAGCCCCTTCGATATGGCTATCTGGAGGGCTTCCGGATTCGACGGCACCGGCACGTCGGAATACTCTAACAGAATCCATTTCGTATACTCACGCCTTATACCCTGTTTATACTCATCTGATTCCTCGGCATAGTTTTTTACCTCCACCGGCACGAATCCGATTGACTGCGCCATCGGCATACCTTCCTTGCGGTACTGATACACTTCCTCGGCTTTCGCATGAGTAGCATATTGCGTCTTTGCTACAAGCCCTTTCTCGTCTGATTTGATCCAGAGGTTTTTCCCTATCGGTAACTCACGATGATCGTGCCCGAACAATACGACCGGGTTTTTGCGGTAGTCTGTTAGTATCGCACCCTTCGGATTGACTACTTCGTCATCCCTGTCTTTCGCCCCTGTTGTTATATGAGATATAACCGCTCGCTCGCCATCCTCGAATTTCAGGTCATCAGGCGTTACGCCCTTGCGGATTAGCTCTACATCGTCAGGTAACTTGTAATGCTTGACAAGATCGTATTCTTTTTTGTTGTCGATGACGATGATCCCATCAGGGTATATGTCTCTGAGTTTAAATCGTTGTGTTATCAGTTCCGGCATTGGCATGATTATCTCCTATTTCGGTTCGCGTGTTAAAGGCTTAGTCGTGCAGCGGCAGTTGATAACCTGCTCCGGCTCGCCGCTTGGGTCGCCTGGATATTGTATATTCACAATCGGGAAATCATCTCCGAGGGCAACGGCTACCTCATCAGCGGTCAACGCTGCATGATCTTCTCGTATCCTGTCATCGAGCGAGCCGATCCATTGCGTACCCCAAACGACCCCGCTCTGTTTATTGCCTTCCAACGCCCCGTAATTTACCGACCCGATCATCTCCGTCTGTGCTATCGTTCTGGCTCGTCCGGCTGCGCTATAGTCGTATATGGTATTCACCCGCTTCATCATTTGCTCGACTGATTCGCCGTTAGTAAGTGCCGTGCCGAGGCTATTTTTCAGCAGGGCTTCCGTTGTCTCAGTGATCTCTTTAGCGTACTTGAACGAATTGACCTTGACGTATTTCACTATCGCCGCATCTGTTGGGTCGAAGTCAATCGCCACATCGAGCTTATCAAGTGCATCAACACCACCGGCAAGAATACCCTTTGACATATTTGGTGCCGTGCCATCCGCAAATTCTTCGACCCACTCGTCACGATCGAACATCCAGCTATTAATAAATCGTTCCTGCTCTGGAGTCACTTCCTTCTCTGGTTTATATGGGTTACGTTTCATATTGGCAATTACTTCCGCTCTCTGCCTCTCAAAGAGGCGGCTCATTTCTTTAGTGAAGTTTATGATGAGTGGGTCGGTCTTCTCTATAAATTTATACCATATCTCTTTCCATAGTGATTCGGTAATGTGCTCTATATCACCAATGCCGCCCTTCAGCAATCCAACATCAAGCATAAACTGTCGGTTATCAGCAAGGTTCTTCTCAATAGCTTCGCTGATCTCTCGCCTATGATTATATAGTGTTGTCAATACGCTGTTCACCTGGCTATCCCACTTATGATATTGTTCGTAATCGTCTCGATCATTTCCTCTACTGCTTCCTCATCAGGTCGTTCAGGAGGTGCTAAAGACTGCCCTGCCATTTCGAGCGGTACTAAGCTATTCTGTATGAAGTGCGTATCTCCATCGTCAATCGATTCATTACCTCGTCCCTGGCGTATCTCGTTTATGCTTCTCGCCCCGATCTTGAATAGCTCCGTATCTTCCTTCAGTTCAAATTCCTTGTCCTCCGGTACGACATTAT
>Ga0208325_1000184_pt1 | contig 17058 bp, 15 predicted proteins | sample PL_2010_330m_FD_185486 | JGI IMG/M metagenome (GOLD analysis project Ga0208325, IMG submission 185486) | Freshwater microbial communities from Powell Lake, British Columbia, Canada to study Microbial Dark Matter (Phase II) - PL_2010_330m... | ecosystem: Environmental > Aquatic > Freshwater >...
AAATAAAACATTTCACCCGCCGCGAAATCCGCGTTCTTTTCAAAAAAGGCAAAATAAACGATTCCAAGACCATTGCCGCCCTATGCTACGCCGGCGTTTTATAAAAATCGTAGGGGCGGGTTCTAAACCCGCCCTCTGTATCACCCGTCCAGGGCAGGTTTGGAACCTGCCCCTACGTCTTTTACTTATACCCGTTAAACGAAACGGTCAGGGACTTGTCTTTAAGGGGTCTTTCAGGAATGTTGTTTGAAGCGGGATATCCCAGCGCGATGACAAGCTCTATCTTTCTGGACGGTGGCACGTGAAGTATCTTTTTTAATTTTCTCTCATTGAACCATCCCAATATGCATGAATCTATGCCGAGGTCTTTTGCCGCCAGAACAATGTGACTGCACGCAATACCCGTGTCTATGCGCTTGAAATCGGTATTTCTCAGTTTTCCGCCGATCCATGCAGGCAAAGCCATTTTTTCAGCAACTATAACTATGAACGCGGCGGCTTCGCGCGCAAATGAGCACATTTTGTGAAAACCGGAGAAGACACTTTCTGCCATTTTATTTTTTACAGCGTCATCGTCAATTATGATGAATTTCCAGGGTTGTGAGTTGCAGGCCGAAGGCGCGTGACGCGCCGCTTCGGCGCATGATTCCAGCAGTTCACGTTTGACGGGCCTTGTGGTATAGGCGCGGATACTTCTTCTTGATTTTGCCAGCTCTATAAAAGTTCTCATGGTGGTTTTGCCTCTTTTTGATTATAATATAAAACAACAGAGAATAATAGGCGTAAATCGTAAAAGTTATCCACAAGGTAGGTCACCCTTAAGGGTGACCTACAGGATAGATGAAGATGCATAAAATCTTGCCGTTGTTAGCGTTGTTTCTCGCCGTTCCGCTTCTGGTGGGAGGAATTATGTCGCTCAACCAGGCGACAGAGGAAGAGGAACTTGTCTTGATATCGTCTACCGAAGAGCGGAACATGGGCAGAAAAATAGACGAAAAGGTCAGAGAGCAATATAATTTACCGGTGGATCCGTTGGAGCAGAAACGCATTTCGCGGATTGGGGAAAAACTCGCTTCCGGTACTGACAGAAAAGATACGATGTACCATTTTACAGTTATAGATGATGAGAAAGATGGTAATTATAATGCTTTTGCGGCGCCGGGAGGTTATATTTATATATTTTCCGACCTTGTTGACATTATGGCGACGGATGACAGCATAGCGGCGGTTCTGGCTCACGAGATGGGGCATGTAGAAGCCCGACATTCGGTTAAACGATTGCAGGGCAGTATAGGTGTGACCGCGCTTATGCTGCTCGGAACACAGGCGCAGGGAGATACGGGAACGTATGCGGCCGCGAACGAGGCCATAGGGCAGCTGATGGCCTCTTATTCCCGCAGTGACGAACGTCAGGCCGATGAACTTTCAACGCGGTATCTGCGTCTGGCGGAATTTGACACGGCTGCGGCTTCCGGGGCTCTAAAAAAGCTGAAAAAACTGAGAAAAAAAGGTCCGGTGATGAAGTTTTCTTTCTACAGGGGGCATCCATATCTTTCCGAACGCATCGCCTATCTTGAAAAATATACTAACGGGTATACGAATTTCGATGCTTACATCAATATCGTTCGAAAAGAACAGGCATAGAGGGAACAGGCTCATGGCTGTTGGCTCATGGGGCAGATGGACAAACAGCAAACGGCTAACAGCAAACAGCAAGAAAGAGAGGTAAGTGGTGAAAAAACTGGCGGTAGTTTACTATTCCGGAACGGGAAATACCGAAGCCATGGCTCGGTTGGTGGCTGAAGGGGCAGAGCAGGGCGCAAAAGATATTAAGGTAGACACTGAAAAGATTGATAATTTTCCGGCCCGGAAAGCGCTTGAATACGACGGTCTCATAATAGGTTCGCCGACATACTACGGTTCAATGGCGTATCAGGTGAAAAAGTTTTTTGACGATTCGGTCAGTTTTCACGGCAAGCTGACCGGTAAGATTGGAGGCGCTTTTTCTTCCGCCGCGAACATTGGCGGGGGAAACGAAACAACAGTTGCCGGTATTCTCAACGCGATGTTGATTCATGGTATGATAATCCAGGGCACGGCATCGGGGGATCATTATGGCCCCATCTCGATCGGGGGACCCGACGCGCGCGTAGAAAAACAATGCCGGGAGCTCGGCGCCAGAGTCGCAAGATTGGTTGAAAAGCTCGGCGCATAATTGGCTCATGAGGGGGAAAGAATCAAAATACCCGAAAGAAACAAGATACAAGTTACAAGATACAAATAATAATCAATAACCAAATTCAAATAACCAAACGATCCAGAAAAAGATCTGCTATTTGGTTATTGTGATTTGGATATTATTTGTATCTTGTATCTTGGTTATTGGTTATTTGCATGGTAAGCCCCGAGAGCAAGGTCCCCAGTCGATTCTACGCACCGTCCGTATTTGTGACGATGAAGCGTAGGAGCGAGGAGGAGAGTAGGGGCGGGGTTTCCCCGCCCTGCGGTTTGGTAAAAGCCAAACAGAAGGAGACAACATGACGAAAAAAATAATAACAATTATTATCATGACAGGATTATGTCTTTCGGTTTTTGCCTCTTCTGAGGCGTCCTCAAAAGATTCCAAACCGAAAAATTGGTTTAAGAGGCTGAAAGGGTTTGCCAAAAGCCGGAAGGCCATGGTGGAAGAACTTGCCGGAGAAACCGCCAGTTATAAAAAGATCAGCGGCGCGATCAGGGAGAACCAGCTCCAAAAAGGGAAGACTGCTTCTTACATAGAAACGAAGTACGGGAAACCGGTGGTAATTTTACCGGAAGAAGAAGGCGCTTTTGCAAAATGGGTGTATAAACCGTCTGGTACATCTTTTTTTTCGGGAGAAAAAGCATATCTTTTTTTTGATAAGGACGATAAGCTGATTGAATGGCAATTGCTTTGTTCTGAAAAAAAATGACGGAGACAATAAAGTTAACGGGGCGGATTAAATCATGTAATTCGCTTCAAGGATTTGTAGCGCCGATTTGTTTTGCGGCGTAAAATGACGATTGTGTTTTCCTCCCGCGTAGATATTTGCTTTCCATGCCCACCAGTATACGCCGGCAAGCCATGGCTGGTCCCACATGGTTTCAAAGAATGCCTTATAGCAGCGGGCCTGTATCTCCTGATCGGCGTTACCATTTGACCCGTTTTGCCAGGGGGCGCTGGGCGCGTTCGGCGCACTGGGGTATCCGATTTCGGTAAATAGTACCGGTTTGTTTATTTCGGCATGCCAGATGGTTATTTCATTTTTCCATTTTTCCCATCCCTCTTTCAATTCCTCTTCGGAAGGATTTGACTGGTAAGAGAGGGGAAAATACGCGTCAATGCCGACATAATCGAGATCTTCCCAGAATTTTATGTTTTTAAAATTATCCCAGTTAGCGGCATAGGTCAGCTCTCCGGAAAAAACTTCGCGTATATTTTTTATGAGATCGCGCCACTCAGATGTTTTCTGCGTGCTGAAAGTGAGTTCCGTCCCGACGCAAAAAATACTCACATCGTGTTCTTCGGCCATTCGGGCATAATGAAGAATGAACCGCTTGTATTCCTGAAACCATTTCTGCCAATCCTCTTCACGGGTAAACCCGATATCGGCGCGCCAGTATGTTCCGTCACCCTTATCAATTATGTCTATGTGAGGTTTTAGCATGACCGTAAGGCCGATCTCACGGGCCTTTTTAATCGCGTGAATCACGCTTTTATCGCTCGGGGTTCTATCGGTGCGTTCTATGACGGTGGAGTCATGACTCCTTTGGAAATGGGTGATGCATATGGCAATGTATTCAACCCCGGAAGAGGCCAGTTTTTCCATGGATTCATCAGAGTCGCTGGACCCGAATCGGTTTTTATCCCAGGTTACATAGCACATGCCCTTTTGAGGGGAACCGGTTTCGGCAGCATGAAGAAAAGGGCTCATGGAGCACATATACAGGAAGAATGCAGCCAAGCACCGTATTCCGGCAGGGAATAGCCGGATTTTCAGATTTTTTAAGGAAAACGCATACTTCATTTTTTGCTCTTTTGTCCGAACAGTGGAACACAGTACAGACCTTATAAGAGTATAGCGATAGTAAAAACGAAAGCAAGACGCAGAATCTCGCTTTTTCTTTTTTAACACACATTCGCGGAAATGATATTATCCACAAAGTAGTTATCCACAAAGTAGGTCACCCTTAAGGGTGACCTACTTTGTGTGCCCGCCCGAAACGACCACAGGAAGTTTTTATTTGTTTTGACCTGTCTCTTGGTATATAATTACGTATTCGTATACATATTCATATGGGAAAGGCCGAATGGAAAAACATCGTATTACGCTGACGCGCCCGGGGCGGGAAAAATTGTGCGCCGAATTAAAATATCTGACAAGCACAAAGCGGCGAGAGATAGCGAAAGCGCTCGCCGAAGCCAGAAGCCACGGCGACTTGAGCGAGAACGCCGAATATGATGCTGCTAAAGAAGCGCAGGCGCATAACGAAAGAAAGATCTCCGAAATTGAAGATATCCTGATCCGTTCCCGCCTGATAGACGAAAAAGCCATGTCCGGAGATAAGGTCCTCTTGGGAGCCACAGTGAGAGTGAAGGATTGCGGGAGCGGCGAAGAGTTTGATTACATGATTGTTGCCGGAGAAGAGGCGGACCTTGAAATGAACAAAATATCGATTTCTTCACTGGTTGGGAAAGCCCTTTTAGGTCACAAAGTCGGAGATATTGTTGAGGTGCGTGTTCCCGCGGGCGCGCTTAAATATGAGATTATGAGTATCAGCAGGTAAGAGACGCATCTGTTGCAAAAAAACCATATACCAAAACCCGGACGAAAAATGAAAGATATAGGCAATCCAAACAGGAAACCGTGGAGTAAGTTGAGAAAAACGTTAGTTGCGTTGTTTGTTGCCGCAGTGGTATATTCTTTTCTTCCGCTTATTCCTTTTTACTTCATGCGCGGTGCGGATCCGGCTGACAACAATTCTGCTAATGCAGAAAAGCTGAGCCATAATCGCGGGACGTATTTCTCGTTTATTGTTAGCAGTGATATTCATGCCGGGTTGGCGTTCACTGACGCGGCATCGCTCAAAGAAATATGGCATATCAACCGGGAAGACAGGTTTCGTAAAATTCCTACAGATTTTGTTTTAACCACCGGAGATATTACTCTTGACGGAACGCGCCGTCAGTTTCTGGCATACAAAAAAATACAGGAACTGATAAAGTTCCCCGTTATTTCTGCCATCGGAAATCATGATAACCCGCGGTTTTTTGACGAATTTTGCGGCGAAAATGAATTTGCCTTTGCAAACCGGAATTCATACTTTATAGTTCTTAATAACGAAGAAGGTCAGATCCGAGAAGAACAGTTCAGGTGGCTTGAAGATAACTTGAAAAAAGGACAGGCGTTTGAGAATATATTCATCGCTATGCACAAGCCTCCGTTCAATCCTTATCAGCAGGACTGGTATAATGTTGAGGCAAAACCATGGGCATACAGGTTCAGGAAACTTTGCGGCAAATACGGCGTCAAGATGGTATTTTCCGGGCACAGACACATGTTCAAACATGAACAATTTGACGGCGTGGATTATATCGTGACAGGTGGGGGAGGCATGCTTACTGAGATACCGGATGCCGACGGCGGATATCTTCATTATGTTGTTGTGACCGTTGAAAATGATTATGTTACGTATGAGGTGAGAAAGGTCTCTCCACCGCTGTGGGAGTATATCACATATTATTTTTGGAAAGAGGCCGTGTACTGGGTCCGTAATTTTTACGGGACAGGCTATATCTTCGGCAGAAATACGAGAATAGAACCCGTGCGAGGAGCGCAAGAGGAGATTAAGGTAAGAACGGAGGCGTTAGGTGTTTCGTAAAAACGTAAAAGGGCATATAGGAACCGTTGAAACCAGGTATTATGACATGCCCGGAGGCGGGAGTTTTGTTCTGGAAAGCGGAGCGAGTCTTGCCGAACTTCGGATAGCTTATCAGACGTATGGAGAATTAAATAGCGACAAGACGAACGCGATCCTTATATGTCACGCGCTTTCGGGAGACGCGCATGCCGCGGGGATTGAGAGTGAAGAGGAAAAACCCGGGTGGTGGAATGAGATGATAGGCCCGGGCAAGGCTTTTGACACGGAAAAATTTTTTATTATATGTTCAAATATTCTCGGCGGCTGTAAAGGGTCAAGCGGACCCAGCGCGATAAATACCGCAACAGGCAAACCGCATGGTCTCTCTTTTCCAATCGTGTCTATCAAGGATATGGTAAATGCGCAAAAGAAACTGCTGGATTTTCTGGGGATACAGAAATTATTTTCGGTATGCGGCGGATCGATGGGAGGCATGCAGGCTCTGCAGTGGGCTGTATCCTATCCGGAGGAAGTTATCTCCTGTATACCCATAGCCACGACGTATAAGCATTTCGCCCAGCAGATCGCTTTTGACGAAGTCGGCAGACAGGCCATAATGTCCGATCCGGCATGGAATAACGGCGATTATTACGATGGAAAACACCCTGTAGCCGGACTGGCAGTGGCTCGCATGGTGGGACACATTACTTACATGAGCCACGAATCCATGGAACAGAAATTCGGCAGGGTTTTGAAGAAAAAAGAACTGGGACATGAATTTTCAACGGAGTTCGAAGTGGAAGGATACTTGCGCTACAGGGGAGGCAGTTTCGTGAAGAGATTTGACGCAAACTCGTATCTGTATATAACAAAAGCGATGGATTATTTCGATTTGCAGAAAGACGGAGAATTGCGTCACGCATTCAAGCGAGCAAAATCTAAATTTCTTGTTATTGCGTTCAGCTCGGACTGGCTTTATCCACCGGCGCAATCGAAGGAAATAACCAGGGCACTTAAGATGAATGGGCTGGATGTCACATATTGCGAAGTGAGTTCAAATTGCGGGCATGACGCTTTTTTGATAGAATTTGAGGAAGAAACAAAACTGATAAAACATTTTCTCGGGAATATATACAAAAAATTGAAGGAAAAGAAATGGTGAGTAAAATAAAAGAAGACCTGAAGATTGATCACAGGGTTATCGGCGACATGATTACGCCGGAATCCAGGGTGCTTGATATGGGATGCGGCAGCGGTGACCTTCTGGAGTATCTCGTGACAAGCAAGCACGTGAAGGGTAGCGGGGTCGAAATAGACGAAAAGGCCATTTATAAATGCGTGGAAAAAGGTCTCAGCGTATCACACGGTGATATAGATTCCGGGCTTAAAGAATACCCGGATGGCAGATTTGATTATGTTATTTTTAACCAGACAATGCAGCAGGTCCAAAGGCCGCGAGAGGCCATAGCCGAGGCTATGCGAATAGGGGAAAAGGTTATTGTAGGGTTTCCTAATTTTTGTCATATTAAGGCCAGAATACAGCTTTTTTTCGGCGGGCACGTGCCCGTGACGTCATTTCTGCCTTATGCCTGGTATGACACGCCCAACCTCCATTTTTTAAGTATTAAGGACTTCAGAAAATTCTGCGCCGAACAAAATCTAAAAATTGAAAAAGAGGTCTTTCTTTCGGGAAAAGGCGTAATGATGTTCATGCCTAATCTTTTTGCGTTAAACGCTATATTTCAGATATCTCGTTAACAGGGCCTCGCAAATTGAAGCCGCGTGATATCTTTTGTTACGGATACGATAGAAGAGAACCCTGCATTCGGAAGTCATGCCAAAAAACGTGAAAATCAATTCTTTTCAGGAGCAATACGAAATATTGAACGACGAACAGAAAACAGCCGTTGACGTTATCGACGGCGCTCTGCTTGTTCTGGCCGGCCCCGGCACGGGTAAAACACAGCTGTTGTCTGTTCGAGCAGCGAATATTATCCGTAAGAAAAAAGCCGTTCCGGAAGACATCCTGATACTCACGTTTTCCAATGCCGCAGCCAGTGCCATGAGGGAACGTCTGTCAAGGATTATAGGGTATGAAGGATATAATGTGGTGGTTGAAACCTTTCATAGTTTCGCGAATTCTATTGTTTTGGAGTCGGAAGACGCACTTAAGTATGTCAAAGACAAGATAGAGATAGGCGAAATTGAGAAAATAAAGGCATTTGAATATATCATGGATAACGTGAAAGGGGTTGAGCCGCTCAGGCCTTTTGGCGCGCCCTATATCCATCGCCGTGAAATTGAGAAAAGGATAAGCGAGCTTAAAAATGAGGGAATATTGCCGACAGAGTTCAAGAATAGCCTGAAGGGCCTTTGTCCGGACGGTATAAATCTTGAAGAAAAGCATGTCCTGCGATTAAAGGCCCTTGCTCTTATATATGAGAATTATGAAAAACTTAAGGATGAAAAGTGCGCGGTTCTTTTTGATGAAAGAGGGCGCATAGATTATGATGATATGATTCTTGTGGCGCTGGATGCTCTCAGCCGGGAAAGGGACTTGCGGAAATCCTTCAGTAAGCAGTATAAATACGTCATGGTCGATGAGTTTCAGGATACTAATGGCGCTCAGCTTGAACTTTTATTCAGCATTCTGGATCCGGCAAGGCCCAACATATGCTGCGTGGGAGATGATGATCAGGCAATATACCGTTTTCAGGGCGCGACACTGGCGAATTTTCGAAGATTAAAGAAAAAAATACCCACGATCAGAACGGTTGAATTGCGGATGAATTACCGCTCAACGGAGGAAATAATAGGGTTATCACGCCAGATTATAACGCAACTTCCGAAGGAGGAGCGCCTTTCCGGAAAGGCGTTGGTCTCTTGCAGGGATTATGTTCAACAAAGCGCGCGGTGTCTGGAATTTCGGACGGAAGAAGAGGAATTGAATTTTGTTGTAGAAGAAATAAAACAGCAGGCGGAAATCATAAAGCGAGACGAATCTCTTTCCCCCGAAGAAAGAAAAAAACCGTATAACAATATAGCCGTTCTTCTTCGAAGACGCAGCCAGATACTTAAAATAGTGGACGCTTTTCTCAGGGCGGGCATTCCGTATGCCACTGATGGCGAAGAGGATATTCGTTCAGAAAAAAGGGTCCGGCAAATGCTTGACGTTCTGGAACTGTCCAGTATAGATACCGAGGATAACAGGGGAAAATCTCTTCCGCTCTATAAAGTTCTTATGGCTGATTATACCGGAATTAAGTATGGAGACGTTCTTAAGTTTATAGGGGCCGTAAACTCGCTGAGGAGGGATGCCAGAAAGAAAGGGGTCGGAGAATATATGTCGGTTAATCTGTTCCGGGAATTCCTTGGGAGTTTTCCGGCGGACCGCGAAAAGATACCGTCAAAAAAGGAATCATCGGAACTCAAAGTCACAAAAGAGCTGAAACTGGCCGAGCCGCATGCGATGCATAAAATGGCATGGGCGATAAACAGGCTTATCGGGGACGCCAGGAACCGTCCGGCGCATGACATTCTTCTTCAATATATAAACGATACAACCCTCTATAGGTATATACTACGAAAAAACGGGAAAGACAAAGTGCTTCGCATCAGAGAGCTTCGTTCTCTGGCGTCATTTATAAACATGGTAAAAGAGTCCGATCTAGCCAATCCCGCTCTGAGTCTGGATGATTTCATGGACGAGCTTGCTCTCCGTAAAATACACGGCATGCCCTTGAAGGGAAAACTGGCCACCCTGAGTCAGGACGGCGTGCGCCTGTATACCGCGCATGCATCAAAGGGCCTTGAGTTCTACTCGGTGTTTTTGCCTTTCTGTCTTCAGGGGCAAAGCTGGCCCGTGCGGCGAAAAGGTGAAACCATTCCGCTTCCGCCCGACGTATGTAAAAGCAGGGAACGCCTCACTGAAAAAAAGAGGCAGAATCTTCTAAATACTTATGATGAATTACGGCTGTTTTATGTTGCGTCTACAAGGGCCAAGGCGAATCTTATTTACACGGTTACACCGAAAGAAAAATCCGTAATAAGCCAGTTTCTGGATCAGATAAAAATACGTCTCGAAGACGGATCGCCAATCGATGAAGAAAAGTTTCTTGTGGAATTTCTAAAAAAAGATAAAAGCAGAAAATATTTTGAGGATGAGCCGGCAATATTAAAAGATATAGTAGCTAATCTTACTTTGGATCCGACCAGTCTCAACAATTTCATAGCATGCCGGAGAAAATTTTTATACAACAATGTTTTTAAACTGCCCGGCAGGAAAAATCAACATTTGGTGTTTGGGAACTGTGTCCATAAAGCGCTCGAGGACGTTTATGCGATTTACATGGATGAAAAAAAGTTTCCCAATTTTAGTTTTTTCGAGAAACTGTGCAAAAAGGAGCTGGAATTTCAGGGGGTAAACAGGGAAATTAAGACCTGGTGCCTGGCTAAACTCGTTACGCTGGAGGAATGGTATAAAGCAGAGTCCCGACTGCCCGAGATGCCGTTGGGCCTTGAAAACAAACTGGAGATTGCATTGGCGGACGGATTATTATTCAAGGGAACGTTTGACAAGATAGAAAAAGACAGGGACGGTGGCTTGCGAGTAGTAGATTATAAGACGGGTAAACCGGATAAACACGTGAAGGCCATGGCAAAGTGCCGGGATCTTTCCATTCATGAGTGTGATGATTATTATCGCCAGCTCGTGGCTTATAAGCTGCTGTATGAAAGGTCTCGCCCAAAGGATGAAAAAGAACTTATCAAGCAGGGAGTACTGCAGTTCTTGGAGCCGGTAGCGGCGACTGTAAAAAAATATGATCTTGAGAAAGGCACATACCGTAATATTGTTGTCGAACTTACCGATGGGATGGTATCCGATCTGGAAAAAGTAATCATAAAATGCTGGCAGGACATTCAGGAGCTCAGGTTTGAGCGGCTTCCGGAAAGAGACGCAAAGGAAAGATGCTCCAGATGTGATTTTGATGCAATTTGCTGGGAAAAAGAATGAGTAGGGGCGGGTTCAACCATCATCGTAGTAGGGGCACATTGCAATGTGCCCCTACGAATTGTGTTTCCATTTTTTCGGCGAGAACGGGATTTGTCATTTTCGCACAATAGAGGGAGAGGAATACAATGGGCAAAACATTTATTTCAGATTACAAAGAAAAGGATAAAATAGATTCTTTTTTTCTGCTTCACAAGAAGAATCTTAAGCTTACGAAACATGATAAGCCTTACCTGGAACTCGGCTTGGGTGATAAGACAGGGAAGATAGAGGGACGGCTTTGGGAAAGGGCCGAAGATTTTGCCGGCGCGGCCGATACTGGCGACGTGGTGCGCGTTACCGGATCGGTGGAAAAATACCGCGAGGATAACCAGCTCAAAATAGATTTTATTGAAAAAGCCGATGAGGGCAGCTTTCGACAAGACGACATGGTGTGTGTTGCGGAGAACAGGGACAAAACGCGTGAAGATGTTTTGTCATATCTCGAAAGCATAAAAAATCCATGGATATGTTTATTGGTAAAGCGATTTACGTCTGATGAAACGTTAATGTCGTTGTTTGCCGACGGTATAGGCGCGAAAAGATGGCATAATGCATATATCGGAGGGCTAATGGAGCATACGTATGAGGTCATGCGTGTGGTTGAGTCGGTATGCGAGCTTTATCCGGAAGCGGACAGGGACATTGCCATTTTCGGGGCGTTCATTCATGATATAGGAAAGGTGTTAGAACTGGACCCTAAAAAAATGGAATATACTGACCGGGGAGGACTTCTCGGGCATATCGCTATCGGTCACAAAATCCTTGTGGAAAAGATCAGGAAGATACCCGGGTTTCCGGATGAGCTCGGCATGCGTCTTGAGCATATTATTCTCAGCCATCACGGCGAATATGAGCAGCAATCCCCGGTTCTCCCCAAAACGCTTGAAGCGGTTATTGTATATCAGACGGACGATCTTGTTTCCCAGGCGAATGCGATAAAACAGATTCTTACATCTCAGGCGGCCAAGGAAAAGACATGGAGCAACTTTGTCTCAATCAAGAACAGGAAATTTTACATCAAAGATTTTGTTGCGGACGAAAAGAAGATTTCTAAGAAGCCCTGATGTTATCTATGAAGATAAGCCCGGAATAAACAGGGTTTTTATCTGATTCTACCCGTATAGCCATTTTCCGTATATCTTCCCGAAACGCACGTGTCATTTTTGTTTTTTTCCAGCCAGTCGAGTTTTCGGAAATATCTACTGTTATCGTGGTCCACTCGCCCGGTTTGAGACGAAAGCCCCGAGCCATTTCCGCGAAATGCCAGTTTTCACCCCCGGTTAATATAATTCGCCCTCTGAGTTTTGCCGGGGCGCTTGGGGGGAGATAAATATCCGCGGATAGAGTACTATATTTCCCCAAATTGATAAATTGCTGGACTTCGGCAAGCGCCGCTGTCCATTTTTTGCCGGGGAATTCGGCGTAGAGTTCGAGACTTCCGCGGCCCCTGCTGGATATGCCGCTAATCTTTCGGAGATATCCGGCTACATGGTCATCTTTTTCAGATTCCCAGGATGGGATTTCCCATCCTTCATTGTCGTTCTCAAAATTGTAAAGAATATTTTGTCCCGTTGGAACACGGACAGGCCTTTTTTGTACGGCACGCGCGGATCGGACGACTGCAGGTTGTTCCATGCTGATGTTGACGGTGAAATGTACCTGATTGCGGTAAAAGAAATAGACGGCGAATAGTATGAGCCCGGTCACGATTGAAAGGGCTATGACCAAAACCTTCATTTGGCCGGTGTAATCGTTACGTGGTTCCGTTTTTTTTGGAGATATACCGCCCGTTCCGCCTGTCGAGGTTGCAAAATAGGTTTTTGACAGTTCAGAATCAACTTTGGTTTGTGTTTTGTCTCTTATCATGATTTTTTCAGTTTTTATTTTCGAAAAATACACATATATAATACTGGATTTATCCGGAAAAGTATACGCAAAAATATTTAAAAGACCGGTTAAGAAAAGTGCCGAAAAAAAATTGTATTTAATATTTACATTATAAATGTCATATGATATACTTTGTATGCCATACAAGATGTTTGACAGTTCCGTCTGCTGACCACAAAATATGCTGAAGGGGAGTATTTATGAGGATAATCTCAATCGCGAATCAGAAGGGTGGATGCGGGAAAACAACTCTTGCCGTAAACGTTGCGGCTGCGCTTTCAAGGCTTGGAAGTAAGACACTTCTTATTGACCTGGATCCGCAGGCGCATGCCACGTTTGCGCTTGGATACAGCAAGCAATCTTCAAACAGAAAGACCTCGTACAATATCTTCCGGGCACATTTTGATAATACCAGCTTATCTTTTGAGGAAACCATTATAGAGGGGCGTGGAAAGCTCTCTTTCATGCCCGCGAACATGATGTTAAGCGCTGTGGAGATCAATCTGGGAGGAGTGAGCGGGGCTGCTTCAATATTACACCGCACGTTGGCCGATCCTTTTTTTGATAAGTACGAATACATCATAATAGACTCTCCGCCAAGTTTCGGGTTCCTGACACTGAATTCCATGTATGCGTCGGATATGATTCTTGTCCCGATTGATTTGAGTTATTTTTCGTTTAACGGAATACACGGTGTTTATCGCGTAACAAGTCTTTTAAACCGGGAGACGGGAAGGGACCCGTCGATTTTTTTCGTGCTGAATATATATGACCAACGTTCAAATTTTGCGAAGCAACTGGAAAAAGATGCGCAGGCTAAACTGGGGCCATATCTTCTTCCGACAAAAGTGCGTTCAAGCGTGCGGGTAAGAGAAGCCGCCAGACAGGGTAAGACGATATTTGAGTATGATCCGAAAAGCCCTTCGGCTCTGGATTTTTACAATCTCACCAGCGAGATTCTTACTGCTGAAGATAAAGACATAGATATGATCGTTCGGGAATTTCTTCTTCATGCGCCTGAAGCCGGATCTGTTTATGTCCTTGGGGATTTCAACGGTTGGCAGAAATCGGAAGCAAACCGCCTTACAAAGCTTGAGAGCGGTCATTGGTCGGCCCATCTTACTATGGAAAGAGGACGTTATCGCTATAAGTTCCTGGTGGATGATGAGTGGTTAAGGGATCCGAGAAATTCCGAAATTGAGACAAATGTCTTTGGCACCGCCGATTCCCTTCTGCGGGTATGAGAGAAAATAACCAATAACCAAGTTACAAGATACAAATAATACCCAAATTACAATAACCAAACAGCAGATCATTCAGAGTTATTAATAATTGGTTTTTAACACCTCTTTCTTGTTTGGTTATTTGAATTTGGTCATTGGTTATTGTTTGGTTATTGTAACTTGTATCTTGGTTATTTAAATAGTGCATTCAGTGGTGCAAAGATTATGACACAGCCTATTATTTATCCAAAAAATAAACAGGAGATAGTCGTTCGCTATGGCGCGAACCCCATTCTTACAAAAGATGATGTCCCGGCTGCCGCTAAGGGAGTTTATAATTCAGGGTGCGTGAAGACGTTAGATGGGCTGTATGTAATGCTCTGCCGAGTTGAGACTCCTTCAATGAAACAGCTTATCTGGCCTGCTGATTCTACCGACGGTATAAATTTTAAATTGCGCCCGAAACCAATCAAAATGCCGACGGATGATGAATTTAAAGAGTATACCGGTGGGATGTATTATGATCCGAGGATAACCGCGATAGAGGGAAAATATTATGTTGTGTTTGCCTGTCACGGCGCGCATTCTTGCCGGCTGGGACTTTTGGAATCACCCGATATGAAAAATTTTGAGTGGAAAGGGTTTATTTCCGAAACGGATAACCGTAACGGTGTGCTTTTTCCTGAAAAAATAAACGGTTTTTACTGCCGGCTGGACAGGCCTAACACGGGCGACGGAAAGGGGTACATGTGGCTGTCCTATTCGCCGGATCTGATCCATTGGGGACGTTCTAAGGTCGTGGCGCCTACCCAAGACGAGTGGGGATGGAAAAAAAACGGACCCGGGGCTGTCCCGATAAAAACGGATAAGGGGTGGCTTGTTATCTACCACGCGGTCAATGTGCAATGTGCGGCGCAGTACGTGTATCATATCGGGGTCATGCTTTTAGACCTCGTTGATCCATCAAAGATCATTGCAAGGGCCAAGGCTCCGATTCTTTCTCCGGTCATGGATTATGAGCTTAACGGCCTTACATATGCGGTGGTTTTTACCTGCGGGGCCGTTCTTGAAAAAAACGGAGAAGTGAAAATATATTACGGTGGCGCCGATACCGTTCAATGTCTGGCGACGGCAAAGCTTGAAGATTTAATAGACGCGTGTTTCAACCGATAAAAAACAGTCGTTTAATGTTATGACAGCCATGAAGAAATTCAAGGTTTCTGTCAAGAAGAACGAAGATCTTGCGGACAAAATGCGCCGTTTCGGCGTGAAAGAAAACGATCTGACGGAACGCTTTATAAGATCGAGTGGTCGCGGCGGACAGAATGTGAACAAGGTTTCCACGTGCGTTTACCTGAAACATATCCCCACCGGAGTAGAAGTCAAATGCGGAAAAGAACGTTCTCAGGCTCTCAACCGGTTTCTCGCCAGAAGAATATTACTTAAAAAAATTGAAGAGATTAAACTTGGCAGGGCTTCAGAAGAAAGAAAGCGTATAGAAAAAATACGCCGACAAAAACGAAGGCGCTCCAGAAAAGCAAAGAATAAGATGTTAGATGACAAGCGCAAGCAGGCGGGAAAAAAAGTTCTGCGAAAACCTATTAGTTCCATGGATGACGATGCATAGGAAAAGAAGAGATACATGGTCTTCGCGTCTGGGTATCATAATGGCGGTGGCGGGGTCTGCCGTCGGACTCGGTAATTTTCTGCGATTTCCGGTGCAGGCCGCGAAGAACGGCGGCGGTGCGTTCATGATACCATATTTTGTTGCGTTGTTAGTTGTCGGCATACCTCTCATGTGGGTTGAATGGTCCATAGGCCGTTACGGCGGAGGGTTTGAGCATTCTACGGCGCCGGGCGTTTTCCACAGTCTGTGGAAAAAAAACCGTTTCATTAAATATTTTGGCGTCATCGGTATATTCGGGCCGATGGTCATCATGGTTTACTATCTGTACATAGCGTCATGGACGCTGGCGTATAGCTTTTTTTCTCTTGCCCAAAAATATTCTGGAATAACCGATCAGGCTTCAATGCAGGCCTTTTTAAGAGGGTTTCAGGGGTTGGAGAGAAATCAGTATTTTTCCAGCATGAGGCCGGCGTATATATTTTTTCTAGTCACTTTTATTATTAATATCGTGATCCTCAAGCGCGGCATCCGTGGCGGAATAGAGCGTTTTTGCCGATTTGCTATACCCACATTGTTTATTTTTGGTATTGTTCTGGCAGTGCGTGTGTTGACGCTGGGAACTCCGGACCTTGCGCGTCCGGACTGGAATGTCGCAAGCGGACTCGGGTTTCTCTGGAATCCGGATTTTTCATACCTCCGAAGCGCGAAGGTCTGGCTGGCGGCTACGGGGCAGATTTTCTTTACTCTCAGTGTCGGAATAGGGGTCATTCTTACTTATGCCAGTTATCTGAAAAAAGGCGATGATGTTGCTTTGTCAGGGCTTACCGCTGTAAGCATGAATGAAATAGCGGAGGTTCTGCTTGGCGCGAGCATAATAATTCCGGCGGCATTTATTTTCTTCGGCCCCGGGGCTGTAGGCAATATTGCCGAATCAGGGGCTTTTAATCTTGGATTTGTTACAATGCCGCTTATTTTTGGGCACATGCCGTTTTCTGAGATCTTCGGTTTTCTGTGGTTCGGTCTCTTGTTTCTTGCCGGAGTAACATCGTCAGTCTCTCTGGCGCAACCGGCGATTGCGTTTATGGAAGATGAGTTCAATATATCTCGTTCTCGTGCCGTGGCGATATTTGGATCCGTAATATTTATATTATGCAACGCAGCTGTCTTTTTTCTCGGAAAAGGAGTTGTAGATGAGCTGGACTTCTGGGGAGGCACATTCTGTCTGGTGATATTTGCCCTGATAGAAGTTCTTCTGTTCGGTTGGATATTCGGCATAAAAGAAGCATGGGAAGAAATTCACCATGGCGCTGACATGAAAATACCGACCGTTTATAAATATGTGATTAAGTATGTTACACCGTTTTTTTTGCTGACCGTGCTCGGAGCAT
>Ga0208325_1000185_pt1 | contig 17044 bp, 14 predicted proteins | sample PL_2010_330m_FD_185486 | JGI IMG/M metagenome (GOLD analysis project Ga0208325, IMG submission 185486) | Freshwater microbial communities from Powell Lake, British Columbia, Canada to study Microbial Dark Matter (Phase II) - PL_2010_330m... | ecosystem: Environmental > Aquatic > Freshwater >...
AAGCTCCCAAGCGTTAAATCTCAGAAGCTTTTTATTTTGGCCTCTCGGCGCAGTCGCTTCGCTCCTTTGCTCGGGGTCAAAATAAAAAGCTCCCAAGCGTTAAATCTCAGAAGCTTTTTATTTTGGCCTCTCGGCGCAGTCGCTTCGCTCCTTTGCTCGGGGTCAAAATAAAAAGCTCCCAAGCGTTAAATCTCAGAAGCTTTTTATTTTGGCGGGGCGGACGGGGATCGAACCCGCGACCTTCGGATCGACAGTCCGACGTTCTAACCAGCTGAACTACCGCCCCATAAAGAAAACTTGCAGTGCTATATTTTTGCACAAACTTCCGTGCGCGTCAAACGTAACCGTCGCTTCTTGAGCTTGGTCCCTCGACTCGTTCGCTTTGCTCACTCGCTCCCCTCGGCTTCGCTCGGGGCAGGCGGGATCAAATTTTGCTTTGCTTTCGCTTGGTCCCTCGACTCGTTCGCTTTGCTCACTCGCTCCCCTCGGCTTCGCTCGGGGCAGGCGGGATCAAATTTTGCTTTGCAAAATTTGGTGGGCGAGACAGGAATCGAACCTGTGACTTCTACCTTGTAAAAGTAGCACTCTAACCAGCTGAGTTACTCGCCCTAAATTTTGCGAAACAAAATTTACATCGAACCCCGCATGGGGTGAGATGTCTATTTTACTTACTCAACCGTAACCGATTTCGCGAGATTTCGCGGCTGATCTATGTCGTATCCGAATTCCGCGGCCACGTAATACGCCAAAAGCTGTAACGGCAGAGCCACCAGAAAAGGCGAAACCTCTTCCGGCGCCGCGGGGATCTCCACAATATAGTTTATCTCTCCGGAGACCTCCATCTTGTTTCCTTTGGAAACAATCACCATAACGATTCCGCCTCTGGCTTTTATTTCCTGTATGTTTGACACCATCTTGTCATATGTCGCGGATTGCGGGGCCAAACAAACCACCCACGGATTTTCGTCTATCAACGCGATCGGTCCGTGTTTCATTTCTCCGGCGGGATATCCTTCGGCGCTGATGTAAGAAATCTCTTTTAATTTCAGCGCGCCTTCCAGCGCGTTGGGATAATTGATGTTCCTGCCCAGATAAAGAAAACAGCTTTTGTTGTTGCGTGCCAGGTAATACTCATGAAATTTTGCGGCATACGCGGCCAACGGGTTCTTTCGCACGCGATACTGCTTGAGTGTTTTTTCGGCCAGACCGGACGCCGCCTTGAGACTGCGCAGAAACGTTTTGTCTCGGGGTTTTTTCTGTTTTATTTCAAAAGCGAGATAATACGCCAAAAGATATAAAATCGCCATCTGCGCGGTATACGCCTTCGTGGATGCCACGGCTATTTCCGGGCCCGCATGCGTGTAAATAACCCCGTCCGCCTCTCTGGCTATGGAGCTTCCCAGAACATTGCATATGGCCAGGACAACAGCCCCTTTTTTCTTCGCTTCCCGAAGCGCCGCAAGCGTGTCAGCGGTTTCTCCGGACTGAGATATCACTATCATCAGCGTGTCGCGTCCAACCAACGGGTCTCTATACCTAAACTCACTTGAATGATCCACCCAGACCGGTATCCGCGCGTGTTTTTCAATTAAATATTTTCCGGTCAACCCGGCGTGATACGCCGTTCCGCATGCGGCAATCGCGATGTTCTTTGTCTTTTTTAACCGCGCCTTGGAAATGACAAGCTCCTCAAATTCAACGCGATCTCCCTTGACCCTTTCCCGGAAAATCCTGCGCAACACGGCCGGCTGTTCGTGAATCTCTTTCAGCATAAAATGTTCGTACCCGGCTTTTTCCGCTTGTGATATATTCCAGTTTATCCGCGTCCGTTTTCTCCGGACTTTTCTGCCGCGAGAGTCATAAATATTACAGGTTTGGTTGGTGATTTCCGCGGTCTCGCCATTTTCAAGATATATCACATCTTTTGTCCATTCAAGTATGGCGGGAATATCGCTGGCAACAAAATTCTCGCTTTTTCCCAGGCCGACCACCAGAGGGCTGTCCCTGCGGGAGGCCACTATCCTGCCCGGTTCTTTTTTGTGCACCGCCGCTATGGCGAATGATCCTTTTAGTTCTTTCGCCGCTGCGCGCACCGCCGCGCACAGATCCCCGCGATAGCGATCCGCTATAAGATGCGCAATCACCTCGCTATCCGTGTCCGAAGAAAAAACGCATCCTTTTTTCTGCAGTTTTTTCTTTAATTCAGGATAATTCTCGATGATTCCGTTGTGGACAATGGCAACCTGTCCGTTATAATCAAGGTGGGGGTGTGCGTTTATATCATTCGGCGCGCCGTGTGTCGCCCATCGCGTATGACCTATACCGGTGTTCCCATGAATCGGATTGCGTTTCAAGCTTTCCGCCAGAACGGCTAATTTTCCCTGTTTTTTTCTTACGAGAAGCCGCCCGTTCTTCACCACGGCGATGCCGGCAGAATCATACCCGCGGTATTCCAGGCGGGAAAGCCCTTTTATGAGCACCTTGCTGACGTCTTTCTTTCCTGTATACCCGATAATTCCGCACATCAAGAATCTCCCTGGAACTTATCCATGATATTGATGATATCGTTTTTCGCGCATCGGCCCACGAGCGACGCCATGTAGATGAGAATGGACAACTGCCAGCAATCCTCGGGCCCAAGAATCAGGGCCGTATTCACGTTTTCCCGTTTCTCCAACTGCTTTTTATGTTTTTGCGCGCTTTTTGCCAGAGAAACTTCGTCCAGATCAAGCGTCATCATGGTGTTGTTATACTTCATCGACGGAAACCTTATTCCCCTCATCATGAAAAATACCTGAAGGGCTCCCTGCTCAATTTTAAGGTCCTCTTCAAAATCAAACCCTTCAAACTGCGGCATGTTCTCCGGAAGAAAGAGAAATGGCTTTTCCACGAGAATTTTTCCTTTCCTCACTACCGTATTCCCCTCGTTCACAACGGACGCGCCCAAAAAAATATACGGCACGCTAGTGCTGTGAAAAGTTGAAAGGCCCTTGGCCCTTCCCCTTATTATTTCCGTTTTTTCCTGGGCTTTCGCCCATAACTTTTCAATATCCATGTGTCTTCCTTATGGCACGTAGGGGCGAATAATTATTCGCCCCTACTTTCTACTTTTTGTCATTCCCGCGCAAGCGGGAATCCATTCTGGATCCCCGTTTTCACGGGGATGACAAATAAAAACAAAAATTGGTATCCCCAAGGGGATTCGAACCCCTGTCGCCAGAATGAAAATCTGGTGTCCTGACCGGGCTAGACGATGGGGACATTCTTTAGTGTTGAGCGGGAGTTATTCTACAAAATCCTTCTTCGCATTGCAACCACTTTTTACTCCACGCTCTTCATTTCTTCTTCCTCTTCTTTTGCCACGACACTCGCCACGGATGTGAGCTTATCCGTCCCTTTAAGATTTATTAGCCGCACTCCTTGCGTGTCCCTGCCTGTCTTGTTTATTCCGCTGACAGCCACTCTGACAACCATCCCCCCTGTTGAGATAAGCATGATTTCGTGCTGGTCCCTGACACATTTAACTCCGACCACCGGTCCGTTCTTGCTCACTATTTTCAGGTTGATTATTCCGCTCCCGCCCCTTGACTGCAGGCGATACGCGTCAAACCGGGTTCGTTTCCCGAACCCTTTTTCCGTCACGGTCAGCATCGTGCCGTCGGAATCCACTTTCACCATGCCCACGGCCTTGTCCTTTTTCTTGAGGGTAATTCCCTTAACGCCCTGAGCGCTCCTGCCCATGGAACGTATATCTTCTTCCTCGAACCTAATAGCTTTTCCGTTTGCGGTCGCCAAACAAATCTGGTCCTTCCCCTCTGACAAAACTGATCCTATCAGCCGGTCTCCCTCGGCAAGCGTCATGGCAATAATGCCGCCTTTTCTGGGGTTGTTAAACGCCGTCAGGGGTGTCTTTTTAATCTTGCCCTGCTCGGTAGCCATAACCACGAATTTTCCTTCCGTGAACTCCCTCACCGGCATGACCGAAGTAATTGCCTCCTCCGAGGAAAGACCCAGAAGGTTAACTATGGGCCGGCCCTTTGTCCTGCGCCCGGCCTGCGGGATTTCGTGTACTTTGACCCAGTGCAGTTTCCCTTCGCTCGTGAAAACCAGCATATGGTCATGCGTAGACGCGACATACAGATGCTCGCAAAAATCTTCGTCTTTCGTTTCCGCTCCGGTCACCCCCTTGCCGCCTCTTCTTTGTTTTTTATACGCGCTTATGGGGAACCTTTTTATATATCCCGCATGGCTCAGAGTTATCACCATGTCTTCTTCCGCGATGAGATCCTCTATGTTTATTTCTCCGGCCGCGGCGGTGATTTCCGTTCTTCTGTCGTCGCCGAATTTTTCCCTTATCTCCCGCGCCTCGTCCTTGATAATGCTCAGGATGATGTCCTTGCTCGCTAGAATTCCCTTCAATTTCGCTATGGTTTTTATAAGTTCGCGGTATTCGTTCTCTATCTTTTCTGTTTCCAGGCTAGTAAGCTGCTGCAGCCTCATTGCCAGGATAGCCAACGCTTGTTTTTCTGAAAGCCCGAATTTTTTCATCAGTCCGAGTTTTGCCGTTTCCGGGTCTTTTGATCTTTTGATAATGCGTATAACTTCATCGAGGTTATTGAGCGCTATTTTTAGCCCTTCTAAGATGTGCGCCCTCGCTTCCGCCTGGGCAAGGTCAAATCGGGTTCTTCTTGTGATAATCTCCACCCGGTGTTTGATAAACTCTTCCAGCACCTCTTTCAAGTTAAGAACCTTCGGCTGGCGGTCAACTATCGCAAGCATTATTATCCCAAAAGTGTCCTTCATCTGCGTGTGCTTATACAGCTGATTCAGGATTACTTCGGCATTGCTTCCCCTTCGCGTTTCCACCACTATCCTCATCCCGTCCCTGTCGGACTCATCCCGGATATCCGTGATGCCGTCTACTTTCTTGCTCTTGACAAGCTGAACGATGGAAGTAATCAGTTTCGTCTTGTTCACCTGATACGGGATCTCCGTGATCACGATGCTTTCTTTCCCTTGCGCTTTCTGCTCCACGCCCGCCCTCGCGTGAAGGGTCAGGGCTCCGCGTCCCGTCCGGTATGCCTGCCGTATCTTGTCTTTTCCGCAGATTAGCGCGCCTGTCGGAAAATCCGGCCCCGTGACAATCTTCAGCAAATCATCCACGGGACAGTCGGGGTGATCCACTACATATACCAGCGCATCTGCAATTTCTCTGAGGTTATGCGGGGGAATATTAGTGGCCATCCCTACCGCAATGCCGCTGGAACCGTTCAGCAACAGATTCGGCAAAACCGACGGGAGCAGACTCGGCTCTTTTAGCGACCCGTCAAAGTTCGGCACGAATTCCACGGTGTTTTTTTCAAGGTCCTTGAGGATCCATTCCGTGATGTGCTGCAATCTCGCTTCCGTATACCTCATCGCAGCAGCCGAATCGCCGTCTACCGACCCGAAGTTTCCCTGACCGTCCACGAGCGGATACCTCAGAGAAAATTCCTGCACCATGCGAACAAGAGCGTCGTACACGGCCGAGTCCCCGTGCGGGTGGTATTTTCCGAGAACCTCTCCGACAATACGCGCGCTTTTCTTGAACGCCTTGTTGTGAGACATGCCCATGTCTTTCATGGCGTAGAGAATTCTCCGATGCACCGGTTTTAATCCGTCGCGCACGTCGGGTAAAGCTCGCCCGATAATCACGCTCATGGCGTAATTGATATATGAAGTCTTCATCTCTTCTTCAATATGGCGCTGTATTATTTTTTCGTTCCTCGTATACATTCTTTTCTGCCCTCTCCAATTTTTTGTGTTTTGCGTTATATGTCAAGATTTTTGACTTCGCGGGCATTTTTTAGAATGAACGCCCGTCTCAATTCCACGTTGTCCCCCATGAGAACCGTGAACATTTCATCTGCTTCCACAATGTCTTCTATCGTTACTTTCTGCAGTGTTCTTTTTTCCGGGTCCATGGTTGTTTCCCATAGCTGCTCCGGGTTCATTTCTCCCAGCCCCTTGTACCTCTGTATGGTCAGGCCTTTTTCCCCTTCTTTGATGACGTGTTCAAAAAGAGCCCGCAGGGAGTAGATATCTTTTTCTCCTTCCACGCGGAAGACCGGTTTTTTTCCTTTTTTTAGCTTCGCGCCACTGGGGTTCTCCTCTATCCCTTTTTTCTTCTCCCCGGACGGTTTTTCCTCGTAATCTCCGCTGTCCAAGCCGTATTTCGCTATTTCCCTGGATATTTTTTCCAGCTCTCTCGCTTCATAGAACTCCCCGACAATGATTGTCCCCGCATTTTCGTTCTTGGTTTGCCCGGTCTCCCCCTCCATGACAATCTCTTTACCCTCTTTAGCTTTTAGTTTTACTAATTCGCTATCACTATAGAGATATTGCGTCTTTCCCTCCACTTCTATCTTGTATAGCGGTAATTTTTGGGTTTTTGGCTGCTGCAGGCGGAGATACTCCCCCATTGTCACTCCACGCCTTTCTACGGCTGATGCTAGTTTTTCCAGTTTTATCAATAATTCCAGAAAGCTTCTCACCTTCGCCGGTGTCATTGTTTTCTTTTCCTTTATATTTTCCACCTTGATTCCCTCAGTTCCCTGATCAAGAAGAAATTTTTTCATCTCGCGTTCCGTGTTGATGTACTGTTCCGTCTTTCCCCTCTTGACCCTGAAAAGCGGCGGCTGCGCGATATATACGTGCTCCTTCTCCAGAAGCTCGCGCATTTGCCGGAAAAAGAACGTTAATATGAGCGTTCGGATGTGGGACCCGTCCACGTCGGCATCGCACATGATAATAATCTTTCCGTAGCGCGCTTTCTCCACCTTGAATTCCTCTCCAATGCCGGCCCCAATCGCGGTAATCAGCGTTTTTATTTCCTCGTTGCTGAGAACCTGATTTATCCGCGCTTTCTCCACGTTCAGGATTTTTCCCTTCAACGGCAATATGGCCTGAAACCTTCGGTCTCTTCCCTGTTTTGCTGAACCTCCCGCTGAATCTCCCTCAACTACATATAGCTCGGTAAGCGCGGCATCTCTTTCCGAACAATCTGCCAGCTTCCCCGGAAGAGAACCGCTTTCCAGCGCGCCCTTCCGTCGGGTCAGTTCCCGGGCTTTTTTCGCGGCTTCGCGGGCCCTGGCCGCCACGAGTGCTTTCTTAGTTATTTTTCCCGCCACCGCGGGGTTTTCTTCCAGGTATGCTCCCAGCATCTCATTGACCGCGGCCTCGACGATTCCTTCCACTTCGGAATTGCCGAGTTTCGTTTTTGTCTGTCCCTCAAACTGCGGGTTGGGTATTTTTATGCTTATGACTGCGGCCAGCCCTTCCCTCGCGTCATCGCCGGACATGTCTTCTCCCTTTATCACGCCGCGTTTCTTTCCGTAGTTCTTTATAGTCCTCGTCAAGGCGGACTTGAATCCCGTGAGATGCGTTCCTCCTTCGGTCGTGCTTATATTGTTTACAAAACTGTATATGTTTTCGGAGTATCCTTCGTTGTATTGCATTGCCACTTCAAGAATTACGTCTTCTTTCTGTTTTTCAAGATATATTATTTGTTTGTGGATTGGATTTTTGTTCTTGTTCATGTGCTCCACAAACGAGGATATCCCTCCTTCATAGAAAAACTCCGCTTCCTTTTCCGTCCTCTCGTCCTTTAGAAATATACGCACTCCCTTATTTAGAAAGGCCATTTCTCTCATCCGCGTGGACAGGGTGTCATAACTGAAAATTGTTGTCTCCTTAAAAATCTCTTCGTCCGGCTTGAACGTGACTGCCGTTCCCGTTGATTTTGTTGTTCCGAGAATCTTTACCTTGGATACGGCGCGCCCTCTGTTATATTGCTGGTGGTGTATTTTTCCGTCTCTTTTTACTTCCACCTCCAACCATTCCGCCAGCGCATTCACCACGCTGACGCCAACTCCGTGAAGGCCTCCGGAAACTTTATACACCCTGTGATCAAACTTGCCTCCCGCGTGAAGAGTGGTCATTACGACTTCAACGGCCGGTTTTTTCTGTTTAGCGTGCATGTCCACAGGGATGCCCCGTCCGTTATCTTTGATGGTTATGCTTTCTTCGGCGTGGATTATTACTTCTATCTTGTCGCAGTATCCGCCCATTACCTCGTCTATTGAATTGTCCACGACTTCATAAACAAGATGGTGCAGTCCTCTTTTCCCCGTATCCCCTATGTACATCGCCGGCCTTTTTCTGACGGCCTCCAATCCTTCCAGGACCTGTATTGTTGATGAGTCGTATTTTTTATTCGCGCCGCTTTTTACTACAGCGCTCTTCGGTTTTTCCGTTTTCTTGCCTTTTTTCGCCATCTTTATCCTTTCTTCACCATTCCTCGTGTACCCCTATCCTAAATCTTATTTTCACGGCTTTTTTTCTTCCGCCGTAATTCTCGTTGAACTTTCTCAATATTTCCACTCGGTCAAGCATGAGCTTATATAGCCATGTCGGATTTTCTACGGAGAGCGTAAGCACCCCTTTTTTAAACCCGACCGGCCTCACCCGTCCCACCGTTTCTTTGTCCAGCGTTTCCCTTAGCGCGTCTCTTACCGCCGTGGACCGCGCCGCGCCGCCCTTTCCCCATCTTAGGATAAGCCCGTCCGTCACCGCTCCAAGCCGCCCGGGGTCTCTTCTTCTCATCTCTTACTTCAGCCTTCCTTCTATCTCGTCAGCTGCATGGGTAGAACCACATACGTGTATCCTTCTCCCCTACGCACTACCCCCGGTTTTGCCGCGTCTTCCAGCTCAAGCGTTATTTCCTCCTCTGACAGGCTTCTTAAAACGTCTATCAGATACCTTGGGTTGAACCCTATCTCAAATTCTTCCTGTCCGGAAAAATCCACATCCAACTCTTCTTTTGCCTCTCCGAGATACGGCGTGTTCTTTGAAATCGTCATCTTTTTCTTTTTTATACTAAGCTTAACAGCGAGTGAGTCCTGGTCTGTAAATATACTTGCTCTGCGCGCCGCTGACAAGAAATCCTCCCGAGAAACCTTCACCCCGCTTGTTGATCTGGCCGGAATCACGTTTTTGTAATTCGGGTATTCTCCTTCTATTAAGCGGGATATAATAAAACTGTCCTTAAATACAAAGAGAACCTGATTCTCTCCAAACTTAACCGTTACCTCTCCGTCATCCGAAAGCATTCTTTTCACTTCCTGAATGGTTTTTGTCGGCACGACCACCTTTATGTCTACTAGTGTTTTTTGGGGCAGCCTCGTGTTGATCATAGCTAACCGTCGTCCGTCCGTCGCCACCATATTTATTCTATCCTCTTTAATTTCAAATAATATTCCATTCAATACGTACCGCGTGTCATCTTTGCTCACCGCAAAATCAGTGAGATTTAACATCTCTTTCAGCGCGTGTTGTTGGATTGTTATTGAATCCTTATCCTTAAACAACGGCAAACGGGGAAACTCCTCTTTTGGTAAGCCCACTATTCTAAACTGCGCCTTTCCGGTTTTTATCATTATAAAATTGTTTTTTTTCATAGCCATTGATATATCACTTCCGTCAGGCAATGATTTTATAATATCAAAAAATTTCCTCGCGGGAACCGTTGTTGACCCCGCCTGTGTTACCGTGGCATCAATGGTGGCACAGATCCCAATTTCAAGATCTGTCGTGGTTAGTTTTATTTTGCCGTTCTCAGCCTCAATCAGCACGTTATTGAGGATGGGTAGGCTGTTTTTTTGAGAAATCGCGTTCTGCACTGTCTGGATGCCGTCCATTAGTATGTTTTTTGAAACAATCAGTTCCATTTGACCCTCCTGTGGAATTGTTAATATTCTCTCTGTCTGTAGTGCTATATCTGTTTATTTAATAAAGAACGTAATAGTCTTCGTATTAGTGCCTGTGGATTTGTTAATAAAACTGTGTAAGAAAGCAAAATAGAGCGTTATAGCGCAACGAACCTGTGGATAAAAGGTGGATAACCTTGTGCGTAACTCACGGGTAAAGGGGAAGTTATCCACAGGTGTCCACAGGTCATTTTTCTTTAACCAAAGACGCAAGCCTTTCCACAACAGCGCGGGTCTTCTGGTTTTCTTTAATCTCCCTTCCTATCTTGCCGCAGGCATGAATAACCGTCGTGTGGTCCCTACCGCCGAAAAAACCGCCGATGTCGGGAAGCGAGTGGTCCGTCATGGTGCGAGAAAGATACATCGCGACTTGACGCGGGTACACCACGACGCGTGTTCTTTTTTTAGTTTTCATGTCGCCCGTGTCAACGCCGTAAAAAGAGGCGACTATTTTTTGAATAACAGGAATAGTTATCTTCTTCTCGTCGGCCGTAAGCATGCCCTTAAGAACTTCTCTGGAAAGATCAACCGAAAGTTCCGCTCCTGTAAGCTTCGCGTACGCAACGACGCGTATAAGCGCGCCTTCCATTTCCCGGATATTTGTTTTTATATTTTCCGCGAGAAAATAAAGAGTTTCTTTAGGCACCTTCACGGCGGAAGTTTCGCTTTTTTTCTCCATGATGGCCACCCGGGTTTCAAAATCCGGCGCCTGAACATCAGCAATCAGGCCCCAAGCAAACCGCGAAACCAGCCGTTCTTCAAGAGAAGAGATGTCCTGCGGTGAACGGTCACTGCAGAGAACAATCTGTTTATGCGCGTCATGCAAGGCGTTGAACGTATGAAAAAATTCTTCCTGCGTAGATTCTTTTCCGGCGATAAACTGGATGTCGTCAATCAGAAGAATATCAACATTTCTATACATGCCGCGAAACTTGGCGGTGGTTTTTGTTCGGATAGCCCCGATTAACTGGTTCGTGAATTCTTCGCTCGATAAATAAAGAACGCGCGCTTTCGGGTGTCGTTTCAGGGTTTCCTGGCCCATGGCCTGCATGAGATGGGTCTTCCCCAGCCCGACTCCGCCGTATAGGAAAAGAGGGTTATATACTTTAGAAAGTTTTTCGCATACGGCGAGCGACGCGGCGTGCGCGAAACGGTTGCTTCCCCCGACAACAAAATTGTCAAAAGAATAATTCGGATTAAGCCCGAATTCTTTGAAGCGGCTTTCCGAAACCGGACGTGAACCGGAAAAAACAGACTTCAACCATCCGGGGCCGGAATCTTTACCGTCTTGTTTTTTTTCGCCGGATGTGACATTCCCGGGGACGGACACGAGCGAGGAGGACGCTTTCTCCGGGTCGGCCGGATTCTCCGGGGCGCCGGGGTTTTCCGGCTCGCCCGCGGGAGCCTCAGAAATCGCAAAACGCACCTGAAGCGGGCTTCCTGCCGCCTGCTGGACCGCGGCCCGGATAAGACTGATATATTTGTCGCGAATCCAACTCTCAAAAAACTTATTAGGCACGCCCAAAGTGATGGATTCAGAATCCACCCCCAGCTCGTGCATGGGAAGAAACCAGGCGGCAAAAACGGACTCGTTGACTTCAGATTGGAGAAGAGATAAAGATTTTTTCCAGGTGGTTTTCATTGTCCAAGAATCTCCACAGGCAACAGGCGAGATATCAACAAGTTATCCACAGCCTGTGCATGGGGAAAACGACCAAAAAATAAAGTTTCGAAGATATTATATATGCGGGAAAGACCCAATGCAAGGAATTTTTTTCGGGAGTAATGCCAGGTCCATTTTTCTTGACTTAGTGAAAGGGTATGCTATAATCAGGAATCCAAAATCAGGAAACATAATAATAAGGAGTTTTTCGTGAAAAAAAACCTGAAGGCAAAATCCAATCTAAAGCGCAAACGAAAACACGGCTTTCGCGCCAGAAGCAGCGATGCTGGAGGACGAGCGACTCTCCGCCGGCGCCGCAAGAAAGGCAAAAAGGTCCTATCGGCGTGAAAATAAGGCATATGCGAGGGGCCGGAGAATTTAGAGAGGTAATAACGAGCGGCGAAAAGATAAAAGGCAAGAAACTTTCTCTTTATGTAGGAAGGATTCGCGATGGGGAAACGCCTGCGGTCGGGGTGGTCGTTCCGAAAAGATTCGCGAAGCTGGCAGTAAAAAGGAATCACATCAGGCGGCTGATCTACTCCTATTTTCGGGAGAACGGCGGACCCTGCGAGAACAAGAAAAAAGTGGTAGTGCGACTGCAGAGCAGCGTTGCCGAAAAAAAACGACGGTCCTTATCTGAAGTGATACGAAATGAATTGGCTTCTCTTGCGGAAAAGGCAAAAAACTGACATGAAAAAACTGCTTATTTTCGGATTGAAGATTTACAAGAGGGCGATAAGTCCCTATATGCCAAGGAGTTGCAGGTATTACCCAAGCTGTTCCGAATACGCCGCGGGTGCCGTGAAGAGATTCGGCGCCGGGCGCGGAATGCTCTTAGCGGCGATGAGAGTTCTTAAATGCCACCCTTTTTCACGGGGAGGGTTTGACCCCGTTCCCCAAAACAACACACACACGAGGTAGAAAGAAATTATGGAACGCAAAACGATAATAGCGGTTGGGTTGTCATTGTTGGTGCTTTTCGGATTTAACATCATGTTTCCGCGAAAGGCCACGCTGATCCCGGTGAAACGAACAGATGTTTCCGCGACACAACAAGCGGGAGAGGCCACGAAAGACCGGGAAAAGCCCGAACGGAGCGGCCAAGCGGTTGAACGCGAAAAACTTCCCACGGAAAAAGAAACCAACCTCTGGACCGAGAAGTACACGCTTACGTTCTCCGACATAAGCGGCGGACTCAAGGCGTTAGCCCTTCGGGAGTTTCTCCAAGACGATAAAGAAGAAGTTCTCTTCAGCTCTACGGAGTCGGAAAACCAGCTTTTCGCGATACGAAGCGAAGCATATCCGGAGATATCAGAGAAAGCATACAGTTTAACGAAAGAGAACGAAACCCTGACGTATACGATGAACATTCCCGGGGAAATAGAGATAATAAAACAATACACCATTGATAACTCCAGCGATTATATAGAGTTAGAGGTTTTTGTAAAAAACCTTGCAAATAGAGAAAAGCCCTTTTCCTATCAAATGACCGGGCCTTCCGGGATTGAAAGGGCCGGACAGATAGCCGGAAGAAGCTTTCTGGAAGCAGACGTGATGATTGATGGCAAGATATGGAAAACCCGATCCGCAAAAGGGAAAAAGGAAAAAACAGGCACAGATATAGCCTGGGCAGCGGTGAAAAACCGGTATTTTGCTGTTATGCTCAAGCCGGTAGACCCCGTGCAGGCGGCAATAGTGAGGAACGTTGGGGACAAGAACCTGGGTATTGTCCTGAAAAGCCGCACTCTTCTGCTGAAGCCGGGAGAGCAAAAGAGTAACAAATACCTATTATATGCAGGGCCTTTGGACGAAAAACGTGCCGAAAGCGTTGTAGAGGGAATGGGACGAGTAGTGGATTACGGCTTTTTCGGAGGCGTAAGCAAGGTATTGTTGTCGATTCTGAGATTTTTTCACGAGGGAGTCAGAAACTGGGGCGTGGCGATAATTCTCCTCACGCTTTTAGTTAACGTGATCCTCTTCCCGCTTACATATAAGAGTTTCTCCTCCATGCAGCAGATGAAGAAGATACAACCGCACATTCAAAAGCTAAAGGAGATTCACGGAAGCAATTCTCAGCGGCTCAACAAAGAGATGATGGAGTTGTATAAGAAATATAACGTAAATCCCCTGGGAGGATGTCTGCCCATGCTATTGCAGATGCCTATATTCATTGCCCTTTATCAGGGGCTCATACGGTCAGTAGAGCTAAAAGGCGCAGGGTTTTTATGGATAAATGACCTGGCAAAGCCGGATGCGGTTGCGCTTCCCTTTTCTCTGCCGCTTATAGGGAATCATATAAATATTCTGCCTCTTCTCATGGTAGGAGCGATGTTTTTTCAGCAAAAGATCTCACAAGGGGTTACCGGCGCGGCAGTAAGCGATGACCAGGCCAAGCAGCAAAAGACCATGATGCTTCTCATGCCTCTGCTTTTCGGATTTCTTTTTTACAAAATGCCATCGGGACTGGTTCTTTACTGGTTGACGAACACTATTCTGATGCTTGGTGAACAACGATTTATAAGCAAACGGATCAACGCGGAGTAGATGACATGGAAAAACGCAAACCCAGGCAACTCTCCGGAGGTATAGAATTTGATGGAGCGACCATAGAGGAGGCCATAAAAAAAGCCCTCGCTACGCTAAAGGTGAAAAAAAACGAAGTAGAGATAGAAGTGCTCAAGGAAGAGCACAAGGGATTGTTCGGAATGGAAGGCGCGCATCCTGCCAGGATAAAGATAACACCGAAGAAAAAGCGCAACACTGAGGGCAATAGGGACTAAATAACCAAGATATGGGACACAAGAAACAAGATACAAGAGACAATAATCAAACAAGAAACAATCCTTCGACTATGCTCAGGATGGTTCGAACGAAGGATGGTGAGCGAAGCCGAACCATAACCAAATTCGAATAACCAAATAAGAGGGAAAGTGTTTAAAAATCCGATTATTTACAAGTCTGGATAAACCGTTGTTTGGTTATTGTGATTTGAATATTGTTTGTATCTTGTAACTTGTATCTTGGTTATTTAGCTGGTTTCCACGTGGAAACACATTCGGCACGAACAATTTGACTTTGGCAAAGTTATAAGGTATAGTTCACTCAATGAGAAAAATAGCGTTTTGCAACCAGAAAGGCGGCGTTGCTAAGACAACGTCCGCGCTCAACATCGCGGCATATCTTGCCCTGCTCGGAAAGAAAACCCTTCTCATGGACCTGGATCCTCAGGCCAACGCGACCAGCGGCCTCGGCACAGACAAGGCACAAGTAAAACATAGCATATACGATGTCCTGCACGAACATATAGGCCTGGATGAAATTATCCTTCCAACCGCAATAGAGTTTTTATCTCTGGCACCGTCCAATATAAATCTGACCGGCGCTGAAATTGAACTGGTGAATACCATGGGCCGGGAGATCTGCTTAAAAAAAGCGATACAGGCCCTTAAGCGGGAGTTTGATTTTATTATCTTTGATTGCCCTCCTTCCTTGGGGCTTCTTACCATAAACGGATTGACGGCGGCAGATTCCGTAATTATACCTATACAGTGCGAATATTACGCCCTCGAAGGATTGAGCCAGTTGCTGAAGACATTGGATCTGGTTAGAGATAATCTCAACGCCAAGTTAGAGATTGAAGGCGTTTTGATGACACTGGCGGATTACCGGACAAAATTGACTAAGGAAGTTATTAATGAGGTTAAGCAATATTTTGGGGATGATGTATATAAAGCGATAATACCGCGAACTATAAAACTCACAGAGGCTCCGGGGTTTGGTAAACCCATTGCTTTATATGCCCCCGATTCTATCGGAGCAAAAAAATATGAAGAAGTAGCAAAAGAGATTCTTGGTATAGATGAAATAATAGAACATACCGAAAATAAAGAAGATATGATAACCGCGGAGGAAAGCCATGGAAAAGAGGCTGGGTAAAGGACTAAGCGCGCTGATCACGGAAACAACGGGTAAGGTCAACGAAAAGGTTGAAAGATTGCGTCTAACCGATATCGTCCCGAATCCATTTCAGCCACGGACAAAGTTCAATGAAACGGAAATGGACGAACTCGTCAGCTCCATCAGAGAAAAAGGCATAATACAGCCCATATTGGTGCGTCCTGCCGGCGACGGATATGAGATTGTAGCCGGCGAGAGGCGGTTCAGGGCTGCGCAACGCCTGCAGTATGAAGAAATTTCCGCCATAGTAAGGAGCGGCATAGATGATGTCAGCAGTTTGGAGATCGCTCTTATAGAAAATATACAGAGAGCTGAGCTGAATGCCATTGAAGAAGCGAGAGCGTACCGAGAGCTGACCGAGAAGTTTGAATATACCCTGGACAAGGTCGGACAGATGGTAGGCAAGGATAAAACAACGATATCCAACAGTCTGCGGATCTTAACGTTGTCGGACAAGATACAGGAGTATATTAAAGAGGGCAAGATCTCCGCGGGGCATGGCAAGGCGCTCTTGTCCATACCCGGAGAACGCAGGCGCGAAAAAATCGCCCGACTAATCGTGAGAAAGGGCCTTTCCGTGCGGGAGACGGAAAACCTTGCGCGCAAGGTTTCCATCGCCGTGCCGAAAAAACAATCAACAAAAGATCCGGAAACGGCGCAAATTGAAGAAACGCTCCAACACAAACTAGGCACGAAGGTTTCTCTTATCCAGGGCAAGAAACGCGGAAAAATAGAGATCCAGTATTTCTCCAACGAAGACCTAAGCCGTCTCCTCCGCCTGATTCTCGGAGAATGACGAGGGGATAACGGGGGACATGCCTTTTGGGGACACCCCTGAGCACGAAAAAGAGGCGTTTTTCGCCAAAAGCAGCAAGGGCGAATGATTATTCGCCCCTACGAATTCTATTTCTATGTTCCTTCGAAAGACGAAATCATACATAAAAATCGTATGGGCGAATAACATTCGCCCTTCCGCCGCGCCCTCGAACCATTGAACCCCATTCTCGGCTCGAATCCGGCGGAAAAAACTTGACAAGAGCGGATCGAAATGGTACTATCTATTAACAAATTAACCTTTTAAACCGGTCCTGAGAGGCCTGAAAAGGAGAAAACGATGAAACGAAGAGCGAACATGAGTAAGCCTGCTTGTCATATTGACAGGGAGGCTTTTTTTGTGGTTCGACGCGGCCGCTTTCCGCGGCCTTGCTCACCACAAGTGCCCGCATTTTTTTTGGAGGAGAAATGAATATGAAGATAAAAGCTAAAATACTGGATGCGGAAGGAATCAAGAGAACCCTGCTGCGGATTGCACACGAGATACTGGAAAAAAACCAGGGAGCGGAAGACCTTGTAATTATAGGGATCAGGACACGCGGGGCCTATCTGGCCGAGCGCATAGCGAAGAACATGGAAGCGATTGAGGGGAAAAAAGTTCCGGTGGGAGCGATGGACATCACTCTGTATCGGGACGACCTCTCGGAAATCGCGAGCCAGCCGATAGTTCATTCCACGGAAATTGATTTTGACATAAGCGGGAAAAAAATTATTCTCGTAGATGACGTTCTCTATACAGGCAGAACGATCAGATGCGCGCTGGACGGGTTGATAGATTACGGAA